>ENA-ORTS01001194-ORTS01001194.1-human-gut-metagenome-genome-assembly--contig:-NODE-1194-length-18629-cov-6.338484_pt1 | contig 18629 bp, 18 predicted proteins | sample MGYA00241911_ERZ509186 | MGnify/ENA primary metagenome ERZ509186 (study PRJEB26280, sample SAMEA2338852) | human gut metagenome | biome: human gut; feature: human-associated habitat; material: faeces...
TCATCGCTAAAGCTTTATCGAACCCCTGGTCTAACCAGGGGTTTTCTATATACAAGAAAAAGAACGCCTCCGGGGCGTTCTTTTTGTGTTCTATTTCAACCGTACAATGCGGTTGTACATAGCGTGGCAATGGTTGTCATCAAAGTCCATATGCCAGTGCCCGAAGTACCAGTCCCGATAGTGGATGGTATCCTTAATGGTCTGCAAGGCTTTCTCGACGGAGCGGTCCGCATATCCGTCCCAGTTGTTCATGCGCAGACGAATCCCGGGCAGGGCATCGAGAGGGCAGGTATGCGTCAGGACGTAATCGACCTGATTGCCACACCCAGCCAGATTATCGATGGCATGGTCGATCTCTGCTTTGGACGGGACTTCCTGCGGCCACCAGCTGATGCCTTCTGTGCGATAGATGCGGTCGTGAGAGACCGCGTCGCCGAGCGTGAAGAAGGTGCTGCCGTCAATCTCGAACACTTCGCCGCGCATCAGGTGAAGGATGTTTTCAGCGATGCGGTGTACGTGACCACCATGCCAGGATTCGACGGGCAGAGAGTTGAGCCAGTCGAAGTTCTCATGATTGCCGTCGATGAACAGCAGGGTGTACCTTCTGTGAGAAAGAATATCCAACCAGTATCGGTATGTCTTATCTTCCTGCCAGAGCAGACCGAAGTCTCCAAGCACGATGACGAAGTCGTCGCGCGTCATCTGTTTCTGCTCTGGGAAGGAGCTGGTGCTGAGTTTGTCAATATCGACAGGGATATGGGTGTCGCCGGTCAGGTAGATCATGGTATCAGTCCTTTGATTGTTTCCTTCATCATGTTGGTTCCTCCTTGCTACCACTCCTGATGATTCCCTGCATCTTTTCCTGCAGGAATTCCATGGCAGAAGCAGCAGGATTTCGCTTCTTTGTGATACCGTTATCCATTCCGAACCCCTCCGTTCTCTTTCCGGGGATTATCATACGGCCATTATATCATGATATCATGGCCGCATCCTGCAATAATAGTCCATTTCCCGCTAAAACAGAGTGGTCAGGATAGGGATATCCAAGGTAAATGCCAACATTCCCGATAGGAGGAACTGCTATGAGACTATTCATTGCCGAGAAACCGAGCCTTGCCCGCGCTATCGCGGACGGAGTCGGCAACCTGCACAAGAAAGACGGCTACATCGAGTGCCGCGACGATACCATCGTGACCTGGTGCTTCGGCCATATCCTGGCCCAGCTGAATCCCGACGAGTTGGACGCCCGCTACAAGATATGGAATATGGACGACCTCCCGATCATCCCGCATCCATGGAAGCTCAAGGTCAAACCGGACGCGAAGAAGCAGTTCCAGGTCATCAAGGGTCTCATCGGGAAAGCCGACCTCATCGTCAACGCCGGCGATCCTGACCGTGAAGGCCAGCTCCTCGTGGACGAGGTACTCGAATACGTTGGCAATAAGAAGCCCGTCAAGCGCATCCTCCTCAACGCACTCGATGACAAGAGCGTGAAAGAAGCCCTGAATGACCTGCGGAACAACGAGGACTTCCGCGGCCTGCGCAATTCGGCCCTTGCCAGAAGCCATGCCGACTGGCTCGTCGGCATGAACTGCTCCCGCGCGTATTCTATCACGGCGCAGGCCGCCGGTTACGACAGCGTCAGCGTCGGCCGCGTCCAGACCCCGACGATGGCGCTCGTCGTCCGCCGCGAGCAGGAGATCATGAACTTCCATCCAGTCAACCATTATCAGGTCAAGGTCGTCTGGCATCATGAGAACGGTGATATCCCGACCATCTGGCAGATGCCGAAGGAACTCGATGGCCTCGACAGCGAGAACCGCCTCATCAAAAAAGAGGTTGCCGACGAACTCCTTGCCAGCCTCGTCAACCAGTCCGGAACTATCGAGAGTGTCCGCACCGAACGGAAGAAGATTGCCCAGCGCCTCCCGTATTCCCTTTCTGCCCTGCAGATTGAAGCGGGTCGCCGTTATGGTTACAGCCCGCAGCAGGTTCTCGACACCATGCAGAGCCTGTACGAGAAAAAGTTCACGACCTATCCGCGCTCGGACTGCGACTATCTCCCCAAGAACCAGACGGCAGACATCACTGCCGTCCTCAGGAATCTCGGTGATCTTGGTGACAAGACGCTCGAAGATGCCGTCAAAGGAACGGATGCCGGTATCCGCAGCCGTTGCTGGAACGACAAGAAAATCTCGGCACATCACGCCATCATCCCGACGACGGTACGCTGTACCTTCTCCGGCCTGACCGAGGCCGAGCAGAATCTCTACCGCATGGTTGCCCTTGCTTACATCGCGCAGTTCTATCCGGTTCACGTCTACGACAGCACCAAGATCGAGGTCGGTGCAGCAGGCCAGCACTTTGCCGCCAACGGCAAGCGGGTCATCGAGGCCGGTTGGAAACAGCTCTATCAGGGAAGCCGCAGCGACAGCGACGAGGAAGAAGATACGCCGGACCTCCCAGAAGCAGAGGAGGGGGATGCCGTCTCGATGAAGGACGGCAGCGTGCTCTCCAAAGTCACCCAACCGCCGAAGCGCTTCACCGAGGCTACACTTCTCAAGGCCATGAAGGAAATCTACAAGTACGTCAAAGACTCGTCCCTCAAGGCCGAACTCAAGGAATGCAGCGGCATCGGTACAGAAGCCACGCGCGCCGGCATCATCGAGAATCTCCTGAAGCGCCACTTCCTGACACTTGAGAAGAAGAAGCTCCTGCCAACCGAGAAAGCGCGAATGGCCGTCAAGGTACTGCCGCCTGAGATTACGCTCCCTGATACGACCGCCGTCTGGGAACAGCAGCTTGAAGCCGTCAGTGAAGGAAGACTCTCCCTCGAGGATTTTGAGCACAAGCAGGAAGATATCATCCGCGGCTTCCTCTCGCATGCCAGAAGCACGAAGATCGAGACCGCAAAGGATGCGGCCATCTGCCCGAACTGCGGACGCCCGATGGCGCGCCGCAAAGGGAAGAACGGCTATTTCTGGGGCTGCACAGGATATCCGGATTGCAAGACGACCGCCGAGGACAAGAATGGCACGCCGGACTTCTCGAAGAAGAAGAGCTCCGCGACGGGACTCGTTGCCAAATGCCCGGTCTGCGGCAAGAACCTCCGCCAGATCAAGGGGAAGTGGGGAACGTTCTGGGGTTGCGAAGACAAGGCATGCAATGCCTCCTTCACTGACCACAAGGACAGCCCTGTCATCGTGAAGTGTCCGAACTGCGGCAAGGGATACCTCAAGCGCTTCGAGTCGCGCCGGAAGAAAGGGTCGTTCTTCTGGTCCTGCACCGAGCGCTGCGGCAAGTTCTACGATGACAAGAAGGGACTCCCGGACGTATGATGCGCACAATCCAGGACTGGCTTCTCGCCGGCGCGATTGCGGTTGCTGTAGCAATCTTCTGTCACTTCTTCCTCTTCGAGAGTTATGTGGTGGATGGTGACTCGATGGAGCCGTCACTGTCTTTCGGACAGCACATCCTCGTCGAGAAAATCACATATCCCTATGGCACGCCGCACCGCGGGGATATCGTCGTCTTCCGCTACCCGAGGAATCCATCGCGCGCATTCGTCAAGCGGGTCATCGGCCTGCCGGGCGACCGCGTGGAAGTGACAGGTGGTCACGTCATCGTCAACGGGCTCCTCCTCAACGAGCCGTATGCTGCAGGGGAGACGGAAGGCATCTATCCATCAACTATCATCCCTGAGGGACGTCTCTTCGTCCTCGGGGACAACAGAGAAGTTTCAGAAGACAGTCGGTCTTCCCTCGTCGGGCTCGTCCCGATGGAGAACATCGAAGGGAAGGTATTCCTGCGGATCTATCCCTTCTACGCCATTTCCCGCCTTGACAAGCAGAAACCACATTTCCAACGGGAGGTGATCCGTCCTTGAGACGAGCCCACTATCGCAATCCCATCGGCATGCTCCTCGGAAGCCTTCTCCTCATGTCTGCCATCCTGTTCCGATAATGGAAATCTGGTTCCTGCTGTCAAATCTTCTTCGTGATGAAAAGGCCGTTGGAAAGTGGTCCGAATTGGACCAGTAAAAAAACTGCCATCCTTCTAAGACACATCCACCTTTGTCTATGTTTTTGGCGGCAATTGTTGCCTACAAGAAAAAGAGTATCTTTTCTCGATCAAACGATGTAAGATGTGTGTAGTGGGATGGCGGTTTCGACCTGTTCCATACTGCAGAATATATCGCCAGACAGAAAGAAGGAATACCTATGAATCGGGATGATTTTTATCAGGATGCTGTGAGGGTCTTTAATGATAGCATTTATCATTACTCAGACTTCGCAGAAATCCCTGACAATGCCTTACACCTTTTCCAGCCATCCACCTGGGTTTATGACGGTGCGGCTTCAGCACAGGCAAAAGCACCGAATAAGAGCTGTACCTTGACGCTCTTTGTCGAAACAGAAGAATTTGCGAGGCGAAACAGTCTCCCACACTACAGCGCAGTTCTTGCAGACAGCATTGGTATGCCAGTCCTTTACGGTGAAACCAACTCATTCAGGGATATCAAGGACAGTCTCCTCCGCAGTGCAGAGATTATACGCACCATGGATGGTTTTCCGGATGAGACAGCCATCCGCAATCTCCTTTCCTGCGGCTTACAGAACATCACGACAGAAAGTGACCTGACCAATACAGACCGCCTGTTCAGAGATAGTATCCGTCAGCCGCTCCGGGACGCTGTAGAAGGAACCCTTCTGATGAGCGGACAGGAAAAAAATGACAAATACGCTATTCGTGCTGTAATCCAGAAGAATGATGATACCTTCACCAGTGCCCGGTTCCGTCTGGACGGGACTGGCAGCGCCTGCGACTGGCAGGAGACTCCGCAGGAGGATCTTGACTCAGCCATCCTGCCACTCGTCTGCAAAGGCAGCACCATCTTCTATAAAGACCATGATGCCATCAGGCATCTCGGACGCCATGCACAGTATCCCTTGAAGCCCTGCATCCCGTCAATGCAGGATGCCATCCTGCTGCCGCTGGCAGATTTCTGTGGCTATACCAGCACGAAAGATGCATGGGAGAACCGGTTGACGGAAGTTGCTCTTGCTGAATATATCCGAACCCATCCGGATGCATCACGGGAAAAAGAAACTGTACTGGAGGAGTTCCGGAAATGTATTGGAAAAGGCCGCACCATATCCCACAATACCCGTGCAGGACGATGAGATGATCCGGCTGTCGAGCAGAGAATCCGAAAAAAGGGGGAATTTAGAATGGATCAGAAAACGAAGAATGCAGAGACCATCTATGTCATCACACAGAAGGATACCTACAGGGACGAGATTCCCGACCTAAGTGCCTGCACCTCGAAAGAAAGAGCAGAGGAGAGGTTCCATGACATTCTTGATGCGCTCTGGGACCCGGATGATCCGGAACACAAGGGCATGGACAATAACGGGAATACGTATGAAGAATGCCTGCGGTCGATGGAATACGATGACGGCTACGACAGCGTCCGCATCGACCCGCTCGAACTGGAACGTCCCCGCTCCAAAAATCCCATTCTGGATGCCGTCCAGCAGATGAAGGAGAACGGCCTTTCCGACAAGGATATCCAGAAACAACTGGATGCTGCCAGACAGATGCTCAGGGATTCCGCACAGATGCGGTGAGCCAGCCTTGATGCGCAAACCAAAAAGCAGGGACAAAGCCCTGCTTTTTATTTTTTTTCAGCCTTCCATGAGATGGTCGACGATATCATCGTCCTCGTATTCAGAGGCGTCGTTCTTCCTCCTGCTGTTCCCACCAGTAGCGGCAGCTGTTCTCGAAGCCAGCCCAGTTCTGCTTCCCGCGGACGAGGTCGAGAACTTCCTTCTTCGGCATGTCCTGCATCCACGTCGTGCCGCTCTGGCATCCGCACTCACCGTGTGGCGGGGCTTCTGGCCGGTTGCCGGCCTGCCGTCGCCCCTGTTTCCCGGTGTGCCGTGATTCTTCTTTCGTCCATCCATATCTTTTTCCTTTCTGTCTCTATCATGTATCGTTCTGTCATCGACAACAAATTCCCGATTTCCCAGGATTGCCTCCATGTATCCTGAGTTCAGTGAAGCATCTGAAGAACACGGAAAGAGAGGAGAATCCATATGTCATTCAAGGAACCCTTCATTGCCATCTGCCGCGCATCCGACCTCGAAGCCGCAAAGAGGAGCGGCGCGGTAAGCGACCTCATCCCCAAAGAGACGCTCCATGATTTCGTGGCCTTCCCTCCCGGTATGGAGGACACCATAGCTGCGCTCGGCACCATCTATGCTCCCGAACGATTCCCGCACATGCATACCGACATCCGTGCGGATGTCCCTGAAGATTTTGTCGCTTTCACGACCGTCCACGCTCCGGATTCTCAGTATACCTTCCGCTACGGACTGCCGACCTTTGCCAGTCAGATTACACGATGTATGCTCTCACCGAGCCTTCCGTCGACTGCCTCAAGGACGCCGTTCTCTGCAGTATCCGCGAAATGGCAAAGGATGGATACAGCGACGCAAAAATCAAGTCCGTCCTGACCATTGATGATATCCATAATGTTTTCAGTTGTCACGCGGATGAGGCAGTTGCTGTCCTGAAATCGAGAGAAGGAAAGAAACTTCTCCACGAGGTGCGGCGGGATACCGGCCGCTGAGCACTAGAATCTAAAAGAGAAAGAAGGTCTCCCGATATGGAAACGAAACAACCCCCTGAATCTGTCACGGATGCATCCGACATCCTCGCCGAGTTGTCGGAGCAGTACATGGAAGAAACTCTCGGCGGCTATCTGTACGCCGATACCTTTCCCGGCAGTCTCGACGATGTGAAGCACGATATCATCCACAGACTCCATCTGGAAGAGACGACCATCACGGATGCTGAGAATCACTCCGTCCTTCTCAGCGAACTCCCGCCAGACCTCTTCCTTGAAAGGCTCCCGTGTCTCGGACTTCCCCCGCTGGACGTCAAGGATGCCGTTGCCGACGCCATCTACGATGCACTTGAGAAAGACGGCTCCTGCCTGGAAGATACAGCCGTCCCGACAGAGAAGCCGGAATATGAAACAGCCCCGTATTTCACGAACAACGGCAACAAGATCATCGATGAGGCCATCAGGAAATACACGAAAACGTCCTTTGATGCCGAAACATTTCCGGCGTCGTATCTTCCCGTCATCCAGCGGGATATCATCCGCGCCTTTCACCTTGAAGAGGTGAGAATTCCGGATGCCAGCGGTTTTCCTATCCCGCTCCGCTATCTTCCGGAAAAAGAGTTCTTCAAGAGGCTTCCTGAATTCGTCCCTGACAGGAACGCGGTACAGGAAGCTCTCCAAAAGAAGTTCATCCTCGATGCCTTCCGGAACTACAACTATTTCCCGTATCTCAAACAGGAAGAGGAACGCCGTCTGGATGCGTTCACGGCGCGTCTCAGGAAAGACGGCCTTCTGGAAAAACCGGAACCCTATCTCATCTTCCGGACAGATTCCGGCCATGATGACCTGCTCATGCCGCCTGCCGTATGGAATGCCGGCAATATCGTCGATGCGCTCCGCTGGGATCATCCGGATTTCACTGTCACTATCACGAGGACAGGGAGCCTGCCTTACTTCGAGGCCGTCGGCGGTCCGCATACGGCTCCTGAGAGCGAGCACTTCCAGATCATCCCGCAGAGCTGGTTCCGTGAGGCGCTCAGGGCACCCGAATCGGGCGACCGTATCCGGAGAGCGATGGACCTTACTGAAGCCGTACGGAATGTCGTCTATGATGCTGTGCCGGAATTCTATCAGGGACAGGAGGAGGCGCGTGCCCTGCGTGATTACGTCATCGACCGCATCCATCCGCTGCGTCACCATTACACATACGACATTTCCCCGTCTCCCGACAATCACGAATACGTGGAAGGATTTGCCCGCGACATCCTCAGATTCCGTCCCGAGGAACTCCGTGAACTCTGCCGGAAAGACGAGTTTTATCATCCGGGCATCTCTGACGAGCGCCTCGCTGGGATGCAGGAATCCGATGCACGGCATCATTCCGACTACTTCACAGCCTGCCGCGAGACCATCGATGCCTATATGTGGAAGGTGAGTCAGGATGAGACAGAAGGACGTCTGTTCCGTCCCAAAGACCTTGCGGCGCTCACACGCCTCTTCGAGTCCTGCACGCCGCAGGATATCGGCAAGATCGGTAATTTGGTCAAGGCCATCTCACAGGACAGCAGCCGCCGGAAAGCACTCGACGCACTGACCGCCTCCCGGAAAAAGGGAAGCTGCTCGGCAAGATAGCCGTGACGTGATGCCTTCTTGGCAGGAATCGCGATATTCCGCAAAGAATATATCTTGTGTACGATGTTCACCAGAAGAGCAGGTTTCGAGGTTCCGCAACAGTTCCAGAAACTCGGGGAAATCATGGCCGAAAATCTCAACGAACGAATCTGTCAGTCCGTACGGAAACGCCTTCTGGAAAAGAGCAGCATCACCACCATCCGGGGATGCGATACGACACTCTGGTGCCAGCTCAGAGAACTGGCTGCAAGAGGGGATGAGAACCTGCTGATTCCTCACATCGAAGCAGAAATCACGCCTTTCCTTGAACCGCTCTGTGCCGAAGAGAAAGCGCTCCTCTGGATTCTGGAGGACGATTTTTACAAGAAAGGACCAGAAAACGACGACATGGAATGCCGCATCCGCCAGATGATTCTGCATGAAATCCTGCATATGGCTCATAGCGAGGCCAGAGAGGAAGCGAACAAAAGCATGAGAGACAGATAGATGATGTTACACCCATTCCTTTTTGCGCCAGACGGGACAGGGATATCCTTCTCGGGAATCCTGTATCCCGATGCCGCGCCTGAAGTGCGCATCTTCGTCCTGAAATGGAACGACGGCCGCGATACCTTCGATACCATCGAGCTATGCCTGCCATCAGGAAAAGTCCGTCATGTGACCGGCTTCACGGAAGAAGAGGCCGGACGCTGCGTCCGACGCATCCTGAAACTGAAGGATGTCATCTGGGATACCGCAGAGACCGCATCCTTCTAAGCGACAGAAAAGGAGTCTTCGCTATCGCGGGGCTCCTTTTCTGTTTTCTGAACTCTTCCTGTGCAACATTATTTGATTTCAGCATCATGCAGAATGGTTATTCTGTTCATCAGAATGCAGAATCCTACAGATTCCATCGCCTGCCCATCCTTTCTCCCATGCTACAGTGCTTATTGCAGGCGGGGAACATCCACTTTCACGACATAGGAGGCTTTCCCATGGAAGACGAAAAAATGACCAAGTTTGAAGAGATGGCGACCAAGCGTGTCCAGAACGCCCTGCATGCCATCCGCCTCATCGGCAATCTCTCGAACCGCAATGCCTATCACTATACGGAAGAGCATGTCCAGCAGATTTTCCAGTCTCTCGAAGAAGTTGTTGCTGAAGAGAAGGCAAAATTTGCTCCGCGCGAGAAACCAAAGACGACTTCCTTCTCGTTCTCCGGCATCCAGCGTCCGGCTGCAGAAGAGCCAGCACCGGACAACGGTGGGGAACCTGCGGAAAACCAGTTGTAATCCCATCTCCTTCTGCATTCGATTCCACTCCCTGTTATACGAGAGAAAAAGCGCATCCGCTTGCGGGTGCGCCTTTTCTTTTGCTGTCATACCCACGTCATACAAACTGGCATACACTTGTCATACAGATAGTCATACAAAATGTCATACAGGTGTATGACAGGAGCATCCGGCAACTTCTATGGAATCTTTCGGAAAAATCCCTGCTAATCTGAATCCTGTCCAATCCATTCTAATGCAAATGACAGAGGTGTTTATCCATGGGTATCAATTTCTCGATTTCCGCCGGCCATCTGACCGCCAAGCCGGAACTCCGTTACTTCCGCCGCGACAACACGCCATATACCCGTTTCACGGTCGCCGTCAACCGCAACTTCTCCAAGTCCTTCCTCGAGAAGCATCCGGATGCCCAGACGGCGGATTTCATTCCCTGCATCATCAAGGGCAACTATGCATCGTATCTCGTCAACCACTGCGACAAAGGCAGTCTCGTGACCGTGAAGGGGCGCCTGCAGAGCCGCCGCTACACGACGGAGGCAGGGGAGAACCGCTCCGTCCTCGAGGTCAACGTTGGTTTGATTTTTCCCAGCCCTGACTGCCTGTCCTGTCCAATGGAATATCGGATTTATTTTGGGAATCGGGACGGTGAACTTGATGACAAAGCAGAATTATATCTATCTCTTTGAACTGGATCCTGTACGGGAATCCGATGATGAGATTCTCGCCGGCCTGTCTGCCATCCATGACGAGATTGTCCGCAACGGAAATGCCGTGGTGCTCACGTACGAGCAGCTCATCGACTCGAGGGTCTTCTTCAGCCTGATGGCAGACCGTGCTTTTTATCAGGATGTCCTGCAGTTATTCCGACAGGGATGCATCCAGATCTCACAGTCCGGCGATATCCGTACGGCTGTCCAGTATCTCCTCAGGAAGCTCGATGATCGCAGGCCGTTCCTGTCCCTGCCACTGCAGTTCACGCAGGGACGGCTGATTGCGCTGACAAGGCGCAGTCTCCTGTACTCCGACCTTTCAGAACTCCGTGAATATCTGGAAGGCGGATGCCGTTCGGACAGGGAAGTAGAGGGCCTGTTCCTGCAAAGTTTATCTATAGCCAGGTTGCGAAGAGAAAACCCTGTCAGGTTCTGCCGAATGGATGTATGTATCCTTATGGTAAAAAACAATAGAAGAGGTGAACAGAATTGCATTTTCAAGCGATACCAATCTCACGCAAAGAAGCAAATGATTATATAGAAAAACTGCACAGACACCACGGGAAGACTGTCGAGATTCTGCGGCTATGTACGGATGGTACGCCGAATGCCTGCTCGTATCTGTATAGCAGAGCCGTGAAAATTGCAGCGCTGCTGGGATACGAAAAAGTGATAACATACACGCTCCTATCCGAGAATGGTACTTCACTGAAAGCAAGCGGGTTCACACTTGACGGAGTAACCAGAGGCGGTTCGTGGTCATGTAAGAGCCGTCCGCGGACAGACAAAGCGCCAACGTGCCAAAAAAAACGCTGGGTCAGGTATACGGATGCATACAAAAAGAAAACAGAGATGCAGGAAATATGAGGTGATGGCGTGAGAATAATTACGAAGAGTTCCTCTACAGCCAGATTGCGCGAACAGGACGCCCAGTCAGGTTCTGCCAAACGGGTGGATGTGGCCGTATGGCTTCAGTTCTGGGAAACATCCGAAATGAATCCCAGATATCTATACAGGAAAAGCTGTGCAGACATCTGCACACCTTTCTTGGTTTGCAGGAAGTTGTAGCAGCAGGCCGGAAAGATTAGCAAGTTCTGAGGATTTTCCGATATTGCGGAAATGGCTGTGTTCGCAAAAACGGGGTCAAATTCAGAGATTCGCAGGGTGTCTGCGAGCATTGCGGGATAAGGGATTCAGGTCATCATGAAAGGTCAGACTCGCGAAATTACTTCCGATTTCTAGTTATTACTAGTTATTTTTCTAGTTATTACTAGTTATTATAGGACAAATTTTACACACATAAAGTGGCGATTTTGGACAGAAATCTAGTGCTTGATTTGACAGAAATTCCAAAACTGAAATGTGCCACTCAATATGCTTTCCGATATTTTTTCCGACAAACTGGCAAATTTTCTCGTTTCCGTGAAAAATAAGGTTCGTCAGACATGACAAGGAACTCTGAGGAATTATGGGGTACGCACAAGCAGAAGTTACCAAAAAACCAAGGTACTGCAAGGCTTCATCGCCAGTAACACAAAATAGCCGTAGAGACTACCGTGTAATGCCAAGCAATACACGGGACTACTCACACATTACTTCCGATAAGTATAAACTATCGGAAGTTTTATTTTACCATAAAATCCTGGAAAAACTGGCGGGAATCTATCCACATTTACCTTAAGTAATACCATTTATATTACCATAAATACTTTGTTAATACTTAAGTATGCATTGCAATACCTAAGTATTAATAAATGATTTCCCCTGCCGCTTGAGCGAATGCGATTGCTTGGTGCTTTCTCTTAGGCGGTTTTAGATACAAGAAAGCCCCGCAGGATCGATGGTATTCGGTCATGCAGGGCTTGATTTAGGACTGTTGTCCGGATGATCCGGAGTTTCTTTTGTGCGGCAGCTGTCTGGCGGCCTGGCGGCCTGCTTCTTGATGTCTTGATGTAATGACGATAATGCTATCTATTTATAGCATGTTATCGTATGCGATTGCATCGGCAGTGCCATCTTCTGCTTGCACTTGCTGCAGGAATCGTGCTTTTATCAGCACGGTTCTCCTGCTTTGAAGCGGGCCATCATCTCGTTTGTGAGGCTCCAGTCGTCTGGCTGCAGGATGACGTCTTCTGGCTTTGCCCAGAAGGCGCGGCTGAGCTCTTCGCGGTCCATCTGGATGGTGTCGTCGCCGTCGAGGTCGCAGTAGAATCCGGCGAGGATGTCGGCGGCGCTGCCCCACGGCTGGGATTTGTAATAGCGGATGTTCTTGACCTTGAGGCCGACTTCTTCGGCGACTTCACGCTCGACCGTCTCTTCGAATGTCTCGCCGATCTCGGTGAAGCCTGCTATGAGCGCGTAGACGGTTGTGTCGCTGTGGCTTGCAGCGTAGCGCGTCAAAAGAATCTTTCCATTGTGCAGGACACCGACGCTGATGGCCGGGTTGATGCGCGGATAGATGACATGGTTGCACTTGGAGCAGCGCAGGGCGCGCTCTTTTGTGTCGAGGACGGTTGGCTGGCCACAGACGCCGCAGAAGCGGTTCGTGCGGTACCAGCCGTAGAGATGCAGGGCTGTGTAGAAGGCGTAGAAGCTCGGCAGCTTTGCCTCCTTGTTCCGGCGGATGTTCTTGATTGGCTCGAAGGCAAAGCCCTCTGGTATAGTCGGCCTTTCTTCACTGAGCAGCAGGAAGAATGCCTTCTTGCCGATCGTGAAGAGGTAGACGCAGCCGTCGGGGCGGCCGAGCTGGGCAAACGTCGGAAAGAGCTTGCCTTCGTCCTGGCGCACGAGTACCGTGCGCGCGTCGAAGACGAAGACGACGCTGTCATCCATCGGCTCAGCCGACGGCTTGTACTGGTTGTCGAGTTTCTTTGGTGCAATATCCTGGATCATGGGGATTCCTTTCTGTGACTCTGTAGCTCTGTGGCCTATCCTGATGCTCTGCGTGGGCCGGTGCGGCGCGTACATGACGCATGCGGATGCCCGAGTCCCTTGGGTAAAATGTGTGTCAGGGCTGATACTAGCTGCGCCCGCGCTCTTCTGCCGGTGTCGTCGGCGCTGAGTGGCCCGAGAGCAGCAAGGTGTCGTCGGGCAGTGTCAGGATGCGCTCGCGGATGCCGCGCAGCAGTGCCTCTTCATCGCCGCCGTACATGTCGGTGCGGCCGTAGCTACCCTGGAAGATGGAATCGCCGACAAAGGCGGCCCCATCCTCTTTCGTGTAATAGATGACGCCGTCTGCTGTGTGGCCTGGCAGGTCGAGGAGCTCCAGCTGGAAGGACGGCTTCTCTTTGAGCGCGATGACAGCATGGTCTGCGAGATACGTGACATCTTTGAGCACGATGGGGTCCTCGGTCTGAGAAGAGAGGTTCCAGACGGGGTTCTCGGCGTAGAGCATCCCCTTCTCGCCCATATACACGGGGATCTGGAGTACCGCCTGCAGTTCGTTGACGGCACCGATGTGGTCGAAATGGCCATGCGTCAGCAGGATGGCCTCAATGGTCAGGCCCTTCTCGTGGATGAGCTCGAGCAGTTTACCCGCCTGTGCGCCGGGGTCTATGAGGAAGCCGTGCTTCGTCTCGTTGTCGGCGTAGATGTACGCGTTGGTCGTGATGTACTTCGTGACAGTTGCCTGCAAGATCATGGGAGACTCCCCTTTCTGTTGTTTGTTGCCCACTTCAGCAGATGGCGCTCAGTCAAGGCCGTAGACTGCATTGAGCATGGCCGTGCCGCTGGCGGTGCGGAAGACTTTCTCGCGGAATGCGAGAATGGCTTTTGGGGAGAGTGCGTCTTCGTAAGCGTTGACCAGGAAGTCGGCTTCGAGCAGCAGTTGGTAGTCTGCCCCATCGACATCTTTATAGGTGTGATGATGGCCGATGAGGTAGCAGATGCGCTCGACCATGGTATTGGGGATGCCAGAGACTTCTTCGAGCAGCTTGCGCGCCGGTGCTGGCCCCTCTTTTTCCTGGTAGATGCCGGCAGCGCTCCTGTACTTCGCCTCAGCGGCATGGATGCCGATGTCGTGCAGGATGGCGGCGAGCTCGAGCGTCTGCTGGACCTCTGCGTGCAGTCCTTCCTGGCGGCCGAGCAGGGTGGCATAGGTGTAGACTTTGAGGAAGTGCTGGATGCGCTTGGCATCACCGGCGTCAAAGGTGATCATCGCCTGCAGGACTTCATCGCGCTTCTTGGCAAAAGTTTCTTCTGTCATGGGTGTTCCTCTCTCCGGCTTTACAGTCGGCTCGATTTCATGGAATATCCGCTGCATCAGTAAACTGCGGCAGCGGCCTGCGAAAGCGCAGGGTCAGCTCTTGTCTCACTGTCAGCTGCTGCTTTTGCGGCCTCTTCTTCCTGCTCGAAGCCGTAGTCGAGCAGAGCGGCGGCTTCGCTGAAGCGCGTCTCGTCGTCGTCGGAATGCATGACGACGGCGATGAGCTCTTTGTCACCGCGCTTGGCCGCGGCGCTCAGGCAGCCGCGTGCGGCGCTTGTCCAGCCCGTCTTGATGCCCGTGCAGCCCGGATACGATTCGAGCAGCTCATTCGTGTTGCGACAGTATGTTTTGTGGCCCTGCGGCGCGATGTAGTAGATGTTCTTTGCCTTCGTGCCGACAATCTGGCGGAAGGCGTCGTTGTGCATGGCGTAGGCGGCAATCTTGGCCATGTCGCGCGCTGTCGAGTAGTGGTTGGCGTCCGGCATGCCGTTCATGTTGACGAAATGCGTGTTGACGGCACCGATTGCCTGCGCCTTCTCGTTCATCATCGCGGCGAAGGTGGCTTCATCTCCGCCGACTGCCTCCCCGACGGCCGTCGCTGCGCCGTTGTCAGAGATCATCATCATCTGCTGCAGGATGTCGGCCATGCGCAGGGTGTAGCCCGGATAGAGGCGCGTGCACTCGACATCGGCTGCATAGCGGCTGACGGTGACGAGCTGGTCGGGACTGCTCGTCTCGAGCGCGAGGATGCAGGTCATCATCTTCGTCATGCTGGCCGGGTATTCGCGCTTGTCGGCGTTCTTCTCATAGAGCACCTGCCCCGTCGCCTCGTCGATGACGATGGCGGCGTCTGCCGTGATGTCCGGCGCCGCAGCCATGGCAACGGCCGACCAGACGAGCAGCAGTACGAGGCTCAGCAGTGCGGTATAGATTCGTTTACAAGATTTCAAGATGTTCATGCTCCAATCCGTCCCCCTCTTTCGGCAATTCCAGGCAAGATGCCGCCAGGGACTCTTCCTGCATTATAGCTTCATCGTCTGGCATCGTCAAATTTTTCTCAATCCCTTTGAATACGTTTTGAAGACCTTCCGCCCCCTTCGCATTCATGGCTCTCAGGATGACTCACCCATGCGGCTGGCTCCTCGATTTCCTCTAATATTCATAAAACTCTTTTTTTCGAACATACATGTGCTATAATAGAGAACAGAACGAAACAAATAGACTGATGACGCAATCGGATAGATAAGGGGGATGTATTATGCGCAAGACGAGCAAATCAAGTGACCGCCAGAAAGAGATTTTCCAGTTCATCAAGGCTTTCCTGCTCGAGAAGGGCTATCCGCCTTCCGTAAGGGAAATCGGCGAGGCTGTCGGGCTCAAGTCGAGCTCAACGGTCCACAGTTACTTGTCGCGCCTCGAGGCCAATGGCATGATCAAGCGCGACCCGACGAAGCCGCGCGCTATCGATATCCTCGACGAGCGCCCGTGGCGCCAGAATGTGCCGGTGCCGATGCTCATCGGCATCCACAAGGGTGCGGCACTCTTTGACGAGAAGAATTTCAGCGACGTCTACTCCTTCCCGCAGGAACTGCTCGCTACCCACAAGAAGACGTACCTCGTGCGCATGCCGGATGATGGCCTGCGGGAAGCGGGCATCGCAGAGGGTGACTTTCTCTTCATCACGCCGCAGGAATTTGCCAATGACTTCGACCTTGTCGTCGCAGAAGTGGACAGGCGCTCAACCGTGCGCTACTTCCGCCAGGACCAGAAAGGGACCTACCTCCTGAAGGGCCGCGAGGAAGAGGCGGAGCCGTGCCCAAGCGTGGTCACGGTCCTCGCCCGCGTGATCAGTGTCTACCATAAGATCTGAATCAAGATTGCTCTGCAGTGCGGGACGAACAGGCAGACAAAAATAACGATAACAATATAACAACATGACAACAAAAAACGGCGTCTGTCCGAGCGTGTATGTTCTCGGGCAGACGCCGTTTGATATTGCCGTATCGTATCTCTGTGTCAATCCGTTTCGTCGAGGTCAAGGACGGCCTGTGCGGCGCCCATGATGCCGATGATGGCGTGCTCGAAGGTCAGGCCACCCTGCAGGTAGACGTTGTAGGGGGCGCGCAGTGGGCCGTCGGCACTGAACTCGATGGAAGCGCCCTGCACGAAAGTGCCTGCCGCCATGATGATCTTGTCGGCGTAGCCAGGCATGTCCCATGGCTCCGGCGCGGCAAAGGAGTCGACCGGCGAGTATTTCTGGATGCCGCCGCAGAAGGCGATGAGCTTGTCGGCGCTGCCGAGCTCGATGGCCTGGATGATGTCGCCGCGTACCTCTGTCGGCAGCGGCAGTGTCTTGTAGCCGAGCTTGGCGAACATGCCCGCTGCGAAGATCGCGCCCTTGATGGCCTGCGAGACGACGTGCGGTGCGAGGAAGAGGCCCTGGAACAGCAGGCGGTTGTTCGAGAGGCTCGCGCCGAGCTCGTCGCCCATGCCCGGTGCCGTCAGGCGGTACGAGGCGAGTTCGACGAGGTCGTCGCGGCCGACGATGTAGCCGCCGGTCGGTGCGATGCCGCCGCCGGGGTTCTTGATGAGGGAGCCCGCCATGATGTCGGCCCCTGCCTGCGTCGGCTCTTCGTAGTCGACGAACTCGCCGTAGCAGTTGTCGACGAAGCAGATGCAGTCGGGCTTGATGCGGTGGACTTCCGTCGTGATGGCGCGGATGTCCTCGATGGAGAGTGGGCTGCGCATGCTGTAGCCGCGCGAGCGCTGGATCTCGACCATCTTCGTCTTGTCGGTGATGACGTCCTTGATGTGCGCCATGTCGACTTTGCCCGCGACCATCGGCAGCTCGTTGTAGAGCACACCGAATTCCTTGAGGGAGCCGGGGCTCGGGTTGTCGTAGCCGATGACGGTCTGCATCGTGTCGTACGGCTTGCCCGTCAGCGAGACGAGCTCGTCGCCGGGGCGCAGGATGCCGAAGAGGACTGTCGCCAGCGCGTGCGTGCCCGAGACGAACTGCGTGCGCACGAGCGCGCGCTCTGCGCCGAAGATCTTCGCGTAGAGCTCTTCGAGCTTGCCGCGGCCAATGTCGTCGTAGGCATAGCCCGTCGTCGTGTTAAAGTGGGCGTCGGAGACGCGGCACTCGCGCATGGCGTCGAGGACCTTCAGCGTGTTGGCCTCGGCCACATCCTCGATGTGCGCAAAGAGCGGTTCGGATTCCTTGAGGACCTCGCGTTTGAGATCCGTGATTTTCTTGGAAAATGACATGGAAATACTTACCTCACAGTCTATTACAGTTATTCATTGTCGGGGTGGACTTCATAGGGCTCGAAGCGCGCCCGCTTCGAGGCGGGCAGGCTGACCTTGACGCGTGTGCCCGCTTCCGTGTAGTCCGTCTCGCGGACGGCGTGGAGATCGTGCAGCTCCGTCAGCAGCCGTCCTTTGGCAAAGGGAATCAGGAGTTCCATCCGGACTTGCTGCTCAGAGAAGAATCGTTCGATGAGCTGCTGGAGCTCGTCGAGGTTGGCGCCCGTCTGAGCGGAGACGCAGATGCCCTCGCGGCCGTGCAGCATCATGGCCTCCTGCGCTGGCGTCAGTCCCTCCCCTGCCCGCTCGTCCGTCTCGGTGCCGGTCGCTTTGAGGCGGTCGGCCTTGTTGAAGACGTAGAGCGTCGGCTTTGAGACGGCATCGAGCTCCTTGAGGACCTCGACGACTGACTCAATCTGCTGCTCGTAGTTCTCGTTGCTGCAGTCGACGACGTGCAGCAGGAGGTCGGCTTCCTGCACCTCCTCGAGTGTCGCGCGGAAGGCCTTGACGAGCGTGTGCGGCAGCTTCTGGATGAAGCCGACGGTGTCGGTCAGGAGGATTTCCTGCTTCTCGGGCAGGATGAGGTGGCGCGTCGTCGGGTCGAGTGTCGCGAAGAGCTTGTCCTCGGCAAAGACTTCCGAGCCCGTGAGCCGGTTCAAGAGTGTCGACTTGCCCGCGTTGGTGTAGCCGACGAGGGCGACGAGCGGGATGCGCGAGAGCTTGCGGCGGCGACGGTGCAGGTGGCGGTTCTTCTGCACGGCATCGATCTGGGACTCGAGGTCGTGGATGCGCGCGTAGATGCGGCGACGGTCGACTTCGAGCTTCGTCTCGCCGGGGCCGCGCGTGCCGATGCCGCCTCCGAGGCGCGAGAGCAC
>ENA-ORTS01001208-ORTS01001208.1-human-gut-metagenome-genome-assembly--contig:-NODE-1208-length-18452-cov-4.073653_pt1 | contig 18452 bp, 19 predicted proteins | sample MGYA00241911_ERZ509186 | MGnify/ENA primary metagenome ERZ509186 (study PRJEB26280, sample SAMEA2338852) | human gut metagenome | biome: human gut; feature: human-associated habitat; material: faeces...
ATGGCTCGTACACATAAATTGGAAATGTATAGAAACATCGGTATTATGGCTCACATTGATGCGGGTAAAACCACAACAACCGAGCGTATCCTGTATTACACCGGTGTTAACCACAAAATCGGTGAAACACACGATGGTGCTGCAACGATGGACTGGATGGAACAGGAACAAGAGCGCGGTATTACAATTACCTCTGCTGCTACGACCTGCTTCTGGAAAGGCAATCGCATTAACATCATTGATACTCCGGGCCACGTTGACTTCACTGTTGAAGTTGAGCGTTCTTTGCGCGTCCTTGACGGTGCAATTACCGTGTTTGACTCTGTTGCCGGCGTTGAGCCGCAGTCTGAGACAGTTTGGAGACAAGCTGACAAATATGGTGTTCCCCGTATCTGCTTCTGCAATAAGATGGACCGTATCGGAGCCAACTTCTACCGCTGTCTGGATATGATTGTTGACCGTTTGGGCGCCCGCCCGATGGCTCTGCAACTGCCGATCGGCGCCGAAGCCGAGTTTCGTGGTATCGTAGATCTGTTGAATATGAACGCTATTGTTTACAGCGGCGATACAGCGGATTCTCCGATTGAAGTTACTGAAATTCCGGCTGATTTGAAAGAAAAAGCCGAAGAATATCATCATCAGTTGGTTGAAATGGCCGTCGAAGAAGACGAACAGGCTATGGAAGACTATTTGGAAGGTAAAGAAGTATCGGTTGAGACTTTGAAGAAATGCATCCGCAAAGGTACGCTTGCTCAGAGTTTTGTTCCGGTATTGTGCGGTACCGCATTCAAAAACAAAGGTGTTCAACCTTTGTTGGATGCCGTTATCGATTATCTGCCTTCTCCGATGGATATTCCTTCCATTAAAGGTATCAATCCCGATACCGACAAGGAAGAAGTCAGACATCCGGGTGACAATGAGCCTTTAGCAGCTCTTGCATTCAAAATTATGAACGATCCGTTTGTCGGTTCCTTAACTTTTACCCGTATTTATTCCGGTACAATGACCGCCGGCTCTTACATCTATAACTCCGTTAAAGACAAGAAAGAGCGCGTTGGTCGTATGCTGTTGATGCATGCCAACAAACGTGAAGAACTGAAAGAAGCTCACGCCGGCGACATCATCGCTTTGGCAGGTTTGAAAGACACCACTACCGGTGATACCCTCTGTGACCAGAGCCGTCCGATTGTTCTTGAGAACATGGTTTTCCCGGATCCGGTTATTGAGTTGGCGGTTGAGCCGAAGACCAAAGTCGATGTCGAGAAAATGGGTATGGCTTTGTCTCGTCTGGCTATGGAAGATCCTTCTTTCAAGGTTTCCTCCGATCCGGATTCAGGCCAAACCATTATTAAAGGTATGGGTGAACTGCACTTGGAAATTATCGTCGACCGTTTGAAGAGAGAATTCAAAGTTGACGCCAATGTCGGCGAACCTCAGGTTGCTTACCGCGAAACCATTACCAAACCTTGTGATATTGAATATACGCACAAGAAACAGTCTGGTGGTGCCGGTCAGTTTGCTAAGGTTAAAATCAAGTTTGAACCGATTGAAGGTTACAACGGCTTTGAATTTGAAAACACCGTTGTCGGCGGTAACGTTCCCAAGGAATATGTACCGGGTGTTGAAAAAGGTTTGCGTACCGCTATGGATGCCGGTGTTATTGCCGGTTATCCGGTCAGCGGCGTTAAATGTACATTGTATGATGGTGCTTACCACGAAGTCGACTCCAATGTTATGTGTTTTGAAATTGCTGCCCGTGCTGCTTTCCGTGAAGGTATGCGTCAGGCCAATCCGAAACTGTTGGAACCGATTATGAAGGTTGAAGTGGTAACTCCTGAAGAATATATGGGTGATATCATCGGCGATTTGAACTCCCGCCGTGGTATGGTCAGCGGTATGGATCAGCGTGCAAACGCCCGCGTGATTGATGCTTCTGTTCCTTTGGCCAATATGTTCGGTTACGTTAATACTTTGCGTTCGTTGTCTCAAGGCCGCGCTCAGTTCACGATGGTGTTTGACCATTATGCCGAGGTGCCGAAGGATATTGCGGACAAGGTAAAAGCCAAAAATTCTTAAGGCGATTGCAACGGGCATCCGAAAGTGAGATGCTTTAGAGAACGCTGATGTGTTCAGTTTGGAGCTGTTTCTTTCGGTTGTCCCGTTGAAATTGTTTTAAGGCAAAAAGTTTTTTTATTTTTTTATTTAACTAATTTTATTTTATTGGAGAATAAAATGGCAAAAGAGAAATTTGAGCGGAATAAGCCGCACTGCAACATAGGTACGATAGGTCACGTAGACCACGGAAAGACCACCTTAACGGCGGCCATCACAAAAGTATTGGCAGAGCAGGGCGGAGCCTCGTTTACAGCATATGATCAAATTGATAAAGCACCGGAAGAGAGAGCCCGCGGTATTACCATTTCTACGTCCCACGTAGAATATGAGACAGCGAACCGCCACTATGCACACGTAGACTGCCCGGGCCACGCCGACTATGTAAAGAACATGATTACCGGTGCCGCACAGATGGACGGAGCCATTTTGGTAGTATCAGCAGCAGACGGTCCGATGCCGCAAACGCGTGAGCACATCCTGCTTGCCCGTCAGGTAGGCGTTCCTGCCATTGTCGTATTTATGAACAAAGTAGACCAGGTAGACGATCCGGAGTTGTTGGAATTGGTAGAAATGGAAATCCGTGACCTGTTGTCATCATATGATTTCCCCGGCGACGAAATTCCGATTGTCAAAGGTTCAGCTTTGGTAGCATTGGAAGACGGCGATCCGAAGATTGGTAAAGAAGCAATCATCAAATTGATGGAAGAAGTAGACCGTTACATTCCGCAGCCGGAACGTCCGAAAGACCAGCCGTTCCTGATGCCGATAGAAGACGTATTCTCAATTTCCGGTCGTGGTACGGTAGTTACAGGTCGTGTAGAACGCGGCGTACTGCATGTAGGCGACGAAATTGAAATCGTAGGCATTAAGCCGACCCAGAAGACAACATGTACTGGCATTGAAATGTTCCGCAAGCTTTTGGATCAGGGTGAAGCCGGCGATAACATAGGTGTGCTTCTGCGCGGAACGAAGAGAGAAGAAGTAGAGCGCGGTCAGGTTTTGGCAGCCCCCGGTTCTATTACGCCGCATACAGAATTCAAATGCGAATGCTATATTCTGACGAAAGAAGAAGGCGGCCGTCATACTCCGTTCTTCAGCAACTATCGTCCGCAGTTTTATTTCCGTACAACGGATGTAACCGGTTCTATAGAACTTCCTGCGGGAACGGAAATGGTAATGCCCGGAGATAACATTACGATGAAAGCTACGTTGATACACCCGATTGCAATGAACGAAGGTCTTCGTTTCGCAATTCGTGAGGGCGGTCACACGGTAGGAGCCGGTGTCGTATCACAGATAATTAAATAAAGATAAAGAAGGTTTTTGACGTAGGTCAGAAAAAACAAAAAACTCCCTGCTGGCAGTTGTGTCGGTCGGGAGTTTTTTTTAGGTATTTAAATGGGTTGGGGCATGTGTTGCGGGTATTGTTGAGGTAATGTTTGGGGGGCTTCCGGCGGCGTTGCCGGAGGGAGTGAATATTTTGCATAGACAAGATTATTGTCAGGTGGTATAACAAGGGTATCAGAGAAGTATAATTAATAAATTTTTAGGTATGAAAAAAAGAAAAATTTGGTTGTTAACCGGAAGCGTTTTTTTAGTTATTTCCATTATTGTCGGTATTCGGGTCGGAACTTCACCGTTGATTAAATCGAAATTTGGCACCGTTGAGTATTGTCTGGAAAAGAAAAACCATCGGGGATCCGTGGTGGATATTGACGGCGTAAGGTTTAACGGCAGGGTGGGGTATGACAATCATCCGCTTGCAATGCCGGCAAAGGGTGATTTGGCCAGTGCTTATGAGTTTGCCTGCGGTACAGTTTTGTATCAGGAGTGGAACACCACTAGTGTTTTGTCCGAAAACGAAGCCAGAATCTGGATGTTTGTTTATAAAGATTTTGTTGTGTTTTTGTTATGGATAATGCTGACTTTGGGATGGACTTCATATCGGGAGAAAAATACGGTTCTCGATGATTGAAACAATCGTGAAAATTAGGAATACAGTTTAGTTCTGTATTCCTTTTTTTATTGTTTGAATTAAAAAATGCTTGATTTATTGTTTAATGTTGTGTATCAAATATACGCGGGCTCAAAAAGAGCTTCGCTTTTTGTAGGGGTATAGCTCAGTTGGTAGAGCATCGGTCTCCAAAACCGAGTGTCGTGAGTTCGAATCTTACTGCCCCTGCCACTCAAGATAAAGTCGCTGAAAAGCGGCTTTTTTTATTATATATCAGGTAAGCGAGTCTGTGTGAGGTTGCATTAATGAGTGCTTTTGGGGAAGTTACACAGGTTGTTTTTATAGAGATAAATATTTCTGATATTTTTGGTAAGGCTACTCCGGATAAACAAAATCAGTTGTTGCTGTTACTTATTATGGACTGCAAACTTAATGGTAAGAGATTGGAATATAAGCTCAAAGTCCCGTTTGATAAGCTGATTGCCTGTAAAGATTGTCGAGATTGGCCTCAAGTCGCTGTTAATAATTTAGAGGAGTTTGAAGAAATAAAATATTGAGAAAATTTTTGTAAAAATATAACAATAAATAATTAATTGTATATTCCATCTTGAATGTTTTGGATGATTTGGAATATTTTTTGAAATTCAGTAAATTCTGATGGTGATATATTAGATGCTGAATTTGCAAAATTTATTTTTTCATTATTTTTGAATTTTTTTATACATCCTCCTCCTAAGCATTTTTGTTCAACTGTTTTATCTGCAATAATTTCGTCTTTAAAAAGTAACTCAATAGATAAAGCAGACTTGTCTTTTAGCTCAGAGGAAGCATAAGTTTCTCTAAAATCGGGAATTGGAAGCAGCATCGCATATAGAGGACAATTCTCTTTTTTATTTAATAAACATAGTTTTTCATCTGATTGTTTTTTCTGCCATTTTGATGCTAAGCCATTCCATTGGTTATATGCTGAGTCAAAATCAAAAAGCCCTATAAAAGTCTTCCTTTGAAAACAGGTTAAATCAATTCGTTCTATTAATGATTTAACTTGAGTGTCTGCATAACATACATGTATATAAAAAGGTATTGGCATTGAAGGGTACAGTTTTTTCCATGCAGTTTCTAACAAAATCTTATCGCTATCGCCTTCTACGCATAAAATGAAAGATTTTTGAGTGTTTTGAAGACTTTCTGACAATTTTTTGTATTCTTCTTTTGTTTGCTCAGCTTCTTTTATTTTTATATTTAAACAATCAGCTAAATCTTTTTGAAGAGATATATATCCTAATTCTTTTGCAAGTCTAAGTTTTTGAAAATCTTGTAATAAACTTCTATCAATTTTTTCAATTGAAACTTTATTATTCTCCTCTCTATTTAGTAAATAAACTACTTTTCTACTTTTTTCTTCAATAGTTGCTACAAAAGCGGGGGAATGAGATGTTACAAAAATTTGGGCATTTTGAGAGTATTCGTTTTCTAGAGTTGCATTTAACTCCCAAGCTTTTGCAAATTCTAAGGAGTTTTCAGGCTCTTCAATTCCCCAAATCTGTCGTGTTTTAGAATTTTTTGCAATGTAATTCATAATGGATGGAATAAACCGACATCTTACGCCATCTCCCCTTTGGGATAAAGAGGTTGAAACATTGGTATCTGAAACAGAAAAATCTAGAGAAGCAAAAAGTTCTTTGGCTGTAGAGGGGAGAGATAAAGCGGGTAGTAGACCTAATTTTTTTGTAAAATCTTCTTTTAATTCATCGCCATATTCATCTAATTTTTTGTTAAACACAATTAATTCTTTTTGCCCTAATGGAGGTAAGCTAGATTTTAAGCTTTGTAAAATTTGTTGGAATGTTTCTTTATCTTTAATTGCAGGAATATAAATATATTCAAATGAATTGATTAAGCGTCGTGCAGATGCTAATTTCTTTTTGTCTCCAGTAATGTCTTTTTCAAATATATAATCCGAACTATCATCATAACGATCAAATGTTCGTGTTACCCAGAAAGTTTTAGGCAGACTATTATAGCCTTGAGGAGTATTAATTTGAACTGCAATGGAAATTAATTGTCTTGTTTTAACACTTTCTTTTATTTCTTTTTTTCTTATTTTTGAAAAATCTCGTTCGAAAATGATTTCTTCATCAACATCTGTTTCATCATTAAAAAATAGGTTTAATGCCCGAAGAACATTAGATTTTCCAACATCATTTCCGCCAGTAAATACTGTGAGAGTATCACTAATGGTATCAAAGGCTACGCTATAAATTGAGCGAAAATATTTAATGCGGATTTGATTAATGTATTTCATTATTTCTCACTTTTGATTTCTGCTGAATAATATAGGTAGGATAATTCAGTAAAATAAAAACGCAAGTTTCAAATAGAAGTTATTAGTTAAAATCATCTGGGGTAGTCTGTGTATTGCCCTATGTGTCCTGCCACTCAAGATAAAGTCGCTTAAAAGCGGCTTTTTTGCACCGCTACGGAAAACTCTGTTTTCCTACTTGTGCGAACAACTAAGCTTTGCCGCGGTCGTTCCTTCCTAGCAAAGCTAAGAGAAGTTTCTTTATAAATCAATCAGTTAAGCGAGTCCGCGTGAGGTTATGATGATAAGCGCAAATTGTGGTAGTTACACGGACTTTTATTTTCAAGTTTCTTTATTTTACAAGTATTTAAGTCAGTTGGAATCTTATCAGATTTCGGGATAATTAGGTTAATAAAATTTAATTTTAATTTTTCTTTAAGTCTATTTAATTATTCTAAAATTGTATTAGAAGGAAGGTAAAATGAAGGTTATTACAATATGTGGCTCTTTGAAATTTGAAGCTGATATTAGGTATTGGGCGGAAAAATTAACATTGCAGGGGAATTGCGTTTTGTCAATCATTTATCCAACCAGTGCTGATTTGGATATTTATACACCTGAACAGCGGAAAAGTTTTGCCGAAGCTCACAAAAAAAGGATAGATTTATCTGATGCAATTTTTGTTGTAAATAAAAATGGGTATGTAGGGAGTAGCACAAAAAACGAAATTGAATATGCCAAGGCAAATGGAAAAGAAATTATCTTTTTAGAAGGCTAAAGTTAGGAACATAGTCTGTATATTATCCTATGTCTCCTGCTATATAAGATAAAGTCGCTTCAAGGCGGCTTTTTTTATTATATATCAGGTGCTTAAGCGAGTCTGTGTGAGGTTGTGCAGATGGAAACAATTTCCGCTGGTTGCACGGATTTTTATTTTTTTAAAGTTTTGTTGTTTTACAAGCAGTTATGCTCGTTGAAATTCTATTAGGTTTCAGGATAGCTTTTTACTTTAGATGGGTAAAATAATTTGTATTTGGTATTCGTTTATGTTATTATTTAATCTATAAGTTTTGCTGCTCGGAGGTTGGAATGTCATCAATAGAAATAGGCATGAGAACAGATAAAACCGAGGCTAATCCTTATGGTTATGTAAAAGTTGCTTCCATACCTGAGGATGAGGTTTGTGTGCTTTATTTAGGTGGAGACGGGGCAGATACAGATCGGACAGCTAACGGATATGCTAAGATTATTGAAAACGAAATATTGGCAGATATAGATGCTAAGATTTCCGTATATAGTATTAAGTATAATTTTGATGGGCATAAAAAAACTGTAGCAAGGCAGATTTCTAATATTAAGCACCGTGCGGAGGTTTTGATAAGTCAGGCAAAAATAGATGAAATTGTGCAAAAAGCGACAATAGACGAATATAATCCTCAATATGTGGATAGTTTATTTGAAAAGGCAATACTTCCCAGAATTTCTTCATTAAATGGGAAAGAAAAATTATCTGTGGAAGAAGCTTGTAAGAGGATTAGAAAATTAAATATTGTGACTCACTGTCATGGTGCTTATGTGGCTTTGAAATTAGAAGAAAAAATGCAAGCCAAAATGAATGAGCTGGGATATAGCAATGAAGAGCGCAAGCAGATACAATCTCAAATGCTTGTTGTGGCACACGCACCGGCGTGTGTTCTGGGATTGTCTAAATCACAGTTTGTGAGTTTTAAGTCGGTGTATGATTCCAGTACGCCTCTGAAAGGTAATTTTTTTGATGTTTATATTGAGAATAGAAAATGCGAAGAGCGTAAACGATTTGCTGCTGAGGAAAACAAGGATGAAACAAAGATAAAAGAAAACCGCTGGTTTGATTTTGAACCTTGTTTTTTTAATAAGAAGCAAGGTAATTTATTTATGATAAAGCAAAAATATAAGTGGGTTGATGAGGAAGGGCCATTTATGATTAATAGCGATGAACATAATAATGTGCAGTATAAAGATGCAACTCAAACCAAAGAAGGGAGGCTGTTAGGGTGGTTTTCTAAGAATATTCTGCAAAACGGGATAAAGAATTCGTTGCAGCAAGATAGTGAACATATAGCATTGCCGCCGCTTGAGGAATTGATTCTAGATGATAATCCTCAAACGAGAGAAAAAGCCTTGGCAGTATTTGATAAGATGAAAGCTAATGGTTTAAAGTTTAGAAACGAAATTTTTATAAAAGCTAGGGAATATCATAAAAATACTGTTCAGCGGTAGATGTAAAAAGTTTGTGTATTTTGCCCTATGTTTTCTGTTATGTAAGATAAAACCGTCAAAAAAAGTTTTTTATTATACATCAAGCACTTAGTATCTGGAAGCTCATTCGCCAATCCGGGCGGTGAATGATTGTTTGTTGCTAAATAGCAGTAATCGTTATAAGTTTAACAAATAAATGGTTAGAACTCAGGATATCCAATATGAACTATAATGAAGTGACTATTATAAACGGAAAACAAATTACACTCACACCGAAAGAACAGAAAGAAGTTGGGACGTTTCATAAAAGTCGTATAGCATTTGCTATTCTGAGTGATGGAAAATGTGCCGTGAATATTAAAGATATCCGGGAGCATAGAGTGTATCTTCAAGAAGATTTCGGAATATCTTTTGAAGAATTTGAAAATTTAGTAAGGGGCTACATCAAACCGGGGAAAATTGTTTTTTATAAGACATCCGGTTTTTATCCTATTGATAATATATCAGAAAAAATTCTTTCAATTGTTTCTGAAAAGGCTTTAGAATTCTTTGGATCTGGCAAGTATGAAATTTGGAATGGCCTTAAAATTGGTAAATTTGGTGAAGAATGGCAGCCTATACAAAAACATGGATTTGTTTTGATAAAATAGAATAAGGGATATACGGTTCGTGTCTTGACTTTTTTATAAAGAAGATCAGTTAAAGGCCAAAAAGTTAAAAGAAACTCGATTAATTAAAGCAGCATAACTACAAAAGATAATTTCAAAAACAGATAATTTTAGAGGTTAACAGTAAGTATTGTGTGGGTTGAGTTATGGTGGTCAGACGAGGAATAATATTTCTGCTCTGAGAAAGAACTGCCCATTAGGAGTCCTTTTGGCTTTGTATGTGATGGGAGAAGTTTGGGGATGTTTTATTTTCATTTCTGATTATAAAAAGATTCTTGACAATAGATTTATTTGATATATATTCCTTATTGATAACCATTACTATTAAGGTTTTATCTATGAATAGGCGAAATACAATTCAGCGTTCTTTGATTCTTGATGTGGTATGCAAGTTACATCGTCATGTGGTAGCAGATGAGGTGTATGAAGCTGTTGTTCAGTGTTATCCGAATATCAGTAAGGCAACAGTATATCGGAATCTGAATCAACTTGCCGAAAGTGGTAAAATTTTGAAAATAGAGGTTCCTAATGGCGCCGATTGTTTTGAGCCTATGCATAATTTGCATTATCATGTTAAGTGTTTGGATTGTGGTCAAATTTTTGATGTTGATATGGCATATATACGCGATTTGGAAAAAGCAATTAAGAATACACACGGTTTCGAGTTCAGGGGGCATGACATAATGTTTAAAGGTGTCTGTCCAGAATGCAAAATGAAGAGAACTGATACCGAAGCGTCAGAATATTAACCATAAACAGGAATTCCTGTCAAAAGACAACATCAAAAGGAAAACAAATATGAGAAGTATTACAACATTAGAACTGCAATATGCACACAGATTTTACGGATTTAAGGGCGAGGCTCAGTATTTACACGGACATACCGGTGTTCTGACAATTGAAGTTGAAGATTCTGTTGAAGCCGGCGTTAATATGGTTTTTCCTTGTAATGAAATTCAGAAAACAGCTTGGGCTGTTCTCAAAAATTTTGATCACGCGTTAATCCTGAGAGCAGATGATCCATTATTGCCGGCAATTTTGGAGGTCTATGAGGCTCAGGGAATTAAAGACGGTGCTCCCAGCAATCAGATGAAAGGTCCCGCTTTTACAACAGAACTTGCAACCGCTTACCCTGACTGCCGTTTAGTTGTTACTAAGGAAACAATGACAGTGGAGGGGATGATTAAGATAGTGTATGATTTGCTGAAAGATAAGTTGAATATTGCTAAGATTACTTTTACAAGCGGTGTTAATGCGGCTTCGGCAGAATTTGATCACAGAAAAAATATTGACCGTTGTCCGTTATGCGGAATAGCCTTGAATGAAAAGGGCGTATGTCCGAAATGCGGATATAAGAAACAATAAATCAGCTTCTTGTTGAAAATAACCGTTTTTTTAATGGAGCGAATATGAGAAAAGCCATTACCCTTTGGGGGAATGGCTTTTTGCTTGATTACTACGCCAGGATAGGAACGGTCAGTAAACCGCCGTCGTTCCTGTCTACGAAAAAGACCTCAGAATCATAAGAAATTTTGGCAAAGCGATGGTCTCTGACTCCGTTTGAAAATATTTGAAGCGTAACTTCAAAAATATCTTCGTCATTTTGAGGATTGGAGAGGCGAAGTTGCTGCCGCATTATTTCTTTGTAGTTTGTCGTGTCTTTTTCACGCAGGACTACAATTTCGGCATCTTTCTCGGCAAACGTTTCCAAGATGCCAGCAAGGGTTTTGAAGTAGGCGAATTCAAAACATTCTTGGTTGGCGGGGAATTTTATCAAGCTGAAAAACTTGGACAGTTCAACAGGCAACTCCGCTTGTAACTCACTCAGTTTTTTCCTGATTTTTTTCATAAAAAAATATGTTTTGGGATTAATAATAAATAAAAAATTGTTTTTACTTTCTTCGTTTGTATTACAAGCCTGTCGGTTTGTCAATTTCAAACGTCTTCTTCGGATAAACGGCGGACTGACGACGTGGACATAAAAAAGATTGATAAATACGGAACCGGGATATATAACAAGAGCGTTTTATCGGTTATTTATATATTATAATTATAAACTCTATTATTTATGTACATGATTATTCAAACAGCTCTTGTAGCGAAAGAAATTTTTTTAAAAGAGCTCGGTTCGGTGATTCCCCGTTTACAAGACGAGAAGACACTGCCTGTTTTAACCTCTTTTGCAATGGACAGCACAACTTTGTATTCTTGGGTTTGGCTGTTGTCGTCGGGAAATTGTCTTTATCTGTCATTTACGTTCCATGATTGGAAAATTGGTTTGTTGTCCGGTTATCCGGCAAAGCTGGAAGTCGTTAACGACTCTCAAATTTTTGAGCAAGGCGGCGTGGTTTGGGAACTTTGCTCCAGCTGGGAGCTTCCGATTGAAGACGGCGATTGGTTTTCTTTGATGGGGGGAACATATGTTGTAAAGATGTCCGAAATGATTGTCGTTTCTATGGTTGACAAATTCAGATTTGTGCACGACTGCGGTAACTGGGTCATATCCGGTTGTCGGGTGGCGGTTATTCTTTGCAATTGGGAACTCAGCCGAGAGAATACCGGAATGAGGCAGTTATATGTGTGGCGTGATTTTTTTGTTGAGGGAAAGTTTCATAAAAAGGTCAAGCAATGGGTGATGTCAATTCCTGAAGATGCAAACGAGTTATCGAAAAACTGTTGGAGCTATTTCGACTATCCGGTTGAGCAATCCGAGATTGAGGAATATGTTGAGTCTTCAGATGACGATTATTCCGTCAAATGTTCGGTCTACGAATTTTTCGGAGGAAAAAAGCTGGTTCGCATCAGCAAGCTGACTGTTCCGCGAGCGGAGACAGCGGTTGAGCTGGACGTATACGGGTTTTTCGGTATCCTGAGAGGAAATTCGGTTGCGGATCAGGATGATTTTATTCGTGAAACAGACTTTTGCGGGCACTGAGCTACGCTTAAAAAACTCTGAGTTTGGACTCAGAGTTTTTTTTGTAAACAGAGGGAGTTATATCTGAAGGGCGATGAATGTCACCGGCCGGGAGAAGATTGCCGGCATTTTCGGGCAATGACCGAAGACGGCCAAGATTATTTGAGTAAACCAGGAATATATTTATTGACATACAAAAAATAATTTAATATGTTGGCGGCATTGAGTCAGGATGCATCGAGCAGATACGGTTTGCGTATTGCGTAGTGTGTTCTGTCGTTTTCTCACCTGACTAGCAGTGAGTTGTTTTTTTAATCAATTTTTTGTGATTGGATAGGATCCATGGCGAAAATCAGTCCGATACAGTTTTTTAGACAAGTTAAACAAGAGGTCAAAAAGGTTACCTGGCCGACCAAAAAAGAAGTGATTCAAACCTCTCTTATGGTTATTGTCATTGTGGCCATTGCAGCGACTTTTTTCTTCTTTGTCGATCAGATCCTCGGTTGGGTTGTTAAATTAATTTTTGGTCTTGGAGTTTAGTTTTATGGATGCTCGTTGGTATGTAGTTAATGTTCACTCCGGCTGTGAGAAGAAGGTTGCCGAATCTATTAAAGAACAGGCTGTTCTGAAAAAAATGGAAGATCGTATTTTTGACGTGATGATTCCGACCGAACAGATTGTCGAAGTAAAAAAAGGCAGCAAGGTCAGCAGTGAACGCAAGTTCTTTCCCGGATATATTCTGGTCAAGATGATTATGAGCGACGATGCCTGGCATTTGGTTAAAGATAATCCGAACGTTACCAACTTTTTAGGCAGCCGCAATAAGCCGCAGCCGATTACCGAGGCCGAGGCTCAGCGGATTATGACCCAGATGCAGGAAGGCGTCGAGAGACCGCAGACTGTGGTTAACTTTGAGGTTGGCGAGCAGGTCCGCGTCTGCGACGGTCCGTTTGCTTCTTTCATTGGTTTGGTTGAAGAAGTTGATGCTGAAAAATCCAGAGTTAAAGTTTCGGTTTCGATTTTCGGACGTTCGACTCCGGTGGAATTGGAATTTTCACAGGTTGAAAAGGTTTAGCCTTAAGCTTGAGTGCAAAGATATAGTGAAAAACCGGTTTGTCTGTCGGGACAAACCGGTTTTTTATTGGAAATTTTGACGGTAATCGTTTCTTTTTATTTGCAATTTTTTAATCGGGGGTTAAATTAATGACAAATTAATCAAAAGCGAGGATGGGATGTTCAGAAATTTTATCAATGAATTTAAGAAGTTTGCCATGCACGGCAATGTTATCGATATGGCTGTCGGTATTATTATCGGTGCAGCATTTGGGAAAATCGTCGACTCTCTGGTCAAAGACATTATTATGCCGCCAATAGGCCTGCTGCTTGGAAAGGTTGATTTTTCAAATTTGTTTTTTGTTCTTAAGAACGGTCCTGATTTTACCAAGCCGTATGTTTCGCTGGCTCAGGCCAATGCTGCGGGTGCGGTGACGCTTAATGTGGGTAATTTTCTTAATGCGGTTATCAGTTTTACGATTGTTGCATTTGCGGTCTTTATCTTAATCAAAGCTATCAATACGCTTCAGGAAAGAATGGATATTCATGAGAAAGCCGAAGAGGCGTTAAAAGAGCCGGAGACCAAAAGCTGTCCTTATTGTTATGAGACGATTCCGGTAAAAGCGACCAGATGTCCGAATTGTACGTCTTATCTGGACGGAAGAGACCATGATTAGCAAAAGCCCTCTCAGGAGGGCTTTTTGTTTTGAAGCTGCCAGCCTTTGGCTGCGCGGGACCAGCGGTGCCGGTTGTTTGCGCCGGGGCGGGCAATGATGCCTCCGACGGTGGGGCTGCTGCAACCGGTGGTTCGGGGAAAAGAAAAAGGTTCGCCGGTGAGCCTGCATTTTGCCATATCGGCAAAGATTCTCGCTTCCATATATTGACTGTTAAGGCCGTAAGCGTCAGACCATACAACTTCGGCCTGAGGATTGGCCACCCGGCGGAAAATCTGCTCGTGCTCGGGCAAAACTCCGGCATCTCCGGAAAGCAGCCGCTTGAAGTCTTCCAAAATGAGCGGATTATGCCAGCCTCCGCCAAAAAGCAGAAAGTGTTGCGGGGCAAGCATTGATCCGGGGAGATGTTTTAATGCATATACAGAAATATAGGCGCTGAAGAACTCCGCGGTGCGAATCCTGTCGGCAAAGCTTGTCGCGGGATCGGTAAGAGCCGGGATAATTTTATACCAGGCGGGATCGGAAGATTTGGGGGGCTTGCGCAGAATGAAATTACGTCCGTTGCGGGTGACAGCGGCTTTGTTAAACAATTCGCGCAAAAGGGAGTAATTGATTTTTCCCAATCGGCCGCAGCCGCCGTCCAAATCGCAGGGAAGATTTTGTTCGGTGCGGGCGAGATAGTCGACAAAGTGGTTGAACGGTCCGGTGTCAAAACCGCAGACTCCGGCTTTTCCCTTTTGAGTTCGTGCAGATATGACAGCGATGTTTCCGGTATTGCCGCCGTTGCAGAAAGCGACCGGAAAAATGCCCCGCTGCCGCAATGAGTATGCCAGGTGGAGATTGTGTGCGGAGGCAAAAGGAGCGCCTTCGCCGCCGTTCATTAGGTCATCCGAGCGAAAATCAAAAATAACGGGGATACCGGTCAAATCGGCAAGCATTTGCCCGTTTCCGACTTGCAGCGTGTAAGTGTCGGCCGCGGAAACCGAGGGCGGGCAGTGGGCACAGGTTTGTCCGTGAAAACCGATGGCGTCAACAGATGCCGCAGGGATGCCGTTGGTTTGCAGGGCATTGTTGACGGCGGCGGCAACGGCCGAAGTATAGTCGTCAATCAAGCTGTCCAATGCCAGTTGGGGATGAGCAATGGCGGCTTCAATATCGCCGTCATTTTCGGCAAGAAACCTTTTTACGGCCCGGAAACGCTGGGCCATTTGGCGGGGAAACTCCTGGCTGAAAAAGCCGATGTCGCGAATTTCCCGATTGCAAAACTCGGTGACGACGATGTCAATGGCATCGAGCGAGTTTCCGGTCATGATGCCGAGGCAGCGATAGGTTTTTTCGGTCATTGCGTTATCCTCCGTAGGGGGTAGAATAGAACAAATAAGTTAACAAATAAAAAACCGCAGAACAAAAGATTCTGCGGTTTCAGACGATTTGGCTTTTACTCGACAATTTTGACGGACAAGGTTCGTTTTCTGGCTGAATACTTGTCAATTTTGCAGCGGACTTTCATAAAAGTATGAGCATGGCGGCAGCGTTTGGTTGTTACGTAAACGTTGGGAGCCAGTTCGACAATCATGGTTGCTCCGTTAATCTTATGGATGACGCCGTCAACGGTATTGGCGCCGTTGATGAGGTACTCCAGGTAAAAAGTGTCGACGGGCAGCATCTGGGGGATGACTTCAAAATCAATGCCCAGGGCGTTTTTTCTAAAGTTCAGCGGTCGTATCAAGATAACCGGCACGTTCTTCCCTTTGGCGAAGACAAGGTGCGGGTTGATCATGTGACCGTTGATGAAATAAGCCGCCTTTAGGGTGATTCCGTCGCGTCCCTGCATATTAAAGAAAACCCTGTTGTCTTTAATTTTGGTTACAACTGCCGGATAAGTTTGGCCGTTAATAAAGCCGTGACTTTGAAAAACTTTGGGAGCTCTTGCTTTGGAAGAGGGGTTCCCGGTAACTTTTGTTTTCATATAGTGGATATTAAAGATGACTTTGGGTATTCTGGGCTGTCTACGGTTTTAATAAGTCCAGAATAATATAGTATTTATGATGTCCATAATACCTGTATAAAAATAATTTGCAAGAAAAATAGACAAAATGCGGCGGGCTTTTTCTTTTGCGAGTCGAATCAATCGGTTAAATTAAAAAAAACGGAAAAAATACTTGCAAATTGAATCGAGTGTGGTATATAGAGGCGACTCTTTAGAGGGAGAAGTCTGTCTCTGAAGGGTGCGAATCGTATATTTAACATAATTTCGTGGGAGACCAGCCATGGTCTTAAATGATACCACGAACCTAACAAGAGGTATGAAATGGCTAAGACTAAAAAGAAAATTTTAGGATTAATCAAGCTTCAGATCCCCGCTGGAAAGGCTAACCCTTCTCCTCCGGTTGGTCCGGCTCTGGGCCAAAAAGGCTTGAACATTATGGAATTCTGCAAAGCATTTAACGCCGCTACCCAAAAAATGGAGCCGGGTATTCCCGTGCCGGTCGTTATTACGGCTTTTGAAGACAAGTCCTTCACATTCGTTACCAAACTTCCTCCGGTATCTTACTATCTGAAGAAAGCAGCCAATGTTAAGTCTGCTTCCAAAGAACCCGGTAAGAGCTTTGCCGGTCAGGTTACTATTGCTCAGGTTAAAGAAATCGCCGAGACTAAAATGCCGGATCTGAACTGCTCTACCGTTGAAGCAGCCATGAACATGGTTAAAGGTCAGGCTGTCTCTATGGGCATCAAGGTTGTGGAGTAGTATCATGTCAGGAAAAAGAATCGTAAACGCATACAAAACAGTTGATAAAAATCAGGCCTATGCTCTGAAAGAAGCTGTTAAAATCGTTAAAGAAAATGCTACTGCAAAATTTGATGAAACCATTGATATCGCAGTAAATCTGGGTGTTGATCCGAAATATGCCGACCAGATGGTCCGCGGTGTTTGCTCGCTGCCTCACGGTACCGGCAAAACCGTTCGCGTTGCCGTTTTGGCTCAAGGCGAAAAGGCTGATCAGGCTAAAGCTGCCGGTGCAGATATTGTCGGAGCCGAAAGCTTAATCGACTCTATTTTGAGCGGTAAAGTTGATTTCGACCGCTGCATCGCCACACCGGACATGATGGGTATGGCCGGTAAGGTTGCACGCATCCTGGGACCGAAAGGTTTGATGCCGAACCCGAAGCTGGGTACGGTAACCACCGATGTTGAAAATGCCGTTAAAAAAGCCAAAGCCGGTGAAGTGCAGTACCGCGTCGAAAAGAACGGTATCGTACATGCAGGCGTAGGCAAAGCCAGCTTTACGGAAGAACAGCTTTATGAAAACACCAAGGCTTTTATTGATGCTATTATGAAGGCCAAACCGGCAGGCGCCAAAGGTACTTACTTGAAGAAGATTTCTCTTTCCAGTACAATGGGCGTCGGCATCAAGGTTGATTCTACTGCCTTGTAGTTTTCTTCAGCTTCGGTTTTGACGGTACGGCCTGTCGTCGTCCGTTTTTATCCGGAGCCGAAAGTAACAGTCTTCCGAGGTTTGAAAAGGAAGATTGGCATTGAAAGTTTTGGGTGGTGAGCTTTATCACCACCCGCTCTCAGAAGCTCAGCTTCTGAAACTGTCCAAGACCGTAGGTGGTCGACAACGCTGCTGAAAACCGAAAATTTCAGTCGGGTTGTAAATCTTAAATATCCTACGCAGACGGGAGTGAAGAAATTAATTTAAATCTTTTTTCTCCTGGACAGGTTAGGTCCCGTTGGGGCCGGGCAGGGGAAAATTTTTTTCCTATCTCCGGTCTTGGCGGAATGTGTAAAAAGGTTGCATCGTCAGTTTGGCTGACGGTGTTTAAATTGGAGACAATAAGTGAACCGCGAAGAAAAAACACAATTACTCAGCGAACTGAATGAATTGTTCTCAAATGCTGAAATCGTTGTCGTCTCTCACTACAAAGGTTTGACGGTACAAGAGGTTTCCGAATTGAGAAACAATATCAGAAAAGCAGGTGCTGGGTTTAGAGTTACTAAGAACCGGATTACTCGTCTTGCTCTCAAAGGTACAAAGTTTGAAGCTATTGCAGATTTGTTCAAAGGTCCGACGGCTATCGCCTTCGCCAATGATCCGATCTCAGCTTGTAAAGCTTGTGTCGAATTCGCTAAGAATAATGAAAAGTTGATTGTTGTCGGCGGCGCAATGGGAACCGGTGTTCTCTCAACTGCTGAAATCAACAAGTTGGCTACCATCCCGTCTATGGACGAGCTCAGAGCCAAGATTATCGGCCTTTTGCAGGCTCCTGCCGCTCAGCTGGCAAGAGTTACCAAGGCTTACAGCGAGAAAGAAGCTGCATAAATCCTGTTTTTATGCCGGTTTTGCCTGTGAGTTTTTTGATTGCGTACAATCGATGTACACTTTGTTCAAATCTTACGGCGCATTGCCCGGCCTAAAATGCAAGATTGCAGTTTTGTAAAAGAGTAATAAAGTTTTTAGAAATTGATTTAATTAATTTATTGGAGAAAAAAAATGGCCGATTTAGCCAAGTTAGTAGATGAATTGTCAGC
>ENA-ORTS01001220-ORTS01001220.1-human-gut-metagenome-genome-assembly--contig:-NODE-1220-length-18390-cov-4.331115_pt1 | contig 18390 bp, 11 predicted proteins | sample MGYA00241911_ERZ509186 | MGnify/ENA primary metagenome ERZ509186 (study PRJEB26280, sample SAMEA2338852) | human gut metagenome | biome: human gut; feature: human-associated habitat; material: faeces...
CTTCTTGTAGTCCTCCACGATCTGCTGCAGCTTTGCCCAGCCCTCGTTGGCCTTGTTCTGGTCGATGCTGTCGGGGAAGTTGATGATGAACTCGCGGTGTTTGGGAATACGTGCCTTCATAATAGTGATCTCCTTATTCTTATCGTTTTCAATAAATCAGCTTTTTATTCAGAAGCGGAGCATTTGCCCCGCGACCTGCGGAAAAACGGTTACAGCCCGAACACCCGGCGGGCGTTTGCGGCGGTGGCGCGGAACACCTCTTCCGGCTCCAGTGCCTTGCGCTGGGCGATGTATGCACCCACATAGCGGATGAGGGAACTGTCGCAGCGGGTGCCGCGCACCGGCTCCGGTGCCATGTAGGGGCAGTCGGTCTCCAGCACGATAGCGTCCAGCGGCAGGGCTTCGATGGCCTTGGCTGCGCGCTTGGCACCGTTGAAGGTGCAGGCACCGCCAAAACCGATGTACAGCCCCTGCGCTGCCAGCTGCACGGCATCCTCAGCGCTGCCGGAATAGCAGTGCACAATGCCCTTGGGGCGGTACTTTTTGAGCAGCGCGTAGACATCTGCGTGCGCCTGCCGGTCGTGCACGATGATGGGCTTGTCCAGTTCCAGCGCCAGCCGGATCTCGGCTTCAAACAGCGCCAGCTGGGCGTCCTTTGGCACGGGCCAGTGGTAATCCAGCCCACACTCCCCTACCGCCACCACTTTGGGGTCATCGTAGTAGGGCATCAGCGCCTGCATCTCGGCGGCCCAGTCGCCGCCGTACACCGACACCGTGGGCGCAGGGCCTTCCTCGCCGCAGTCGGCGGCGGGCAGCAGGCTTTCCGGGTGGATGCCGATGGCTGCCACCACCCATGGGTAGCGGTGCGCCAGCTCCAGCACCCGGGGCGCATCCCCGGAGTGGGTGGCCTGCTCGCACACGCCTACCACGCCCTTGTCGGGCAGGCTGTCCAGCAGTGCAATGCGGTCGGCATCAAAGGCGCGGGCACTGTAATGGGCGTGGGTGTCAAAAATAGGTCCGGTCATACCTTCTCCTTTTTGGCGGGGGCTTTGTTCACCAGCCAGATGCCCACACACACGAACACCAGCGCCGCCAGATACTGCCAGCGGAACAGCGGTTCTCCGTTGAGCACGGCACTGAGCAGCACGTTGACCACCGGGTTGACGAAACCAAAGATGGCGATACGGCTGACCGGGTTATTTTTCATCAGCAGCGCCCACAGGATATAGCCTGCGCCGCAGATAAAGGCCAGATACAGCATGACCACCGCAGCCAGCGCACTTTGCACATGGAGACGACCGCCCATAACGGTGCCCAGCACAAACAGTGCCAGCCCACCCACAAACAGGTTCAGGAAGCAGACAGCAAAGCTGTCGGCCTTTTTGGTGACGGATTTGTTCCACGGGCCGGACAGGGTGAAGATGATGGTCGCTGCCATCATGCAGAACACGCCCCAGCCGCTGCCGCCGCCGTGGTTGCCAATCGTACCGATAAGCACTCCGGCAAAACCCACAGCGCAGCCCAGCGTTTTTGCCGGGGTCATGCGGTCCGCATTGCCATAGATAAAGTGGGCAAAGATGACGCCCAGAAAACTCTGGGTGCTGTTCAGGATGCCGCCAAACGCGCCGGTGAGCATGGCCACGGCGATATAGTAGAACGCATACTGTGCCGTGGTCTGCCACAGACCCAGCGCACAGCACTCGGCTGCTACCCTGCCCCGGGGCAGGCGGGGTGCTTTTCCCTGCAGCAGAATGCTGCCCAGCAGCACCAGCACGCTGCCCAGCATGAACCGCACCCCTGCAAAGCAGAAGATGGAGGCCGTGTTGCCGGAGTCGATGGAGAACAGGCGGTAGCCCAGCTTGATGAACGGAAAGGCCGAGCCCCACAGGACATTACAGAAAATAGCCAGCAGCACGGCGCACACCGGCGTGCCGAAGATCTTATCCAGCTTTGCCGCACGAACGGCTGTATTATCAGACATGATGCTCCTCACTTAGTGGATACGGCTGCCCACGGGGGTATCGTCGCCGTAGAAGGCAATGGAGCAGCCGCCGTCGGCGGTGTCGGCAGCGAAGATCATGCCCTCGCTGACGTACTTGCCCTTGAGCATGGGACGGGGTGCCAGATTGCACACAATGCCCAGCTTTTTGCCGATGAGATCCTCCGGCTTGAACCACTTGGCAATGCCGGACAGGATGCAGCGCTCCCGCTCGCCGTCAAAAACGGTGAGGTGCAGCAGCTTTTTGCTCTCCTTCAGGTTCTCACAGGCGCGCACCTCGGCCACGCGCAGCTCCACCTTGCAGAAGGTGTCAAAGTCGATCTCTTCCTCGTGGGTGAAGTCCACGGTGCTCTCCTCTGCGGGGGCGGCAGCCTTCTTCTCGGCTTCCTCCTTGGCTTTGTTGGCAGCAGCGGCAGCAGCCTTGCGCTTCTCGTCCTCTTCCTTCAGGTGGGCGATCTCCTTGGCCACGTCAATGCGGGGGAACAGTGCCTCGCCCTTGTGCACGGTATAGGTCTGCTGTGCACCGTAGGTGGTCTTGGTCAGATCCAGTGCAGAAGCGTCCAGACCCAGCTGCTCCATCATCTTGGGTGCAGTGGTGGGCAGGTAGGCGTTCAGCAGAATGCCGCACACGCGCAGTGCCTCGCACAGGTGGTACAGCACACTCTCCAGACGCTGCTTGTTGGCTTCGTCCTTTGCCAGGGCCCAGGGTGCAGTCTCGTCGATATACTTGTTGGCGCGCTGGATGACCGCAAAGATCTCCATCAGCGCCTGCGGAATGGTCAGATCGTCCATGTCGGCGGTGACCTTGGCGGTCAGCTCGTTGACCATGGTCTCCAGCTCGGTGTCGATGGCCTCGGTACCGGCCACATTATGCACGGTGCCGCCGAAGTACTTTTCGCACATGGCCACGGTGCGGCTGAGCAGGTTGCCCAAGTCGTTGGCCAGATCACTGTTGATGCGGTTGATCAGTGCCTCGTTGGTGAACATACCGTCGTTGCCGAAGGGGATCTCGCGCAGCAGGAAATAGCGGATGGCGTCCACGCCGTAGCGATCGCACAGGATAACGGGGTCTACCACGTTGCCCACAGACTTGGACATCTTGCCGCCGTTCATCAGCAGCCAGCCGTGGCCGAACACCCGCTTAGGCAGCGGCAGATCCAGTGCCATCAGCATGGCAGGCCACAGGATGGTGTGGAAACGCAGGATTTCCTTGCCCACCATGTGCAGGTCGGCCGGCCAGAACTTATCGTAATCGTGATAAGTCTCGTTGCCGTAGCCCAGTGCAGAGATATAGTTGCTCAGAGCGTCCACCCACACATACATGGTGTGCTTGGGGTCGAAGGGCACGGGGATGCCCCACTTGACCGAGGTACGGGACACGCAGGTATCCTGCAGGCCCTGCTTGATGAAGGCGATCATCTCGTTCTTGCGGCTCTCGGGCTGGATGAACTGGGGGTTCTCCTCGTAGAGCTTCAGCAGGCGGTCAGCGTACTTGCTGGTCTTGAAGAAGTAGGCTTCCTCGTGGGCATCGTAGACTTCGCGGCCGCAGTCCGGGCACTTGCCGTCCACCAGCTGGGACTCGGTCCAGAAGGATTCACAGGGAGTACAGTACATTCCCTCGTAAGCTCCCTTATAGATGTCCCCCTGATCATAGAGACGCTTGAAGATCTTCTGTACCTGCTTCTCATGATCCTCATCCGTGGTACGGATGAACTTATCATAGGAAATGTTCAGCAGATCACACAGACCGCGGATGACACCGGCGATCTTATCTACATGTTCCTTGGGAGTGATGCCGGCTGCCTCAGCCTTCAGTTCGATCTTCTGTCCATGCTCGTCAGTACCGGTCTGGAAGAAGACATCATAGCCCTCCTTTCTCTTGAAACGCGCGATGCTGTCAGCCAGTACGATCTCGTAGTTGTTGCCGATATGGGGCTTCGCAGATGTATAGGCAATCGCTGTGGTAAGATAATATTTTCCTTTGCTTTCCATAAATCACATTCTCCTTTTCTTATTTATTTTAATTCCAACGGATCGTTCCGTGCTCCGCACTCTCACAATCCAACCCAATATTCGCATATCGTGAAGCTTACGCTCCACTTTTATGCTCATATCGGGGCAGGTCATCAAGTCATAAAATTACTCTTGTGCAAGCACATCGTAATTTTTGACTTGTGACCTTGTTGCAATAAAAAAGTCTCCTCAAAGAACCTTATGTTCTTCAAGAAGACGAGCGTTGTCTCGTGTTACCACTTCTCTTCGTCTGCGTTTCGCAACACAGACCTCTTCGGGTCCGTAACCCTATCCGCTGTAACAGGCGGATCCTGTCGCAGCCTTGCTTCCACCGTTCCTATTCTCCCCGGTATCCGTTCGGTGCGCCGCTCAGAAGCCATCTTCTCTATCTGTCCGTTCCATTCCTCTCAGCCATACGGAATGTTCTCTGTAAAACTTCTATGATAAATACTCTCTTCCTCATTGCATTTGCGTATTCTTACAGTAGCACAGGAAATCCGGACTGTCAATGCAGTTTTTGTTGCCATGCAATCGTAAATGTGTATAATGGTATATTATATAAGGTAATTTTTATAACATACATAAGAGGATATAAAATGAAAAAAAGTAAATTACCAAAACAGGCCTTGATCATTCTGAGCATTGCTCTGGTGCTGGTAATTTCCACAGTTATGTGGAGTTCTGCCCAGATCACACAGGATACAGAGGAAGAAGTACAGTCCACTCTCCGGGATGTTGCCACGCAGAACGCCCTGATCGTACAACAGGAGCTCCGTGAAAACTTCAACTTATTATACAGCCTTGCCGATGCGATCAGCGTTTCCCCGGATGCAGTCAATGCAAAATCCATTGCTGCACAGTTGGGATCTTTTGTCTCCACCTATGAGTTTAAACGGATCGGTTTCGTCTCACCGGACGGTCAGGTGATAAGCACCGATGGCTATGTACAGGATCTGTCCAGCAGAGATTTTTTTAAGGATGGTATGCAGGGACTTCCTGGTATTACCAATACCCTCCAGGATCGCCTCGGTACTCCGGAGCCCATCAATGTATTCAGCATTCCCGTATATGATCAGAGTGATTCCATTATCGGTGTTTTATTTGCCACCTATCGGAACCAGCATTTTGAAGAAATTTTAGGCGTGCAATCCTTTAATAATCAGGGATTCAGTTGTCTGGTAAATCAGGACGGTGACCTGATCGCCACATCTTCCAATGCACCGGCTTCCCTGCAGGAAGCCGACCGTATGTCCGATTATCTGACTCAGGATGCCCGTAACGACCAGCCCTTGCAGGATCTGCATACGCTGCTTCAGAGTTCTTCTTCCAACGGTGGTTATTTCTATGGAGGCAGTCAGAAGTATTATTACTATGCGGCTGCAATGGACAATCTCCGCAGCGACAGACAGTGGTTCGCCCTGACTATTGTTCCCGATCAGGTACTTTCCAGTCGTTCCGCTCCGATATTGTTTCAGGTGCGGCTGCTGATCCTGCTGATCATTGTGATCGCCGGAGTCGGTACTTTTGCTTTTGTGCACAGTATCCGGACACGGCGCAGGCAGTTATATCGTCTGGCTTATGTGGATCCTCTGACAAATGGTGATAATTTTGCCTGCTTCAAGGAGAAATTATCCCACCGAGGCGGAGACAGCGGCTTCTATGTTGCCCTGGATCTTCAGGATTTCAAGCTGATCAATAATACCTGTGGTGTGGCCAAGGGTGACGAAACACTGTTGGAAGTATGGAAGATCCTGCAAACCGGTACACATCTGGGTGAATTTTCTGCCCACATCAATGCAGACCGGTTCATCCTGTTCCTGCGGGATAATGACCGGTGTACCTTAGAACCCAGATTGGAGTGCCTGTGTCAGGATATTTCCAATTTGTCCACAAAGCTTAATATTCCGAAACTGTTCCCACTGTGCGGCATCTATGAGACCGCCGATCATAAGGAAATCGAACAGAATTACGGCAAGGCTGTACAGGCCATGTATCCGATAAAAGGAAAACGTACCAGGCATTATGCTTTTTATGATGAGCTGGATATCAAACAGCTCTCCGAGGATCGTCTGATGGAAGATGTCTTCGAAGATGCCCTGAAGAACGGAGAATTCCAGCTGTGGTATCAGCCGAAGGTAGACCCCGTCACCGGAAACATTCTGGGAGCGGAGGCTCTGATCCGTTGGAAGCGCCCCGACGGCACCATGCTCTCTCCCGGCAAGTTCATTCCACTATTTGAGAAAAACGGTAATATCACAACACTGGACGAATATGTGTTCCGCACGGTGTGCGCACAACAGCAGAGATGGCTGCAGGCTGGAGCAAAATTGTATCCGATTTCTGTAAATATTTCCAGAGTCAGCCTATACTACAGCAATGTGGTAGATAAGTACCGGGAGATTTTGAATTCATTCCGGCTCGATCCGAAATATGTTCCGTTAGAGATCACTGAGAGTGCTACCATTGATAACAGTGATATTTCCTCCCTGATCGATCAGTTCCATGAAGCAGGATTTACTTTACTGCTGGATGATTTCGGAAGCGGTTATTCTTCTCTGTCTTCGCTGAATGTCATGCATTTCGATACGATCAAGCTGGATAAGAGTCTGATCGATTACATTGGTGACCGGAACGGTGAAAAGCTGCTGTTGCACATCACACAGCTGCTGCAGAGCTTCGGTATGACTATTACCGCAGAGGGTGTAGAAACTTCGGATCAGGTAGAGTTTCTGAAGAATCTTCACTGTGATGATATTCAGGGTTACTACTTCTCGAAGCCGTTACCGGTAAACGAATTTGAAGATTTTGTAAGAAAGCATACAGGTCTGTAGGGTTCGCCCACAGACCTGTTTTTTATTTCTGTATTCTTTTTTCTGTATCATTCTTCTCCCAGGATCAGGATCGACCAGGCCGGAAGCGTGATTTCTGCACCGGTACGCTCCGCAGTCTCTTCTCCGGTATAAAGCTCCCCAAGCAGTACCAGCTCCTCCGCTGCCGTCTTTCCTATCGTAAGTCCGCTCAGATCTACTGTTGCGGTCTCCGCAGAAGTATTGCCTAACATCAATAAGCTGCTGTTCTCGTCACTTCTTGTCAGGGCAAAGCATTGTTCACCGGAATACTGCTCCAGATAAGCGGTGGTGCCTCTGGCGATCACCGGGTTCTGGTTGCGGACACGGATCACCTGTTTCACATAATTATAGATGGAATCGGGATCCTCCTGCTGTTCTTCCAGACTGTCAAATTTCATCCGGAAATCATCCATATCTGCCGGGCCCTTACACATGCCTTCCGCATTGCCGTCCTTGCTCCAGTACATGGGGGCCCGTTTGTTCTCGTCTTTGCCGGAGCCCTTCATGCCCAGTTCTTCCCCATAATAGAGGAATGCATTGCCATTCATTAAGAGATTAAGGGCATTGCCCATTTTCGTCTGAGCTTCGCTATTCTCCCCGGCATAGTAGCCTGCACTGCGTCCCATATCATGATTGGTGTAGAAGGGAGCATTGATATAATCCGGATTGTACTGCGCATACATGCCCTGCTCTGTTTCCAGATTCTTTGCATAAGATGTTGCCGATGCCTTACCGTTCATCACATTGGCAATGATACCGGACTTGTCGGCAAAAGCAAAATCAAACATGCTGTCCACGCCGCTCTCATAATATTTGGCATAGGTATTCTGATCCGTCCAGCATTCACACACCAGATAATTCTCCGGATCTTTGCCATGAACATAATCCGCGAACCAGCTTAGAATTTCCACATTGTCCTCTGTGGATCCGGTAACATACTCTTTCACCGCATCCAGTCGGAAGCCATCCACACCCATATCCAGCCAGAAGTCCGCGATCTGCTCAAATTCCCGGCGTACCGCCTCATTCTCCAGATTCAGATCCGGCATTCCGTCCCAGAATCTCGCTTCATAATACCAGTCTGTCCCATTTACCTGTGCATATCCGCTCAGGGCTTCCCTTGAAAAATGGTAATAATCCACATAAGGACATTCTGAGGAGTCAGGCTCAGTGCCTTCCGGCAGATTTTTCAGATATTCTACAGCCTGCAAAAACCAGGGATGTTTACTGGACGAATGGTTCATCGCCAGATCCAGGATCACACGGATCCCACGGTCATGACAGGCCGTCAGCAACTCCTGAAACGTTTCCAGAGTGCCGTACTGCGGATCGATATTCTCATAATCCGTGGTATCGTATTTATGATAGGTGACGGAGGGCATCACCGGCATGAGCCAGATACCATTGATTCCCAGATCCATATCCGTGGTATCATCTCCGTCATTCAGATAATCCAGCTTTTCCAGTACGCCCTGTAGATCTCCAATGCCATCACCGTCGCTGTCATAGAAGGAATATACGAAAAGCTCATAGTAGGTACGGTAGTTGTCGTCCGGGATCTGCAGTACCCGGTTGTCCTGCACCAGAGACGTGGTACTGCCGGTGCTGTCAGTGTTACTGTCCGTGCTCTCATCCTGTACGGTGGCAGTCTCATTCTGTGTACCGGCAGCAGACGCATTGCTGTTTTCTCCTTTGCTGCCTCCACAGGCAGTCAGAGACGCTGTCATTCCCACCACCAGTATTGCTGCCCATATTTTTCTGTTCCATTTGCTCATAGTTATCACTTACTCCTCAGATCCGCTTTTTTCAAACCGGAACCATTTGAAATCAAAATTGCATCCCGGCAGGAAAACGAAGGTCACATTCTGCTCTCCTGTCACTCTTTCCAGAGGGAAACGCAGTTCCCTATATTCCTCGCTGTGCGGGAAGGGAAGTACCTGTGTAGCTCCATCGGTAAACCTAAGCTGGATCGTATTCTGCTGTAAAGGAGTTCTTCCGCAGATGACAATGCTATCGGTTCCCGCTTCTCCAAAGTTCATATCCGTAAATTCGAAAGAGACATTATTGCCGATCTGTTCAACGGCATCCCCGGTTCTCACAAAGCTGTCACCATAAGTAACTCCGTCCGTGAGAGCACTCAGTCTTGCATAAGCTTTTTCCTGTCTGGTGAAATGAAACTCTTTCAGGAAAATTTTATCTTCTGACACTATTGTCAGTTTTGTTACACCCTTTAATCTCCGGGGCAATACGAAGGTATCCGGCTGGAAGACTTCCCAGATGCCCGGCTTCTGATAGGTTATTTCACCCACCAGTGTTCCCTGTGTCCCGGAACCGCTCTCTTCGGGCTCTCCCTTCCATATCTGAATCCGGTGGGGATCATTATCGTTGGCAAAAATGGACAGCGTGATCTCGTCACTTCCGAATTCACCAAAGTCTAACGCTTCATAGACCAGTCCGGTAGGCTGTGCCTTGTCCGTTCCGGCACTGTTCTCCACTCCGCGGCTTACGTCTCCGCCAAAACTTCCGACATAAGAAATACCCGCCACCGGCTCATACGGAGAATGGAACGTCCGTCCCATGCCCTCCACTGCAAAGTCAAGTTGGGAAATCATTTTAATATTGGTTGTTCCGTTACAGGTCATACACCTTACCTGAAAACTGCCATCACTGACGCCTGTGATCCGGATGCTCTCGCCGTCTTCCAGTTCCTCCAGCTTTGCCACAGGGCTGGGGATACCGGAAGCGTCAGTAATGCTCCAGAGAAGCTTACGGTCTGTGGCTTCCATGGGATAGATACGGGTATGTAGCAATACATACGGCTTCTCCGGTGTCAATCTCATATAGGGAGCGCTCATTTCCAGTTTCCGCACCGGAACAAATCCGGGATCCACAAAGGCGGGCGGATATTCTCTGTTTTCTTCTGTTGCGCAGACACCGGGACGAATCGGTGCTTCGACTGCCTGTAACGTCACTGTCGCCGTGCGGTGTCCGGCAGCTGCCGTATTGTCCGGAGTCTCGACTACTGCCGTGGCCGTTCCGGCACCGGTTTCATCGGTCATGCTCACCGTGGCTGTCCATGCGTCCTCCACGGTCACACGAATCTCTCCGGGAATCGTTTTCGCTGCGATCATCGCCAGTAGTTTCCCCTGGAACAGCTTACGGACAGTTCCCTTGTAGGCATCGTAATCGGTACTGTCACCATTGTCCAAGCCTATGAGACGTCCAGCGCCTTCCACGGTCACTCTCACATAATCGGAAGCATTTTCCACAGGGTATCCATCCCGGTCCTCCGCAGAGATCTCCACGAAGATCATATCCTCGCCGTTGGCGCACATGGTAGATTTATTGGCTTTTACTATATAATGATCTGTGTTGCCGAAGGAATGTCTCTCCTGTCTGGCGATTTCCCTGCCGGTCTCGTCATAAGCCACAGCACAGATACTGCCGGGTACATACGGTACTTTCCAGGAAGGCTGTAATACTGTTCCCTTCTGATGGTCGATCTGCTGTTTTCCCTGCGACACTCCGTTTACGAATAGTTCCACCTCCGGGGCATTACTGGTGATCCGCACATCCACCTGCTGTCCCGGGTTAAAATCCCAATAGGGATATACATGGATCATGGGATCTTTTTTCCCATCCGTCCATTCCGAACGGAAAACGTAATAAGAATCTTTGGGAAATCCCGCCGTGTCCATCTGTCCGAAATAGCTGTTTTTCGTCTGATAAGGGGTCGGCTCACCGATATAGTCAATAGCCGTCCAGATGAACTGGCCGCAGGAATAGGGAGTATCTCTGTCCATAATAATACAATATTCCGTATTTTTTGCTGCCCAGCTTGTGGTACTGTTACCCAGTGCGGAGCACTGCTCATCCGCTTCGATCAAGGTCGCCCGCTCCAGGGGAAAATGATATATTCCGCGGCTCTGGACCACAGAAGAAGTCTCGCTTCCGTAGATGACCCAGTCCGGATATTTTTGATGATGCTCTTCATAATATTTTTCTGCGTAATTATAGCCTGCCAGTTTTACGATATCCGCACATTTCCGGGCATTTTCCCAGGGCATATAATTGGAGCCAATGGTAATCGGTGCCACATTGCGATAGTCCCACTTTCTGACCGCCGTGACCAGCCTGCGGGTGATCTCCTGACCATGAGCATCCGCATGGGTATCCGGGATCTCATTGCCAATACTCCACATGATAACAGAGGGATGATTGCGGTCTCTGCGGATCCAGCTGCGTACATCCTTCTCCATCCATTCCTTGAAAAATCTGGCATAATCATAAGGATTCTTTGCCATCTCCCACATATCGAACGCTTCGGATACGATCAGAAATCCCATCTCATCCGCCAGTTCCATCAGTTCCACAGCGGGCATATTGTGGGAAGTCCGCACAGCATTGACACCCATGGAACGCATGAGTTCAAATTTCCGGCGCATGGCTTCTTTGTGAAAAGCCGCTCCCAGTGCTCCGAGGTCATGGTGATCGCAGGCACCGTTCAGGCACACTTTTCTGCCGTTTAATAAAAAGCCCCTGACAGGATCAAATTGCATGGTGCGGAAACCGATGCGAAGATGTTCTTCCTGACATAGTTCCCGGCTGTTGGTCTCCTGCACCGGTTGTTGTTCTGTTCTCTGTGATGCACTGTTACCGATCGTCTCCGCACTACCGTTTTCCCGCAACATGTCTCTCCACAGGCATACCTGCAACTCATACAAGTAAGGATCCGTAATGTCCCATTTCCTCGGATTGTCCACAGGAATCGTCACAGATGTCTTCTCCTGTCCACCGTCAAGGGGCTGTTTTACCCGGAAAATCTCCCTGCTTGCTGTTTCTGCGGAGCTTTTACTGTCCCCTGTATAATACAGACAATATTCCAGTGCATAATTTCCGTTGTCCGTTCCCCATTTCAACTCCGTATCGATGGTCAGGTCATAGCCTTTTTGCGTCTCCACAGAAGAGGTGTAGATGCCGTCCAACGGGATATGTGTCTCCGGCAGACATATCATCCATACATTACGATAGATTCCGGCACCGCTGTACCATCTGCTGTTGGGTGACTGAAATACGACGCGAAGGGCCACTTCATTTTCTCCCTCCCGCAGACTGTCCGTAATGTCCCAGTCAAAGGTGGAATAGCCATATTTCCATTCTCCAAGCTTTGTTCCGTTGACACAGATCTCAGAATCCATGTAAACACCTTCGAAGCGCAAAATGACACGGTCATCATTTCCTGTTTTATCCGGGGCATAGGCAAAGTTCTTCCGATACCAGCCGATGCTGTCTTCATAGAGATTCTTCGTATCATAGATCAACCAGTCATGGGGCAGATCCACCGGCTGCATTTTGGCTTCCCAGATCTGCCTGTCTTCCCATTTCACACCTAATTCCGTTTTGGCAAAATACCAATTATCATTCCATAACGTTCTGCTGTTCATCAAAGTTTTTGCCCTTTCTGTCTGATCCCGGTTTCTGTCCCGTTATTTTATTTTTCCTGCACGTGTTCGGTTTTATCTGCGTTCGATGCAGACTGCGCATCTGCACGGTTCTCCAAGTGTTTCACAAGCCAGACCGCCAACAGCGCATCCAGCGTTCCCAATAAGATTCCGCCCAGGATATCCGTCGGGTAATGAACGAAGAAGTAAAGTCTGGAAAATGCAATAAGTGCCGCCATGAGCAGACTTAAGAGTCCTGCTCTACGATAATAACAGAAGATCGTCACTGCACCGGCGAATCCATTGGAGCTGTGTCCCGAAGGGAACGAATATTCAGAAGGAAACGGGATCTTCAATATGACACTGTTGTCGACTGCGCAGGGTCTGGGTCTGGCGATCACATTTTTCAGAAACAGATTCCCCACCAGATAGGTAATAGCCATTGCGATCATCATAGTCAGACCGCATTTTCTGGTCTTCGGTATACATGTCAGGACGATGGCGATGGCAATCCATACAAGCCCGCTTTCTCCGATCGTAGTAAAAAAACGCAGGATCTCTGTCAGCCATTCCTGATGGATCCCCTGAATTGCATGCAATATCTGTAATTCCATCCTTCGTTCCTCCTTATCCGTCTTCCGGCTTGGTTACCGGCTTTTCCACCTGTGCCATCTGCGAAGCTGCCTTATACCTTATGGCGATTATCCTGTTTACCTCCGCTTCACAGACAGACATTTTTCCAGTATCGGCCGCTCCGTAATTTCACCGTCAGACATTCTTTTGAACTATTGTAATCTATTCAGAAATGCTTTTGCATTGGCTGCAATATCATCCTTAAATACAGCGGAACCGGCTACAATGACATTGGCTCCTTTTTCCATGGCAAATGCTACATTGTCCAGATTGATACCACCGTCTACTTCCAGATCGATAGAAAGCCCCTTATCGTTGATCATTTTCCGGATCACCTGTACCTTATCCAGGCACTCCGGGATCAGCTTCTGTCCGCCGAATCCGGGCTCCACGGTCATTACCAGCACCATATCCACCAGTTCCAGATAAGGTTCCACTGCCTCTGCCGGAGTGGCGGGCTTAATGGTGATGCCGGCCTTTTTGCCTGTGGCATGTATTTTTTCAATGCATCCCTCCACATCTTCTGTGGCTTCCAGGTGAAAATTCACCAGGTCCGCACCACAGGCAGCGAACTCTTCCACATAACGTTCCGGCTTCTCGATCATCAGATGCACATCGAGAAACATATCCGTGTGGGATCTGACAGCTTTTAATACCGGCATACCGTAGGAAATCGACGGTACAAACAATCCGTCCATCACGTCTACATGCAGCCAGGGGACTCCTGCTCCTTCCACAGCTTTGATATCCTCTCCCAGTTTCCATAAATCCGCCGAAAGAATTGAAGGTGATAATAAATTCATGTTACTCCTCATTTCTGCCCCGCAAGGCCTTGTCTGTTGCTTATTACCGTTCTATTCTAGCAAACTTGTTTTCGTAAAACAAGACTAACGAAAAGGAACCTTTTCCTTTTGGAAAAAAGTTCCTCCGTTCGCAATTCTCTATAGGTTTTTCACGTCTTCTTTCAGTTTGTTCCAGGCATCTTCATGCTCCGTATAGTAAATGGGACATTTCTTTCCGCCACAATCATAGTGGCGCAAGATGTCATCGGGCTGCAGGTCATAGGCATCAGTCAGCCATTTCAATAATTTGATCAGAGAATCATAGGTCTCCTGAGTAAACTGGCCGTTGTCCGCCTTGTAGCAGCATTCGATAGAAATAGAATCCTCATTGCGGGTCTGTACTGCATAGGCGATCTCGTCCAGAGGAACGCACTGAAGGATCTCGCCATCATAGCCAATGATAAAATGGGCACTGGCACTGCGTTCATGATTGTCTTTCAGCTGTTCGAAATAGCTGCGGTTCTGGGCCGCGCTGGTCCCAGGATTCGCCGTGTAATGTACAAAAATATTTTTCACTTCCGTCAGGGGATCTCCCGGTCTGGAATATTCATTCACGGTGAGAAAATCTTCTGTCCAGTTGGGATGTGCTGCATATACATCCGCCGGAAGTCCCTGGATCCGGGTTCCCGTGGTCTCCCCGATCTGTTTTTCGATCCGCTGCACAGCTTCTGCCGCAACTTCCACAGGAGTACTGGCCTCCGCAGTGCTGGCAGGTACTTCCAACAAATTTTTCAACATAAAGATTCCTGCAAGAATGCTGGCACACAGCAGGGAAATCTTAATATATCTGCGGATTCTTGCCTGTCTGCGGCGGCGCTGCCTCTCGGCTCTGACCCGGCGTTGTCTGACGCGGGTGCTGTAAGCATTGTCTTTGTAAACATTTTGCTCATATGCATTGCCCGGATGACCCTGCTCCTGCCGCCAGGCCTTGTTTTTCTGCTGTGCTGTCGTCGAATACTGCGGATGTGATTTCTTCCTTCCGCCTTCCTGCGGCATTGCCGATATGCTATGTTGTGACCGTTCTGTGCGTCCTCCTGTATGATTGCTTCGTGATTGATCGGCGTATCTTCCGGTCTGTCTGTCTTGCGGTTGTCCTACACGTCTTCCTACGTGTCTGACTATATTTTTTCCAGTCCGGTAATCCACCAGATACGGATTTCTTCGCACCTGTATCATTTCCAGATCCGGTTGTCTGCTCGAACGATTCTCCTGTGTCATATTGCTGCCCCCCAGAGTTAATTGCTTTCTTTGAGTCCCAGTTTAATCCGGAGTTGTCACATTTTTCGGCACATATTCCTTAAGATTTTATAAATTTATTGTTTAAAAAGTTCCAGCAAATACTTTTCTATCACCTGTGCTGCTTTGCGATGAGCTTTCACTCCGGGATGCAGGCGGCTGCCTACGGTGTCCGGTGTGGTGTTGGGAAGTTGTAAAAAGTGGATTCTGGTATCAACAGTCTGTTCCGCGTAGGTTTCCACCGCTTCACGGATGACGGGCAGGAAATTGTCTCCCAGCATACCATAGCCCCAGATGATCTGTGCCTCAGGATTGCAGTCACGCACAGCTTTCAGGAAATCTCGGATTGCTGTAGTCAGGATCTTTTTGACTTCTTTTATGTCACGGGTTCCTGCCCATTCTCTTACCAGTTCCGCTGCGGACTGGATTGCTGTGGCATCGTTGGTTCCCAGATTAATGATCACGGCATCCGGCTGCCATGCCTTGAAATCATAGTCTTCCAGTGCTCCCAGCGAAGCATTTCGCTCCCCGGTAAGCAATCCGCAGACCTGTTTATAATAGGGAGGAATCTTATTCTCTACAATGCCATCCCAGCCGGTGACGATTCCCCAGCCACTCTGGGACACCACACGATATTCCGCAGAAAGCGCATCCGATACCATACGGGGATACGTATTTTCCGCAGAGAAGAACGCACTGATCCAGTCTTCCTCACCTACCGGCCCCATAGTTCCCTCTCCACTGGTAATACTGTCTCCTACAAATTCCAGGCGATATTCAGGATCCGGCAGAACCAAAAATTCCCCATCTCCATATTGCAATCCCAAAATCTGTATCATGTGCAGCGGGTCCTGGTGCATAGCCTGTACTTCCTTCAGAATCCGTACATGCTTCGTCTTTCCTACTGTCATTCCTCGAAACAGGCATACTTCATTTTTCCCTTTATTAACCGGAAAACGGCTGATCTGGGCTCCATTCAGTTCTACCGCCAGCCATGGCTCCATCGTGTCGTAATCAGCATTTACTTCCAGCCACAATTCACTGCCAGTATATAGAAATTCTATACCGCTGCCGGTCCAGAATAAATTGATCACATCTTTTCCCGTGGTCCGGCCCAATACCCGCACTTGCGGCAAATCCGCTATACTTATAATCTTTTTCTGCTGTTCCATTTTCCCATACCTTCTACTCTGTTTTCTGTTGCTTCGACATTTTCTGTTATTATCTTTCGATTGCCTGCTTTACTCTCTCCTGCCGTACTCTTCTGCGATCACATTCTCCGCAGGACGTCCGCATACCGCATAAGGGCTCAATCCTTCCAAATTTCCCGGCCAATCCCAGATGCCGAAGCCTTTCACCCAGTCACGTTTTCTGCAGGCTGTAAACATTGCCCGGTACCAGTCCGCCTGTTCCGCATCATCCTCTTCACCCTGCAGTTCCCAGTTATTCGGAACCTGCGCAGAACCATGAATATTCATGCAACCCGCTTCCGAAAACAAAAAGGGCTTCTGAAATTTTTTCACAACCTTTTCGATCCGGTCTAACTGGTTGTCCCAGTCGTCTATGGGATAATATCCGCTGGACGCAATCACATCCACGGCATCCCACCATGTAATATGATCTTCTCCATATTTGTCGCAATTATAACCGACAGGTCCGTCATATACCGTCCGTACTTCCGCGATAAGTTTTCTCCACTCTGTCTCCCGGTGCTCCGTCATGGTCATTTCGCACCCCGCCAAGAACAATTCACAGCCTGCCCGCTGCGCAATCTGTGCATAATGTTTCTGAAAGGCAATGTGACTCTCGAACCAGTTGCCCCATTTGGGTTCGCAAGGTACATCATGGTCAAAAAAGCTGATTCGTGCCCGCCAGACACCATTGTCACAATTCACCGTCGGTTTCAAAGCAACTTTCAGTCCCAGGCTCTGTGCATATCGAATCATATCATACAGTTCCTCATCCGTACAGCTTTTCTCCCCATCATAACGGATTTCCTCACTGTAAGGTGTTTCCTGCATCCCCGATGGTGTGAATATCACCCAATTCGTATGGATCCTTCGTACCATTTCCTCCATACTTTTTCTGGATTCTCCCGAACCCAATACTCCTCTGTGCGGAAAAACCGCAAAATTCGCAGCGCGAAATGCCTCCATACAATACCTTCCCTTCCAAGTATCCCATTTGCGTTTCATTTCCTGTATTGTATCATTTTTAATTTTATTTAGCTAGTAAAATTAGCTTTTATTTGCCTAAATTTATTTTCCTGCATCTCATTGTGTTCATTCACACGATATGCTACCATGAAACTATATACAGTGCTTTCAGAAAGGAGCTATCTGCCATGCATTTTGTACAGGCAAAGGGGATTCTGTCTCAGAATAACGGAATGAATATTTACCGCGGATGCTCTCACGGCTGCATCTATTGCGACAGTCGCAGTAAGTGCTACGGCTTTACACATGCTTTTGAAGATATCGAAGTGAAAGGAAATGCACCGGAGCTGTTGGAACAAGCGCTGCGCTCCAAGCGTCACAGGTGTATGATTGGTACCGGTGCTATGTGCGATCCTTATCTTCCGGCTGAAAAAGAGCTGCGATTGACCAGAAAATGTCTGGAGCTGATCGATCAATATGAATATGGTGTGACCGTGCTCACAAAAGCCAGCCTGGTGCTTCGGGATCTGGATCTGCTGCAATCTATTAATCAGAAAGCCAAGGCAGTGGTTCAGATGACGTTTACTACTTATGATGAGGATTTGTGCCGGAAAATAGAGCCTAATGTCTCTACCACGAGAGAACGTTTCGAGGTGCTGATGAAATGTAAGGAATTGGGAATTCCCACCCTTGTGTGGATGACTCCCATTCTTCCTTTTATTAATGATACCCGAGAAAATATCGAGGGGCTTCTTGACTATTGCCTGCAGGCGGATGTGAAGGGAATCCTGCTGTTCGATGTAGGAGTCACGTTGCGGGAAGGAGATCGGGAATTTTTCTATCAGGCTCTGGATCGTGATTTTCCCGGCATTCGGCAAAAATATGTCCATACTTACGGAAATGCCTATGATATTCCCAGTCCTCACGCCAAAGAACTTATGGCCTTAATTCGCAATACCTGCTCAGCCAATAGTATTCTATGCTCACCGAAGGAATGCTTCGCTTACCTGAATGAATTCCCCGAGAGATATGTGCAGCAGACATTATTCTAAATGGAAAGTTAATGAAACGTCCCCGTAGCCCTTGGCAGGGTATAAGAAGCGCGGCACGCTCGCGCTCTGTCGCAGAGCGTAGCGGTACATAAGCGGTCACAGTACGACCGCTAAGTACCGACGTCTGCTTACGGCACTGCTTATTCTTATACCCAGCCGGGGCTACTGG
>ENA-ORTS01001230-ORTS01001230.1-human-gut-metagenome-genome-assembly--contig:-NODE-1230-length-18272-cov-4.452874_pt1 | contig 18272 bp, 17 predicted proteins | sample MGYA00241911_ERZ509186 | MGnify/ENA primary metagenome ERZ509186 (study PRJEB26280, sample SAMEA2338852) | human gut metagenome | biome: human gut; feature: human-associated habitat; material: faeces...
CTGGAAGACCGTGCGGTCAAAGGTCTGCCCGATGTGCGGCAGAGAGTTTTCCTACGGAAAAGTCTTCTGTGGGGAGTGTGGTGCTCCTTTTGTACGCAGGACTTATAAGGGCAGATCTGGACACTACAAGGCATGGAACTGCAAGGAACGGCAGAAAGGGAAAAAGGGCAACGGTTGCATGAATCGTATCATCAAGGAAGATGCGCTGGTGCAGGCTGTGTCTGAGAAGCTGGGTGCTGATGCGGTGGACAGGGTTCAGAAAGTGCTGGTGTACAAGGACAGGATTGAAATAAAGTGACAGGGTGCAGCCCATCTGGCTGCTTTCCGACTGTGTAGATAGTGACATAGCTGGAAGGTGACCGGGTGGGCTGCTTTTTGTGTTATGCGTCTGCTGTACTTGAAAATTAAAAAGGACACCCTTAACTGAGTGCCCTTGCAGGTTCATTGCTATTTACTCGTCATCATCGTTTTTGTCGCTGTCATTGTCATCACGCGAAACATCGACAGTTTCTTCAAACTGCTCTCGACCGGGAATATGGCCGCCATCGCAAGTGCGTTGTGTTCTATCCGAGGTGTCGATATCCCAACCTCCACGTGTGCTGTAGCCATAAGGATGCTGGTCAGAATAAGATCTGCTCATATAGTTCTCCTTTCACAACATAAGAGGATGATAGTTTATTCTTATACTGTTAGTAAAGCATTTGGTGCTTGAAAAGTCAATGGCTAACACCCTGAAAGATACTCGTATGAATAATAGTTGAGATGAAATAAAGTAATTGCTATGTGCATAAATCTGTTATAACCTTGGTGGCACAGAGAGACACACAGGAGGAATGAGCAGATGAAAGGATTGTTTCCCGAAGAATACGGTTTGACCGGCAGGAAGTTGGCGGCGGCCGCAGTGGTGAAATTCTATATCGGCGATGTCGATGGCGCAAGGAAAGAGCTGGAGGGCATCATGGGCAACGGTTCAGTTGACGGCCTTGCGCTGACGGCGTTTATCGACCGGGCTGTGGCTTACAGCAAGGGGAAAGCGCAGATCGCAGAGCCTATTCGGCGGGTCAAAGGAACGCTGATTGTGCAGGACATCAGCGTGGACTTACTCGACTTTCTCATGGACTGCTGTAAATACTTCGGTATGGCCAAGTGAGCCCTACAGGTGGTCGAGGACAAGCAGAGCGTGGAGTGAAACGTATCGTGTTCTTCTAAATACTCTACACAATAAGTAAAAATGTAAAATCTTTTTTTACAGATGGTGTTGATTTTTTCGGCGAGATAGCGTATAATATAAATGCGAAGGGAGGAGCTATAATGAAGTTTGAAGAATTGTTTGACCAGCGTAGTATCGTAGCAATGAAGCTCAAAGATTATATTCGAGAACGCGGATTTACAAAGGTCTCTTTTGCGAAAAAGGCTGAAATTTCAAGACCAACACTGGATAAGCTTCTGAATGGAAGCATCGATAATAAAAGTACATTTGACAAGCATCTTCAAAAAGTTTTGGCTGTTTTGAATATTTCTGTGGATGATCTTGTTTTCTTTGAAGCAAAACCAAAATCTGATACAGTGGATGTTGTATATTCTGAAAATGCGCCCAAAGATTACAAAATAAGCGATAGAGCTCAAAAGCAGTATGGGTTGCTCATGGACATTCTCGAACTCTGCGATATTTACTATTGAGAGGTGTAGCTATGAGTGAAAAAATAGTAGCAGGAAATCTTGATGAAGTTATCAATAAAAATGCAGAAATCCGCGATGAGATGCGGGAAAAAGCTCTTTTGATACGCACCAACTTGAATAGAATGCAAATTAGCTCTTCTAATCGATTGGCAATGCAAATCCTGAAACCGTATGGACTCATACAAATGCCGATTGACAATCCGTTTTGGAGCGGTGCGATTTTTGTAAAGAATGGAAAAAAAATACCGGTAATTAATACTGCACTGCCAAGAGTCAATCAGTATTTTACTGCATGGCATGAGATTTACCATTTGATCTATGATAAAGTTTCGTTTAGTCACATTATTGAAACAGAAACAGTTATGGAAGAACGAAAGGCTGAGTACTTTGCATCTTTGATGCTGTTAGGAAATCTTTTGCCATATTACACAGAATTACCTGAAATGGATTTCCTGTCTAAAATTTTTCATTGTATGGATGCTTTTACTGCGCCATATAAAGCCGTTCTGATTGCGCTTTATGAAAGTGCAGTTCAGAATGAAAATGAAACACTTATGGCGTTGATTAAAGAGAATTTTGATAATACTTTTTCTGATTTGGCTGGCCGATTTCGAGAACTTGGATTAGATGATAATCTTGTGATGCCATCGTATGTGGTAAATGTTGGTTCATTGCAGGCGAAAATTCAGGAAAAAATTAAGCAGGACCCTGATCTAAATTACAATCATGAAAATGAAAGATTTTTAGAGAACATTGTTAGAGAAGTGAATTTAGTGATGAGGGAAGAAAATGCTTAACATACAAGATTATCAAAGATACAGCGGAGAAAAGAAAATTGCCCTCATGGATAATTCGACGGTGTCTTTTTTAGAGCAGGTTGAACGTGCGGGGATACCCACTAAGGAACTGCTCAAAGACTACGATGCAATACTTATCCCCAACTGGGTTTCAGAAGAAATCTGTGATTCTCAATATCGGAAAGACTACATAGAAGGCCTGCATACAGCAGGACTTCCAATCTATTCCATCGCAGAAGAAAGCTATGCAGATTTAGTAAACGGTGAAGAAGCAAATCTGTTTAAAATTGTTTCTGCTGCGGCATCAAAGCTTGGGCAACTAGGAGGCTATCTCCAGCGGTATGTGAAGAAAAATGACCCTTTGGAGATGGAAGAATATGCTGTGTGGATGAACAGGATGTATCAAGAGTGGCCCTTGCGGGGAGCTACTACAAGGAGTGGACGAGAAAAGAAGAAAAATGCGGGTGAAATATCTTTAACGATTTTGGCCGAAGTTTTTTCATGGTATTATCCAGACAGCGAATCAATTACGGTTTATACCCAAGATAGGGATTCCTACGACTATCAAAAGAGCGCACGGGAGAGGTTAAATGATGTCTTTGCTAGTAAGACATCCGTAGATGTGAGCTATAAGTCCAATGATACATTATTGTGCCAAATGTTTAGAAATGGTATGTTGTCCCTTGGTCAAATTGATACCTTAAGATGTGATGAAAGAGTAGTAGTTTATACAAGAAGCCGTGATGATAAATCTACAGCGTTGGTTGCAAAGAGAACAGATAACCAGCAATTTAAGGTCTTGTTGCAAGATATGAACGTGCAAATTATCTTTTGATTGTTGCCGATAGAACACACCACCAACTTTTCTTTATCTTCCTTATTATAATAGGGGTGTGTAAAACACACTCAATCATAGCCCATGCAGGCTGCGTTCTCCAACCCGGAGAAACTGCGAAACCTGTGTGGGCTTTTTTCGTTTCTGAGATTTTCTACTTCCAACAGCCAGTGACCTGCGTTCGACCTGATCCGTAATGCAGCGGAGCAGAGGACAGCTCGAATCAGGCTCAAATACAATGTGGCCCACTTGGTCACCTTCCAGCTTGCTAAGATTCTTAGCAGCAGGGAAAGGCGACCCGGTGGGCTTCTTCCTTATCCGTATTTCTAAATTTATATTGCCCTGCATCCGAAAAGGTTAGCTGTATGCCTGAACTCGTCTTTGATTTCAGACATAGAGCTAACCTTTTCTATCTTTATTTCAAAAGATACCGTTGGGAGCCGGTTTTGGCTCTATCCGTAACTCTAAGGTTGCCCTTAAAAGCCAGCCTCGGCGTTATCTATAATTCTAGGGTTGCCCACAAACAGCTCTGATTTTCAACTGTAATTCTAAGGCTATCCACAGAAACCAGCCATGGCGTTATCCGTAATTCTAGAGTTGTCCACAAAGCTCTAGTTACCCGCCGCAGTTCTTATATGTTCGAGTACAGCCTGGTGGCTGGTCTGACCGCTTCCGGCGCGGACGCTTATCTGCTCCACGTCACCACTACGCCGTCTGTGGCTTACATCGCCCGCGTGGATGACTTCGACTGCGGCATCATGATCTCTGCCAGCCATATGAATACGATGAAACGAGTACGGTAATCACATATCTTGATGCAGAGGAAAACCCGGTAGAACGCAGTGACGGATACTCTACTATTGTCAGAACGCAGGTTGGCGGCAGGGCTTCCGATGATTTCTACTATGATTTGAACGGACAGCAGGTACAGTGCTCCGGCGGATACTATGGGGTTCATCGTGAGTATAATGCTGAAGGCCAGAACATCAGCCTGACCTTTCTTGATAAAAGCGGTCATGCGATATGTATATCATCTAACTGTGCAGGTGTGACATATCAGCGTGATGGTAATGGAACCGTTGTCGGTGAGCAGTATTTTGACACAGACGGGAATCCTGTGAGGTCTTCGCTTGGTCAGTACGGCGAGTTATACCAGCGCAACGAGCAAGGATACATCGGCCAAATCACCTATCTTGGTGCAGATGGCAAAACCACCCCTACCAATGCAGGCTATACTATGTGTGATCGTCTTGATGCTCCTCATTCTATAGAGGCGTTGACATTTGATGATCAGATATTGTTTTCAAGAGCTGCGAGAATGCTGGCAGAGAGAATATATAAGGACAGCAAGTATAACTGGAATAAAATCTTGACAGCAAATCGTGAGTCAATTGTAAGTGTGGCAGGAACTGTTAGAGACGACATGGAAAGACGAAATACAAAGATTATCAATTTCCTTATACAAACATATCCGGCTAAGAATCAGCCTGAACTGGTTGAATGTTTACAGTCGTTTGTGTTATAATCTATATGGGCCCTAGCTCAACGGCAGAGCATCCCCCTTCATAAACACATAGCCTGCGTGGGTGTGTGCTTATGAAGGGGAAGGTTGAAGGTTCGAGTCCTTTGGTGCCCACCACAGACTATTACATCTTTCGGATTTAACATATACAGGTCATGGAGGTATCATCTTATGCCCAGAACCAAAGGCAGCAAGAACCGCATTACCGCATCTACCGACTTCGATGCGCAGATCGCAAAGTTGCAGAAAGACAAGGCAATGCTTGAAGAGAGTCTTTCCAAGACTGTCGCCCAGATCGAAGAGCTGAAAACCGATATAAAGTCCCTGCGTGAAAGTCTAAAGCCGCAGAAGGCAGAGATCAAGCAGACCGAAAAGGCAATCGCAAAGCTGGAGGACAAGAAGGCTGCCGCTGAGGCGAAGGCTGCCGAGGCTGCTAAAAAGGTTGAAGCTGAAGCTGTGCTGAAAAAGCTGTTGGCATCCGGTATGACGGCAGATGAGATTCTCGAAAAGCTGAAATAAATATTTTAGAGCCGTGTGGATCAGTCGGAGCGTAGAGTTATAGCTCTGGCAGTTCACGCGGCTTTCTTATATAAATGGTAATTGGTGTGACTCGGAACGAATAGAACTGTTCCATATCGAGCGAAATAGCTACATTTCCCACACCATGGCTCAAAATCACGTCCGGAGAAATTTCAGTTAATCAGCAGGATCATTTTGGCAATCTAGTTGTCATAGAGCTTCTGAGGAGAGTGCTTGGGAGAGCTGCTGCCCCGGCGGAAGCCCTAGACCCAAGGCGTTTGAACCGTGGAATGACGTAAAAATATACGTTAGAGTCTGAAAAATGCAGGCCATAAGTGAAACGAATCAAATCCTTGCAAATGACGCTGAAACGTGATATAATTTTGGTACGAACAAGCCGGTTTTGGTACGACAACGGTATGCTGTGGTACTGTAACTGTTGTTACAAAACTGTGAAGAACCACTTGGAAAAGTGCAAAAATTCAGCGTAGCTGCGACGACACCTATCAGGTTCAGGTCGTGTCTTGGTACGACAACGAGAACTCCTACACCTCTCAGATGGTTCGTACCATTAAGTACTTCGCTGAGAACTGCTGATTGAGTTCCTGACCTTCTATCGCAAGTCAAGAAATTAGCGCAATATTCAAACAGCATATTTGCGATATGCAATTCAACGTTGTTGCTGTTGCATTAAAAAGTTGAATTGCTATAAAAAAGGCTTTTGCTCCCCCTCCTGCCGGGTGACCGGTGGGAGGGGGAGCTTTTTTATCTGCGCAGGAAAATTGCGGCCGGGCGAAACGAGCAAAATTCGGCACGATCTATTGAAAGCAGCTCCATAGTATGTTAAAATTACAAAGATAGGATAAACTGGGTTTGGTGTAAAAATCCATGTGCCGCGGGCCGGGAAGTACCCGGACAAAGCGGGCGGAAATGAGGCCGCCGCAGGGTGCAACGGTAAGGAGCAAGAAGCTTTTATGATTGCAAGACGTGAAAAATTGCAATATGGATATCTGTTTGTGACCGATTTTGTCTCGCTGGTGGCCAGTGTGGCGGTGGCGTGGCTGATCATGGATGGCCTGTTCGGTAAGATGACGGACTTCCGGGAGCCGCGGCTGGTGCTGGAAGCCTGTGTCATGCTGTTCATCGCCTACGTTCTGACCTTTTTCGTTTTTGACCAGAGCGAAAATATCGTTACCCGGAGCAGCACGCGGGAAGTGGAGATCGCGGTCGGCTTCAATATGTTGCTGGCTCTGCTGGATGTGGCGTGCTTGGCGCTGACCAAGGCCACCATGCTGGATTCGCGCTATTTCCTGATCGCAGTGCCTTTCGTCAACATTTTTATGATGTGCGGCAGCCATGCGCTGCTCAAAAAGCTGCTGACCCGCTCGAAGTATACCAAGGGGTTCCGGAGTCTGGTCGGCATCGTGACGACGCGGGAGCAGGCCCCGGTCATCATCCAAGACCTCCGAAAGGACTGGTCGAAGCAGCTTACCGGCATCGCGGTGCTGGAAGCCGTGGCCGAGGATGTAACGGGCGAGATCGAGGGTGTCGCGATCAAGGCCAATTACGATACCTTCATGGACTGGCTCCGTCAGGCGGCGCTGGATGAGATCTATATCGATGTCCCGACAGAAAGCAGCAATACGCTGGTGCCTTATCTGGAGGAGATCGAGAGCATGGGCCTGACGGTCCATTTCCGGCTTCCGGTTCTGGATCGGATCGAAGAGGCGTGCTGCAGCGAGACCAGCGCCGTGCGGATGAGCCGGGTGCTGAGCCGCTGTGCCGGGGGCAATGTGGTCACCATGGGCACCGGGGAACTCAAGCTCCACGACCAGATCCTGAAGCGCGGGCTGGATATCTTCGGCGGCCTTGTGGGCTGCATCATCAGCATCCCCATCATTGCCATCGTGGCCATCCCGCTCAAGCTGGAAAGCCCCGGCCCGCTGATCTTCAAGCAGCGCCGCGTGGGCCGGAACGGCCGTGTGTTCTACATCCACAAGCTGCGCAGCATGTATGTGGACGCCGAGGAGCGGAAGAAGGAGCTGATGGCCCAGAACGAAATGAACGGCCTGATGTTCAAAATGGAGGACGACCCCCGCATCACCAAGGTGGGCCGCTTCATCCGAAAGACCAGCATCGACGAACTGCCGCAGTTTTTTGATGTTCTCTGCGGTTCCATGAGCCTTGTGGGCACCCGCCCGCCTACGCTGGATGAGTACAACCAGTACGAGAGCCACCACAAGCGCCGCCTTTCCATGAAGCCGGGCATTACCGGCCTGTGGCAGGTCAGCGGCCGGAGCAACATCGAGGACTTCGAGGAAGTGGTTCGTCTGGATGTGCAGTACATAGACAACTGGACCCTTTGGGAGGACATCCGCATCCTCTTCAAAACCGTATGGGTCGTGTTTGCGGGAAAAGGTGCAAAATAAATGAACTACATCATTTTTGGAGGGTCGGGGTTCATCGGGACCCACCTGATTCACCTGCTGCGGCAGGAGTGTGTCCGGCCGGGGGATAAGATCTACGATCTGGATCTCGTCATGCCCGGCGAAGAGGGCGTCGTACCGGGCATCGTGGAGAAAAACGAAGGGGTCGAGTATATCCGCGCGGATGTCCGTCAGCCCCTCACGCTGGACTTCACACCGACGGCAGAGGACGTGATCTTCAACCTTGCGGCGGTCCACCGCACGCCCGGCCACCCGGACAAAGCCTATTTTGAAACGAACATCCTCGGTGCCGAGCATGTGACCGCCTTTGCGGAACGGTACGGCATCCGGAAGATCCTGTTCACCAGCTCCATCGCCCCCTACGGCGCGGCGGAGGAGCTGAAGACCGAGGAAACGATCCCCATGCCCAATACGCCCTACGGCATCAGCAAGCTGGTGGCGGAAAAGATCCACCAGATCTGGCAGGCAAAGGATCCGGCGCGGGAGCTCACCATCGTCCGCCCCGGCATCGTTTACGGCAAGGGCGAGCACGGCAACATGACCCGCCTGTACAAGGGCCAGAAGAAGCACTATTTCTTCTACGCCGGGCGGAAGGACACCATCAAAGCCTGCATCTACGTTAAGGAACTGGTCCGCTTCTTCAAGTATCGGATGATCGACCACTCGTTCCCCGGCGTGGGCCTCTATAACTGCACCTTCGAGCCGGCCTATACCATCGAGGAGATCTGCACTGCAATGCAGTCGGCCACGGGGATGAAGTCCTATGTCCCGCTGATCCCCGGCAAGCTGCTGCTGTTCGCGGCGGCGGTGCTGGGGCCCATCGGCGGCAAAAAGGTTGGCATCCACCCGGCCCGCGTGAAAAAGCTGATGGTCTCCACCAATATCTGCGGCAAAAAGCTGGCCGCAACGGACTACCGCTTCCACTATACCTTGGAGGAAAGCTTCCGAGACTGGTATGAGGACTGCGGCCGGAAAGAATTGATTTAATGTGAGGGAAAAACGTGTCTGAGAGTACGCCGATCCGGGTCGCCCAAATGATGACAGATATGAATTATGGCGGCGTCGAGATGGTCGTGATGAACTATTACCGCCACATCGACCGCTCCAAAGTCCAGTTTGACTTCTTCGCGCTGGAAGGCTCTGCCGTGCCCCAGCAGGAGGAGATCGAGCGGCTGGGCGGGCACGTCTATCTGGTGCCGCGGTATACCCATCTGGTCCAGTACGAAAGGGCGATCATGGAGCTGTTCCGGAAAAATCAATACCAGATCGTCCATTCGCACATGAATACACTGGGCGTGTTCTCTCTGTGGGGAGCACAGCGCGCCGGGGTGCCCAACCGTATCGTGCACAATCACTCGGTGGCAGGCAAGGGCGAAACGAAGAAGAATTTCGTCAAGTATCTGCTCCGCCCGTTCGCAAAAATTTACCCCACCCAGCTCTGTGCCTGTTCGGAATCCGCCGGGCGCTGGCTCTACGGGGATTCGGAGTTCCGGGTCTTCAACAATGCCATCGATCTGGAAAAGTTCTCCTTCGACGCCCAGAAGCGGGCAGCCCTGCGCAAGGAACTGGGGCTGGAAGGCAAATTCGTGGTCGGCCACATCGGTCGCTTCTGCTACCAGAAAAACCATGAGTTCCTGATCGATGTGTTCGAGGAAATCCATCGTCAGCGGCCGGAGGCGGTGTTGATGCTGATCGGCCGGGGCGAGATGGAGAGTGTCATCCGCCGGAAAGTGAACCGCCGGGGGCTGCAGGACGTGGTCCTCTTTTTGGGCAACCGCAGAAAGATCGAGCGCTACTATCAGGCGATGGATGCGTTCGTTCTGCCGTCCCGTTATGAGGGGCTGCCTGTGGTGGGCGTGGAGGCACAGGCTTGCGCGCTGCCATTGATCTGCTCGACGGATATTTCACGGGAAACGAAACTGCTGGAATCGACGCAGTTCATCAGTTTGTCGGAACCGCCCCGGAAATGGGCACAAAAAGTGCTGGAAACGGCGGAACGGACCACGCGGTGCAATACGGAACGGCAAATGACCGAAAAAGGCTTTAATATTGCGGTCGAAGCGAAAAAGCTGGAAGTGTTTTATCAAAGCCTTTTGGGATAACAGGAGAAACCGATATGGAACCGCTCATCAGCGTCATCGTTCCCATTTATAATGTAAAGGCATATCTGGACCGCTGTGTGGAGAGTCTGCTGGGCCAGAGCTATAAGAATCTGGAAATTTTTCTGGTGGACGACGGCTCCACCGATGGCTGCGGGAAAGTATGTGACCGGTATGCCGCACAGGACCCACGAATCACAGTCATCCACAAGAAGAACGGCGGCCTGTCTGACGCCCGGAATGCGGCGCTGGATGCGGCCCAAGGGGAATACTATGCCTTTGTGGACGGCGACGACTGGGTCTCGCCCTACTATGTGGAAAACCTCTATCGGGCGCTCAGAAAAGCCGATGCAGATATCGCCGTCAGCTGCTTTGAAGAGGTGTTTGAGGGCAGGGGCATCCAGTCGCAGCCCGCGGCAGAACTGGAAAATTTCCAGAGCCTGACCCCGGAAGCGTGCCTGAGGCGGATGCTTTATCAGGACGGCGTGGAGACCTCGACCCCGACGAAACTTTATAAAAAGGAGCTGTTCGAAGGGCTGCGTTACCCGGTCGGAAAGCTTTACGAGGATATCCCGGTCGCGTACGAAGTGCTGAAGCGGGCGGCCCGCGTCGCATGGATCGGAAATGTGGATTACTACTATTTTCAGCGTGCTGCCAGCATCCAGAATGCGGCATTCGACCCGAAGAAGCTGGACGGCGTGGAACACTGCCGCGCGATGATGGAAAATGTCCGGCGGGATCAACCTCAGTTGGAACAGGCGGCGGAGTGCCGCTATCTCAGTACGGTCTGCAACATCCTGTTCCAGATCCGGGATAAGGCCCATGAACCGGAGCGCAAGCTGCTCTGGAAGGAAGTGGTCCGCTGCCGCAGCGCGGTGGTGCGGGACCCCAATGCCCGAAAAAAAGCGCGGCTGGCAGCGCTGCTTTCCTATGGAGGCTATCCGCTGCTGCGCTTTGTGTATGACCGGACGCAGTGGAGAGGGAAAACAAGATAAAAGGAGAAGTTGAATGGAAAAGCTGCGGAGAGATCACGGCTGGGAAAAGGGGCTGCTGACAGCGCTTTTCCTGTTGGCCTGTTTTCAGAACCTGACCCTCGCCTCCATCGGTTCCGGTGCTTCGCTGAAATGGGTCCATGTGTTTTCGCTTGTGTTTCTGCCATTTTTGTGCAGAAAAAAAGAACTGAGGGTCAACCGCCCGGTCCTGCTGTATGTGGCCTATGCAGCGGCTGTCTCTCTGCTTCATCGGAGCGAGTTTGGTGTCAATAGTCTGCTGCTGAACTACATCTTCGGCTTGTATCTGGTCGTGCTCTGCGCAAATTTTGGCGCAGACCTTTCCAAGGATGACTGGCTGGACATCGTGTCCGGCGCGGCAAGCATTCTGATGATCGTGATCCTGATCAAAAATTTGATCTACTATCAGGGATTTTTGGATTATCTCCGGACGGAGGGAATGGCGCACCCATGGGGCGTGAAAATGATCATCGGCGGAGGTTCCAATATTGAGTCGAGCTGGCTGGGGCTGCTGGCTTTTTTCTTCTGCCGGAGCCGCTGGAAGTGGCTGTATGCGGGCGCGAACCTGATGCTTTCGTTCCTGTATGGGAGCCGCGCGGGAATGCTGATCGCCGCTGCGGCGATCCTCTGGCTTTTGCTGCCGCAGTTCAAGCGGCTGAAAGAATGGAAGGTGCGGATCACGGTGCTGGTGCTCTGCGCTGCACTGGTCGCGGCTCTATGGGGGTCCGGCCTTTTGGAGTCGCTGGTTCTGCGCTCGCTGAATCGTTTCCTTCATGGCATGGAAGATGCGGGCAATGCAGGGCGTATCCGAATGTGGACCTACGCACTTGAAACAAGCAAGGCCTATCCCTTTGGCTGTGGTGTGGGCAACTGCATGAAAGCGCTTTCCGGCGTGGCGGGCTTCGCCTATGGGGAAGATAATATCCACAATGTTTATCTGCAGAACCTCATCGACTGCGGCTGGCTGGGCGGGGCAGCGTATCTGGCGCTGGTCGTCCGGTTCTTCTGGATGGAAAAGAAAAAGCTGCTGCACGACCCGTTTGTGGCGGCGCTGTTTACCTATTGCGGGGCCTCTGTGCTTCAGTTCCGCGGCGGCGATACGCTGGCTTTCCTGCTGCTGGGCATGTATCTGGCGTACCGGGATGCAGACAACAAAAAAGAAAATTGGGTCGTAAAAATTCCATTAGGTAAAGGAAAGGAGACTCTGTGACGTGGGCAAAGAAAAGCCGCTGGTCTCGGTCATTATTCCTGTCTACAATGTTCAGAAATATCTGGAAGAATGCGTAGAGAGTGTACAGAACCAGTCCTATACCAATTTGGAAATTGTTCTGGTGGATGATGGATCCACGGATAATAGCGGCGAGCTGTGTGATGCATTGGCAACAAAGGATACAAGAATTTGCACTTTACATAAAAGTAATGGAGGTCTCTCAGATGCACGGAATACAGGTATGCTGCAGGCGAGGGGAAAATATCTTACTTTTTTGGATGGTGATGATTTGCTTCCGCATAGTGCCGTAGAAAAGTTGGTTTCTAGTTGTGAGAAGAATCATTCGGAGCTTGCAATTGGACAACTCTTCGAGTTTTCAGGAGAAACGCCAAGAGATACAGAAAAAAATGGAACTGTTGAAAAGGTGGCCATGGAAGAAGCGATGAGAAGAATGTTCCTTTTCCAAGGAATCGGGCATTCGGCGTGTGGAAAACTTTATCGACGCGAATTATGGAATAAATTGAAGTTTCCATATGGAAGGTTATATGAGGATTATGCAACGATTTACCGAGTGACATCCAAAAGCAAAACAGTTTCTATTATTGAAGAACCAGTATATTATTATCGCATGCGAGATGGATCAATCATGCACAGTGGTATTCAACGAAAAAATCTTGAGCTGCTGGAGGTCAGTGCAGATGTGACCGCTTTCATTGAGCAGAAGCTTCCGGAACTGCGCAGTGAAGCTGCTTATCTTCAGCTTGTGACCTATCTGAAACTGTTGAAAGGAATTATGGATGGAGGCTTCTATAACTATCCAATGGAGCAGGAGAAAATCCTTGCCTATGTGCAGGATCAGCAGGACCTCATTCGCCAGCCGTGGGCAAAGCGTGCGGACAAGATCAAGGTGAAGACGCTGCTGCTCAGCAAGCACCTGTTTTACTGGGTATATGAACTGGCCGAACGAAAAAATGCACGGGATTTGAGAGTGTAAAAAGCATGATGAACAATAAGTTGATCAGCGTGATCGTGCCGGTCTACAATGTAGAGCATTACCTAGACCGCTGTGTGGACAGCATCCTTGCCCAGACCTATTCTGATCTGGAAATTCTTCTGGTGGACGATGGCTCGACCGACGGAAGCGGGGAACTCTGTGATGCCTATGCCCGGCAGGATGCGCGGGTGCAGGTCATTCATAAGAAAAATGGCGGGCTTTCCGATGCGCGAAACTGTGGAATCGAACACGCAAAGGGCCGCTATTTCTGCTTTGTGGACAGCGACGACGGCATAGCGCCGCAGATGATCGAGGTGCTTTACCGGAAGCTTTTGGAAAATGCAGCGGATATCTCGGCGGTGGGCTGGAAGGCATTTGACACGGAGGCGTTTCCCTCAATAGAGGAACAAGAAGCGTCGTCCAAAATCTTTCAGCCGAAAGAAGCCATCCGGCAGATCTTATGCTCGGAAGAGCTTGGCGATTTTGCGTGGAATAAGCTCTATAAATGCAGTCTGTTTCAGGAAATTCAATATCCATATGGGCGGATGCTGGAAGATTTAGGCACAACCTACCGCTTGTTTGAAAAGTGTGTGCACATCGTTTACTGTCCCGTCCCGCTTTATTTCTATTACCAGCGGCCCGACAGCATCCTGCACAAGCGGACACTGAAATTCTACGAAGACAAGTGGGATATGGGCTGTCAGCGGTATCGGTATATCCGTGAAAAGTACCCGGATATGTTGGAAAACGATGCAGCGATGATGAAGATCGTAGAGCACTGCTACCCGTATCTGAGAAAAGACCAACGCCGCAAGGCTGAAATGGAGCGATTTCTGCAGGAGTTCCGCACAGAGGCCGAGGGGCTTCTGGACAGCGGGTTCATGAGAAAATACCGGCTGCTGAAACAAAGCAGAGGACTGTACAGCGTGTTTTTTCTGCTGAAAAACGGCCGCGCAGCGAAATAAAGAAAACAGGGGAGAAGAATTGGAACAGGAAAAATTGATATCGGTCATTGTGCCGGTGTACAATGTGGAAGCTTTTTTGGAACCGTGTGTGCGTTCCATTATAGGACAGACGTATCGGCGGCTGGAAATTATACTGGTGGATGATGGTTCACCGGACAATTGCCCACAGCTGTGCGAACAGTGGGCACAAAAAGATGAGCGCATTCGCGTGCTCCACAAGGAAAATGGCGGGTTATCCGATGCAAGAAATGCCGGGCTAAAAGCTGCAACTGGTGATTTTGTGTTGTTCGTGGATTCGGATGACTGGATCGCACCGGAAATGGCAGAAAAAATGCTGGATGCCATGGTGGAATACAAAGCGGATATGGTGCTCTGCCAGTATACAGAAGTGTTCCCGAATGGGAAAATGCTCCGAAAATACGACGGAAAGCGCGCAGTTCGAGTTTATGGCCGACAGGAAATGTTCAAGTTGCTCTTGGAAGACCTTGAGGTGACGAATCATGTCTGGCGCAGACTGTATAAACGAAAGCTGCTGCCGGAAAATCTGTTCCCGGTCGGCAAAAATTTCGAAGATATGTATGTGATGGCGGAACTGACGGAAAAATGTGAGACGTTTGTCAGCCTGAATGATGTCTACTATTATTATCGTGCAAATCCGGACGGTATTATGAAAACTAAGACGTCAAAAAATCTGAATGACTATCTGGATGCGCTGGAGAAAAGCCATGCGGATATCTGCCGCTTTTGCCCGGAGATGCCGAAAGCAATGCAGGACAGTATGCGCCGGATGCGCGGCCTGACAGCAACCTATCTGTGGGAAGATGCACTGGTGGCGCCGACCTTGACTTCAGAAGAAAGAAAGCAGATTCGGGAGAGAGTGGACAAGTGGGCAGATATGCTGCCGGAAGAAGTGCCCGGATTCAATGCGAGACAGCGGACATATTACCGGTTGTTTCAGGAAAATGACCTGCGGGCTGCACGGATATGGTATGAATTATGGTTTAACCAGAACAACTGGTGGTGCCATTTGAAAAAGGCTGTGAAAAGAGCAGTGCCGCTTTTGGCGCGGAATGCAGCCGAGGACACTTTTTCATGAAAAAATCAATGAGTCTCAATGCGGTGATGAATGCGCTGAAAACGCTGATGAGCGTTATTTTCCCGCTCATTACCTTTCCCTATGCCTCGAACGTCCTGCAGGTCGAGAACCTTGGCAAAGTCAACTTTGCAAACTCGGTGTGCGGCTATTTTCTGCTGTTTGCAGGGCTGGGCATCTCGTCCTATGCGGTGCGGGAGGGTTCCAAGTATGTGAACGACCGGGAAAAGCTCTCGGCTTTTTCGTCGGAGATGTTCTCCATCAATATGATCACAGCGGTCATCGCCTACCTAGCCCTATTTGTGACCATGCTTTGTTCGGCCAAATTGCGGGGTTATACGGACCTGCTCCTCATCATGAGCTTGCAGATCTTCTTCACGACCATCGGCACCGAATGGATCTTCACGATCTTTGAGGAGTATACCTACATCACGGTGCGCGGCATGATCTTTCAGATCCTTTCCTTCGCCGCACTCTTCCTGTTCGTGAAAAATCAGAGCGATTACTGCATCTATGCAGGGATCTCGGTCTTTGCATCGGTGGGCTCCAATGTCCTCAACTATTTCCGCGCCCGGCGGTATTGTGCCATTCACTTTACATGGAAGATCGACTGGAAGACCCATCTCAAGCCCATTATGATTATCTTTGCCTCCACGGTGGCGACGACGCTGTACGTCAGCTCGGACACGACGATCCTCGGCATTCTGGGCAGCGATTACAACGTCGGCATCTATGCTGTGGCGGGAAAAATCTACGGCATCGTGAAGAACCTTCTTTCGGCGGTGCTGGTCGTTTCCATTCCGCGTCTGTCCCATTACGCCGGCGTCGGCGCGAAAAAAGAGTTCAACCAATTGTTCAACAATATTTTCAGCGCCCTTATGGTCGTGGTGGCCCCGGCGGTCATCGGGCTGATCTTGCTCAGCAGGGAAGTGGTGCTCTTTATTTCCGGGGAAAGCTATCTGGATGCAGTGCAGCCGCTGCAGATCCTGAGCTTGGCTCTGTTGGTCTGCCTGTTTGGCTGGCTGTATAATTCCTGCGTTCTGCTGCCCTGCCGGAAGGAGAAGGAGCTGTTTTTCGTCACCCTCGTCAGCGGTGTGCTGAACGTCGCCCTGAACCTTGTCCTGATCCCGTACTTCAAGGAGAGCGCGGCGGCCTTTACGACGCTGCTGGCAGAGCTGTGTTCCATGGTGATGTGCATCCACTACTCGAAGGGGCTGGTGGAGCTCGCGTTCGATTGGAAGATTGTCGGGTCGGTGGCGGTGGGGTGCTTCGGCATTCTGGCGGTCTGCACGGTGGTCAAGGCACTGCCGCTGCCGCTCCTCGCAACGGTTTTTACGGCGGTGCTGGGGTCGGTGGCGGTCTACGGCGTGATCCTGATCGCGCTGAAAAACCCGCTGGTGCTGGAGTATCTGGCCAAATTCAAGCAGAAGATCAAACGCAGGATCTGAACTTTTCCGCTAAACTCCCTCCGCCATCGCTCACGTGATGCCAGCGCCCTCTGAGAGGAAGCTGGCACGGCGCGCAGCCGGGACGGAGGGAGTTCTCTGCAACGGCTTCTTTTTTGGCCGCTTTCGGTCAAAATCACTACATTTCGCACAGGGAATAGACGAAGTTTGTTAATAAATTATCTATCACTTCTCCTTGCAAACATCACACTTTTTGTTTATAATAAGAGTGTACGGGGAGGCAAGCCCCGATAGCGAGTGAAATTCGATTCCGATGAAAAGAATTTGAGAGGAGCTTATTACCATGGGTTTAGGTAAGAAAACGATCGACGACGAGAATTACTGCGGCAAGAAGGTCCTTGTCCGCTGCGATTTCAACGTCCCCATGAAGGACGGCGTCATCACCAACGAGAACCGCATCAATGCGGCTCTGCCCACCATCCAGAAGCTGGTCAACGATGGCGCAAAGGTCATCCTGTGCAGCCATCTGGGCAAGCCCAAGAACGGCCCTGAGGCAAAGTTCAGCATCGCTCCCGTTGCTGCTGCCCTGAGCGCAAAGCTGGGCAAGACCGTGGTCTTCGCAGACGACGACAACGTTGTGGGCGAGAAGGCAAAGGCTGCTGTGGCTGCCATGAACAACGGCGACGTTGTCCTGCTCCAGAATACCCGCTTCCGCAAGGAAGAGACCAAGAACATGCCGGAGTTCTCTCAGGAGCTGGCATCTCTGGCTGACGCTTACGTGGACGACGCCTTCGGCAGCTGCCACCGCGCTCACTGCTCCACTGCCGGTGTCACCGACTACATCAAGGATACCGCTGTGGGTTACCTGATGGAGAAGGAGATCAAGTATCTGGGCAACGCTGTCAACGACCCGGAGCGTCCCTTCACCGCCATTCTGGGCGGCGCAAAGGTCGCCGATAAGCTGAACGTCATCTCCAACCTGCTGGAGAAGGTCGATACCCTGATCATCGGCGGCGGCATGGCCTACACCTTTATCAAGGCGCAGGGCTATGAGGTCGGCAAGAGCCTGTGCGACGACTCCAAGCTGGATTACTGCAAGGAAATGATCGAAAAGGCAAAGGCAAACGGCAAGCAGCTGCTCCTGCCGGTTGATACTGTAACCGCTAAGTCTTTCCCAGACCCGATCGATGCAGCAATCGAAGTAGAAACTTACGATGCACAGCACCTGCCGGCTGACAGAATGGGTCTGGATATCGGCGAAAAGACACAGAAGCTGTTCGCTGACGCTGTTAAGTCTGCAAAGACCGTTGTTTGGAACGGACCGATGGGCTGCTTCGAGATGCCGAACTTTGCTCATGGTACAGAAGCTGTTGCTAAGGCACTTGCTGATACAGACGCTACAACCATCATCGGCGGCGGTGATTCTGCAGCAGCAGTTAATATCCTTGGCTATGGCGACAAGATGACCCACATCTCCACAGGTGGCGGTGCATCCCTTGAGTTCCTGGAAGGAAAAGAGCTTCCGGGTGTAGCAGCAGCTAATGATAAATAGGCACCCCATACTTAATGAGGGCAAGCCACAGGCGCAGACCGAATTTAGTATGAAAGCCCACCTGACCACTTAATGAAAGCGAACCGAAGGTGAAGCTTGAATTTAGTGCACATGGTGATTCCGAAAAATAAAGGAGATTATAT
>ENA-ORTS01001246-ORTS01001246.1-human-gut-metagenome-genome-assembly--contig:-NODE-1246-length-18071-cov-4.793739_pt1 | contig 18071 bp, 16 predicted proteins | sample MGYA00241911_ERZ509186 | MGnify/ENA primary metagenome ERZ509186 (study PRJEB26280, sample SAMEA2338852) | human gut metagenome | biome: human gut; feature: human-associated habitat; material: faeces...
TTCCGTAGGCTCCAACAGATGCAGCACAAGGCGACCTGTTGTGGATTTTCCACAACCGGACTCTCCGACAACGCCAAGCGTTTCTCCCTTATAGATCTGGAAGCTGATATCATCTACAGCTTTTACTGTTTTTCCCTTTTCGCCGGTCGGGAAGTATTTTTTCAGATTTTTTACGTCTACTAAAACTTCACTCATTTCTCATACCTCCTGCACCTGACCTGACGTCCATCCTCCAGATCCAGAAGCTTTATCCGCTCCTTTTCGCATTCCGGGCAAGCAAACTGACATCTCGGAGCAAACCGACATCCCTTCGGCATATCATATAGGCTCGGTACCAGTCCCTCAAGTGTCCGCAGGCGCTCCACATCCTCATCGACATCCGGAACCGAATTCATCAGCCCGACCGTATAGGGATGCTTCGGATCATCAAACAACCCCCGCGTCTTTGCCTTTTCCACAATTTCTCCGGCATACATAACGACAACTTCATCTGCCATTTCCGAGATAACACCCAGATCATGCGTAATGATAATGATCGACATGTTCAATTTCTTCTGAAGAGATTTTAACAGATCAAGAATCTGTGCCTGAATCGTTACATCCAGTGCGGTCGTCGGCTCATCCGCGATCAGGATTTCCGGCTTACATACAAGTGCCATGGCAATCATGACCCTCTGTCTCTGGCCGCCGGAAAGCTGGAACGGATACTCCTTCATCATATGCTCCACGCGCGGAACGCCCGTTTTCCGGAGCATGTCCTCTGCCTTTTTCAATGCCTCTTTTTTTGATATTTTTTCGTGCTGCAGAACGCATTCTGCCACCTGATCCCCGATCTTCATGACCGGATTCAGACTGGTCATCGGTTCCTGGAAAATCATGGAAATTTTGCTTCCGCGCAGCTTTCTCTGCTGTTCCTTCGTCAGCTTTACAATATCATCGCCATCCAGCAGGATTTCGCCGTCAGCAATTTTTCCTTTCGTTCCGGCCAGTAATCCCATCACAGAGAGGGATGTCACGCTCTTTCCACTTCCCGACTCGCCTACGATACCAAGCGTTGCGCCGCGTCGAAGCTCCACATCGACACCGTCTACTGCTTTGATCACGCCGCCATCGGTATAGAAATACGTATGTAAATTTTTTATCTCAAGTACGTTATCAGTAGCCACTTCTGCTCCTCCTTATCAATCGGAAAGTTTCGGATCGAGTGCATCGCGAAGTCCGTCGCCTAACAGGTTAAAGCTCAGTACGGTAAGGAAAATCGCAAGACCCGGGAAAATCGTCACATACATTGCACTTGCCATATAGTTTCTTCCGTTGGAAAGAAGCAGTCCCCATTCCGGTGTCGGCGGCTGTGCGCCCATTCCCAGGAAGGAAAGGCTCGATGCCGTCAGAATGGAAGATCCAAACGACATGGAATACTGTACAATGATGTCCGGAATGGCTCCCGGCAGAATATGGTGAAACAGAATTCTCGCATCGGAAACACCGATGTTCCGTGCCGCCAGGACAAAAACGGAATTTTTCAGGGTCAGCGTTTTGCTTCGGACAAGCCGTGCGAAGGTCGGTGTAGAAAAGACAGCGACCGCAATCACAACGTTTGTCATGCCGCTTCCGAGGATTGCCACGATGGCGATTGCAAGGATCAGTCCCGGAAAAGCGAACAGGACATCGCAGATTCTCATAATAATAGAATCCATCCATCCGCCGTAATATCCGGCCAGAAGTCCGAGAATGGTACCACAGACTGCACCGACCGTAACAGCGCCGAATCCGACCGCAAGTGAAATCCGGGTTCCACAGATGATACGGGAAAACAGATCCCGTCCAAACTCATCCGTTCCAAACAGGTGCTTCATACTTGGTCCCTGCAGAATCGCATTGTAATCATACTCATTGATTCCATACGGCACAATTTTGCTTCCGAAAAATGCAAGGAAAATGAGGAAAATGATAAAGCAAAGCGCAACTACTGCATTTTTCTGTTTTTTAAATTTTCGAACCATCTCAGAAAACGGAGTTTTAATTCTCTCCTGGTTCTCGGTCTGTACTTTTTTCTTTTCTTTCATTCCACTCATCTCCTACTGAAGTTTAATTTCCGGATTCAGAACCGCATAGAGGATATCGACAATCAGGTTGATGACGATAAACTGCAGCGAAAAGATCAGAATCAGGGACTGGATTGCCGGATAATCTCTGTAATTGACCGATTCAATCAGAAGGGAGCCAAGGCCAGGATAGGCAAATACCGTTTCTGTGACAACAGAACCTCCCAGCAGAAAGCCGAACTGCAGACCCACAACCGTCACGACGGAGATCATGGAGTTGCGGAAAACATGCTTCCAGATCACAACCTTTTCTTTGATTCCTTTTGCTCTTGCTGTTCTGACATAATCTTCTTTTAACACCTCAATAATGGAGGATCTTGTAAATCGTGCGATCACGGCTGCAATTCCGACGCCAAGCGTAATAGACGGCATAATCAGACTTTTCAGGCTCGTTCCGCTTGTTGTCGGCAGAATTCGCAGTTTTACCGCAAACAGCATAATCAGCAAAAAGCCGATCCAGAACGAGGGGAGCGAAATACCCGAGACCGCAATCGTCATTCCGGTATAATCCTGCCATTTTCCCCTGTGAGTTCCGGACCACACACCAAAGAGCACACCCACAACCGAACTCCACAGCAATGTGACAAATGCCAGACGGACGGTATTTCCGAATCTTCCCGCAACCTCCTTTGTAACTGGCTGCTTTGTGCGAAGGGATGTTCCGAGATTTCCTTTTAAAAGTCCTGTCACATAGGTAACATACTGTGTCGGAATGGATTTATTGAGGCCAAGCTCTTCTCTTACTGCCTCTACGTCATCCTGTGTTGCCTGCTCTCCTGCAACGAGTCTCGCCGGATCTCCCGGAATCAGGCGGACAAAGAAAAATACAAATGTAACAACAATAATCAGTGTGGGGATCGTACCCACAATACGCTTCAGTATATATTTTGGCATATTGTATCTCCTACTTTCATGCTTATCCTACAGGTACAATCCCACGGATCACTGCCTGCTTTCCTGTTTGTAAGAAACCGGCGCCCTCTTTTGATGGAAGGACGCCGGGGTCTTTTTCATATCCTTGTTTCAGTCTGCCGTTATTCGGCTGCCATTCTGGCATTTCTCATACCGATGCTTCCATCGCCTAACAGATATACTCCGGTAATGTTGTTGCTGGTTGCCCAGATGTTTTTATCGCTTGCGATGCAGAGCAGCGGGAGATCCTTCCATACGATATCCTGTACTTCTCCATAGATCTCACCACGTTTGTCTTCATCTGCAGTTGCAAGACCGTCTTTGAGAAGCTGATCTACTTTTTCATTCTCATAGTAGCTGATATTGAAGCTCATCGGCGGCTCAGACTCGGTTGCCAGCATCGGGCGAAGTCCCCAGTCAGCATCACCGGTGGAAGTAGACCATCCGCTTAAGTAGCAGTCAACCTCGGCATCTGCTCCTGCGCAGTCAGCTCCCTGAACCTTTTCATTCAGAACGGCACTTTCCATTCCGTTCAATTCCAGATCAATACCAACCTCAGAAAGCTGCTGTTTGTAGAACTCTGCTTTTTTCTGATTTGCTGTCGTGTTGCTGTACATCAGTGTTGTGGTAAATCCATCCGGATATCCTGCTTCCTTTAACAGCTCTTTTGCTTTTTCCGGATCGTAGGAATACGGATCATTTCCTTTGTAGTGCTGTACTTCTTCTCCTACCATAGAAGTTGCCACAGAACCGTAACCGTTCATAACGACCTGGATATATGCCTCTTTGTTGATTGCATAAGCCATTGCCTCACGAACCTTAACATCGTTGAACGGTGCTTTCTGTGTATTCATGAAGAAGTACCATACGGCGATGCTGTCGCCCATTCCAACGGATACGTTGCTGTCACCTTTTAAGGTGTCAACGCTTTCGGTCGGTACAGACCACATAATCTGTGCGTCACCTGCCTGAACTGCAGATACACGGGTAGCACTTTCTGCAACCGGTTTGAATGTGATGCTCTTAAATCCTGCATCTGCATCTGCCAGAGCAGTTCCGCCGCAGACGTCTGCGTCATATCCCCACCAGTCTTTGTTCAGCTCTACCTTCATATGGTCACCGGCAACCCACTCAACAAATTTGTACTGGCCGGTTCCTACCGGTGCCTGTGCACAGGCATCTTCTCCTGCTTCAATCTGTTTCGGGCTCATGATCAGCGTAGCCGGATGTGCCAGGTTGCTGATGAAAGCACCGAATGACTGTGTTAAATAAATTTTAACGGTATAATCATCTATCTTCTCTGCATGATCCAGAACATTGCAGAGGAATGTAGTACGTTTCAGTCCAAGGCTCTTATCTGCCCATTTATTTACGTTTGCAATCAGGGCGTCTGCATTCCACGGAGTTCCATCGGTAAAGCTTACACCCTCACGAAGATGGATCGTATACTCGGTTGCTTCATCGTTTGCTTCGTAGCTGGTTGCCAGCATCGGAATGATCTGCATATTCTCATCGAATCCAAACAGACCGTCCATCATCATTCGCTGTACACCACCGGAAAGTGTATCGGAAGTATCCATCGGATCCATGGTGGTAAAATCTACAGCTACCATTGCCGTAACATCTGAATCCTGGGATACCGACTCGCCTGCCGGGATCGTGATTTCATTCTCTGTATCTGCTTCCGAACCGGATGAGGTCGATGCAGCAGATGCTGTTGATGTGCTCTTACTTGTGTCAGAAGAGCCTGTCGATCCGCATGCTGTCAGTGCCAGTGCTGTTGCTGCTGCAACCAGAGCACGCATTACATGTCTTTTTTTCATTGTTGTCTCCTCCTTTTCTGCAAGTGTTGCTGTTTTCTTTGTTCTTTCTTTTCACAGATAACAGAACCATGATATAAAAAAGAGCAAAGATGCCTTACCTTTTTTTACAGCCCCTTTGCTTAATCGGTATTATAGATGTAATGCGTCACTATGTCAAAGCATTCTTCCTGATTTTTTCTTTTCTTTTTTGTCTTTTTGCATTTAGGTTGTTTATTTTCGTCAAAAACGATATAATTATCCTAATTTTTAACCCATTATCACTTTTTAGCAGGAAAAGAGGTCCCTTTATGAACAGAACACAAAAGCTTGGCAACGTATTGATCATTTCTTCCCGGAAACGAATGCTTTCCGAATTTCAGTCTTATCTTCACTCCGTGCTCGGTGAATATCTCACCTTCAATACCCTTTTAAGAGAGCAGGCCACAGACCCTTCTCTCTTCCGGGGATACCAGTGCGTCCTTTTTCCAAGCGTCCGCGCCATGGAAACCTTTCCGCTTACCCTTGACTCCTCCATTTTGCAGCTCCCCTGCGACCGCGTTTTCAACCACATGTTCCTGGATAAAATCATTCAGATTCCGCCGCACGAACGTGTCTATCTGGTAAACGATGATAAATATTCCACGCTCGCTATCATTTCCCAGCTTGAGGAATGCGGCATCACCCAATATGACTTTGTTCCGTTTTATCCCGGATGCAAGGATACCGAGTCTGACATTCAGTTTGCCATCACCGCCGGCGAGCCGCAGCTCGTTCCTTCCCGCATTCCCAATGTACTGGATATCGGCAACCGTATCATCGATATTTCCACTATTTTACAGCTCTGCGAATATTTCAACATTCCTCTGCAGACCGTAAACCGTGTATCGCGCAATTATGTCAATCAGATTCTTCACACCGTCAAAACCTCAGAAACCTACTATACAAATTATGTACAGACCGAACAGCTCATGCAGGTTATCCTGTTCTCTCTTCCCATTGGCATCTGTCTGTTTGGTGCGGATGGCCGCATTCAGTTCATGAACGCTAAATTTGCACATGCCTTCTCGCTTCCCTCCTCCAACTTTGAAGGACAGCCTTTTTCGGAATGTCTTCCGCCTGCCTACGCGGACACTGCTTTCGACCGCAACGGTGACTGGACCATTCTCCTTTCGGATCAGAAAACACAGATCACGTTAAGCGTTCTCTCTATGGTTTTTCCGGATACAGAGCCTGTTTTTCTTGCGTTTCTTCCCGAGAGCAGATCCACGGAAATGTCGGTACCGAAAGACGAAAAAACGGAAGAAAGCACTTTTTTTGCTTCCTCCCGTACCTTTTCCCTTTCCCTGTCCCACGCAGATTCCGTCCAGAATCTGATGGCGCAGGCCAGACATCTTGCACTTTTTGATTTTCCGATTCTGATCCAGGGAGAAAGCGGTACACAGCGCAGGACACTCGCACGTGCGATCCACAATTTTTCGCGCCGCCATCATTATCCGTTTTCCGTTCTTCATTCTCCGGGAAATGATCTGACCGAAGCCTCCCTGCTCCGGCTTCTTGCCGAAACCAACCATGGCACACTCGTTCTTTCCCAGGTGGACCGTTTTCCGCTTTCCATTCAGGATCTGCTGGTCAATGTTCTTACCAATGTTCATGGTAACTTCTTTTCCGCACCGGAAACCCGCCGTTTCGATGTGCGGATCATTGCTATTGCGGATGATAACCTTTACAAAAAAGTAGAAAAAGGAACCTTCCTGCGGGAACTTTTTCACCTTTTAAGTGCTTCAGAGCTTCAGACAGTCCCGCTCCGCAGACGCAGGGAGGATATTCCCGATCTTCTCAATTACTTTCTGCTTCAGTTTTTCCACAACACCGATATGACCTGCGACCGGATCTTTTCGGAAGGGCTTCTGCGCTTTCTGAAGGAATATGCGTACCCCGGAAATATTCATGAGCTGTACAATCTGTCCTGCAGCCTGTTTACCCGGTACAGCAGCCATAAGCTGCAGCTTTCCGATCTGCCAACGTACCTCCGCTCCCGCCAGATGGCTGACGTTTCCCTCACCGACCTTCAATATCAGGTTCTTTCTTTCGTATCGACGCATCCGAAAGCAGGCCGCCTGGCAATCAAAAACGGACTGGCCGACGGAGAAACCTTTGTATCCGAAGCGGCTCTGCGCACCGTACTCGGAGAGCTTTCTTCCGCCGGTTATCTCATCGTGCACCGGACAAAAGGCGGATGTGAAATTTCCGAGCTGGGGCGTATGGTTCTGGAAAAATAATTTATTTCAGAAATCCCGGTATTTCCAGAAATTCTGCAAGGCTGCGGTATCTGGCTCCGTCCAGGCCTCTTTTTTCCTTTGCGGTTACCATAGAGTTCAGGATCGCTTCCTCCACAGCCTCTGCCGCTGCTTCAAATGCCTCGTTGATTTTTTCTTCTTTTATCCGGGCGCACGCTTCCACCTCACATGTACTCTTTGTGTCTACGCGGTTTGCTGTTGTAAATCCAATCATGATTTCACCGCTTCCGTGGCCGGTGTAGGCTCCTGTTCTGGCGATTCCAACTCCACAGCGGCGGATAATCCGGTACAGCTGCCGCTCCGATACCGGAAGGTCTGTTGCCAGAACCGTCATAATTGATCCCCGGTCTTCGGCGCTGCTTCCGCATTCTTCCTTCCGGATCCGCTCCAGAATCTTCTCTCCTGCCGGTTTTCCACTGATTTTCAAATCTCTGGTTGCTCCGAAATTTGACTGTACCAGAACACCAATGGTATATGTTTTTCCGTCAAGCACCAGCGTGCGGGATGCTGATCCGATTCCCCCTTTCAGCCCATAGCAGATAGTTCCTGTTCCGGCGCCGATATCACCTTCCGCAAAGTCTGTATCCGCCTGCTCCAGTGCATGATACAGCTCTTTTTCCCCCACTACCCGGTTACAAATCTCATTGATTCTCGAATCATTACATTCTCCGACAACCGGATTGATGGAAAAAACATCTTCCCCTTCTTTTTTGGTCTGCTGTATCATCCATGAAATCATGGCATCCGCCACTTTTCCGACATTCAGTGTATTGGTCAGGGCAATGGGCGTTTCAAGAGTTCCGAGCTCCTGTACCTGCACAAGACCGCACGTTTTCCCGAAACCGTTATGCACGTAGGCAGACGCCAGGTACTTTTTCAGAAACGGATTGCCTTCTCCCGGCACAATCACCGTCACTCCGGTATGCTGATTTCCACTTTCCACCGTCGCATGGCCTACCCGCACACCGGGCACATCCGTAATTTTGTTTCGCGGTCCATTTTCATGATGTCCGATCCGATATCCGTAATCACTGATTCTTTTCTGTTTCATCCTGTTTCCTCCTCTTTTTATGATGTACTCCCGGAATTTTTCAGCTCACGCAAATACAGGCACAAAAAAGACTCCGAAGATACATTTTTCTCTCACTTTACGCTCTCTTCTCTCTTCTGTCCATACCTCTTCCCACAATTTTTCTTCTTTTCTTTATATTTTTTCCATTTCTTTTAGAATTTGGACACACTTTGCTCACATATTCCTTTTATAATAAAGCTCGGATAGTTGATAAACCACTCACTATCTCCCCCCTCATAAAAAGATGGCGATATACTTTTGTATATCGTCATCTTTGTTTTTACTGACAAAAACGCCCCCGGGCAGAAAACGTAACCACTTCCGTTTTCCGCCCGGGGGCATTCTTTCTTCCTTTTTGCTCAGGCCTCTGCAGCAGCTTCCTCTGCTTCCGCTTCTGCCATCGCCTGTTCGTACTGTTTCAGGATAATGGTCTGAATTTTTTCTCTGGTTCCGGAGTTGATCGGATGTGCGATATCGCGGTACTCCCCGTCCGTAGCCTTACGGCTCGGCATTGCGATGAACAGTCCTTTTTCTCCTTCGATTACCTTGATATCATGTACGACAAATTCGTCATCGATTGTGATAGACACAACCGCCTTCATTTTTCCCTCTTTTGTCACCTTGCGTACTCTTACGTCTGTAATGTTCATAAACTTTTATGCCCCTTTCACCCCATAATCAGATGGCGTATCTTTCGTTTTTCTCGACAACAATTTTGATGCCGTCCTCCCCACAGTGATAGGAGTTTGCACGGATGGTGTCCCTGCTCTCCACAATACAGTTTTCAATGTGAGTGTTGTCTCCGAGATATACATCATTTAAGATGATAGAATTTTTAATCACACAGTTGTTTCCAACATATACCTTCTTGAACAAAACAGAGTTCTCAACCTGTCCGTTGATAATACAGCCGCTGGATACAAGAGAATTTTTCACTGTGCAGCCAGGATTGTATTTTGCCGGCGGAAGATCGTCGATCTTGGAGTAGATGCCCGGATACTGGCCGAAGAAGTAATCTCTTACCTCCGGTTTCAGGAAATCCATGTTGGTTCTGTAATAGGAATCTACGGTAGCAATGTTGCTCCAGTAGGTATTAATCTTGTATCCGTAAATCCGTTTCAGATTTTTGTAACGGATTAAAATATCCTTTACAAAGTCGTAACGGTCTTCCTGTGCGCTGCGCTCAATCATTTCGATCAGCTGGCGACGGCGTATGACATAGATACCGGTAGAGATCACGTTGGAGCTCGAAACCATCGGTTTTTCCTCGAACTCCTCGATGCGGCAGTCCTCATTCATCTTCAGGACGCCGAAGCGGCTGGTATCTGCTTCCTTGGAATCCGTGCATACCACAGTAACATCCGCACGTTTTGCAATATGATATTCCAGTACCTTATTGTAATCCATCTTGTATACACAGTCACCGGATGCAATAATTACATACGGCTCATGACTTGATTTCAGAAAATCAATGTTTTGCGCAATGGCATCTGCGGTTCCACGGTACCAATAACTATTGTCATGTGTCTGTGTCGGTGTGAATACAAACAAACCGCCTTTTTTACGTCCAAAGTCCCACCATTTTGATGAGTTCAAATGCTGTGTCAACGACTTTGAATTGTACTGCGTAATGACACCAACTTTGTTAATCCGGGAACTGGACATGCTGCTAAGTACAAAATCGATGCTGCGGTATCCACCGGCAATCGGCAGTGCTGCTGTCGCACGATTTTTTGTCAGTTCTTTCATGCGGGTACTGGACCCACCTGCTAAAATCAATCCTATTGCTCTCATTACATGTCACCTGCCTTTATCAAAGTTCCGCCGGCTTCCAGCGTATTGTTTGGATAGTCCTCACTCGTTGTCACCCCTGATATGGCAGTATTCTTACCAATTGTCACACCGTCCGGAATCACGGTATCATCTCCAACCGTCACCAGATTAAATGCATAGACATCCGGCTTCACTTGGTTCACAACATCATCTTCGCCTTCGCCCAATACACAATTTGCGCCGATGGTTGTATTTTCTGCGACAATCGTTTTGTTCAATACCGTATTTTTACCGATATGTGTCGAATTCATAACAATAGAATCACGAACGACCGCTCCCTCTTCAATCACGACATTGGAACCAATGACGGAATTGTGTACTTCTCCATACACTTCACAACCGTCCCCCATGATTGCCTTGTCAATTACAGCGGAATTCGCAATGTACTGTGGACGAAGCCACTCGTTTTTTGTATAAATTTTCCAAAATTCTTCATACAGATTAAATACCGGAATCAGATCGATCAATTCCATATTGGACTCCCAATACGACCCCAATGTTCCTACATCTTTCCAATAGCCATTAAACTCGTATGCAAAGATACGGTCACCTCTTTCATGGCAATATGGTATGATATGTTTACCAAAGTCACATCCCGGTTGATCACGCAGTGTGATCAGTGCCTCGCGCAGCACCGGCCAGGAGAAAATATAAATTCCCATGGATGCCAGGTTGCTTTTTGGTTGTTCCGGTTTTTCCTGAAATTCCACAATCTGTTTATTGTCATCTGTAACACAAACCCCAAAACGACTTGCCTCTTCCATCGGAACCGGAATCGTCGCCAGTGTCACATCTGCATTGTTTGATTTGTGAAAATCCAACATCACTTGATAATCCATTTTATAAATGTGGTCTCCGCCAAGGATCAGAACATAGTCCGGATTGTACTGCTCCATATACTTTAAGTTCTGGAAAATCGCATTGGCTGTACCTGTATACCATTCACTACTTGTACTTTTTTCATACGGTGGTAAAATCGATATTCCTCCGACATTTCTGTCAAGGTCCCACGGAATACCAATTCCGATATGCGTATTCAGCTTCAGCGGCTGATATTGTGTAAGCACCCCAACAGTATCTACTCCGGAGTTAATACAGTTACTCAACGGAAAATCAATGATACGATACTTTCCCCCAAAAGCAACAGCAGGTTTTGCTACATTTGCCGTAAGCACTCCAAGTCGTGAGCCCTGTCCTCCTGCCAGCAACATAGCTATCATTTCTTTCTTGATCATCAGATCACCCCCTGTTGTAATTATGCCTGTCAAATCGTGATATTTTAACAGGTCTCGTGAAACATAAACACATTATAACATATACAAAGTAAAATGTGAATACTTTTCACAAATATTTTTTGTAAAATTTATTTTTTTTGTGGAAAATGCACAATTTGCCAATCCTGCCGTTTTCTTCTTGTTTTTTTCACCTCTTCGTTTTACAATAAATATATTAGATATTAGAAAAGGATGGTTATCAATATGTATAAAATCGATTTTAGTCACCCGGGAAAAGCTCATTTTATCGGCATCGGCGGTATCAGCATGAGCGGGTTCGCGGAGCTTTTACACACGATGGGATTTACGATCACCGGTTCCGACCGGACCGCATCCAAAATCACAAAGCACCTGGAAACTCTTGGGATAGAAGTAATATATGAACAAGCAGCCAAAAATATAACACCGAACATCGACTTTGTCGTTTACACGGCAGCGATTTCCGAAGACAATCCGGAATTTGTCCGCGCAAAAGAACTCGGTCTTCCGATGATGGAGCGTGCTTCCATGGTCGGCCAGGTCATGAAAAATTATTCGACAGCCATCGCGGTATCCGGAACTCATGGAAAAACGTCGACTACTTCCATCACGTCACACATCCTTATGGAAGCAGGTCTGGATCCGACGATTTCGGTCGGCGGTATCCTTCCGGCGATCGGTGGAAATATCCGTGTCGGAAAATCCGATACGTTCATCACTGAAGCCTGCGAATACACGAACAGCTTTTTGAAGTTTTTCCCTACGATCGGAATTATCTTAAATATAGAAGCAGAACACCTTGACTTCTTCCACGATCTTGCCGACGTAAGACACAGTTTCCGCCGTTTTGCGGAACTTCTTCCGGCAAACGGAACATTGATCATTAATGCGGACATTGACAATTACAAGGAAATCACGGACGGCCTTGCCTGCCGCGTGCTGACATATTCCGTCGACGATGCTTCTGCTGACTTTACTGCGGCAGACATTTCTTATGATGAACTTGGCTGCGGGGAATTTACGGTGGTAAAATCAGGGGTGCCGGGAGCGCATTACAAGTTGAACATTGTCGGAAAACACAATATCTCCAATACACTGGCTTCCCTCGCACTGGCTTCTCTCTTTGAGATTCCGGCAGAGACGATTCAAGCCGGCCTTGCCAAATACAAAGGAACCGAGCGCCGTTTCGAGTATAAAGGAACGTTCCGGGGAGCGACCGTGATCGATGATTACGCCCATCATCCGACGGAGATTCGTGCTACACTGGCTTCTGCGAAAAATTATCCGCACCGTTCGCTTTATGTCGCTTTCCAGCCACATACGTATTCACGCACGAAAAACTTTTTGGATGATTTTGCCGACGCCCTTTCCATGGCAGATCACGTTGTACTCGCAGACATCTATGCGGCACGCGAAAAAGATCCCGGCGACATCTCCTCCAAGGACATCGCTGACAGGCTGGAAAAACTCGGAACCGATGTTACGTATCTGGGAGATTTTGAGAGTATCAAAAACTTTTTGAAAAAAAATTTAATGCACGACGACTTGTTAATAACTATGGGAGCCGGAAACATTGTAGAAGTTGGGGAAGACCTTGTCAAGTGCTAACTTATCCACATTATCCACAGCCTTATCAACATTCTGTAGAAAACAATGGCTGTGGATATTTTTTTGACTTTGTATTTTTGTGAATAACTTTTTTTACCAGTTATTTTTCCTGAACCTCCGAAATTTGGTGTGTGAACATTTGTTTTTTGGAAATTCGAAAAAGTTCTTCACAGAGTTATCCACATTATCCACATTGTCCACAGGCTCTTTTCTACTAAAATGGTACATTTTTTTGCCTATTTACAGATTTGAATTTTTATCTTATAATTCAAGGTGTCCCATCTTAAAAATGTGTTTTTGGACATGGGGCACGCACATCAAAGAAGGGGGCCGCAGACCAATATGAGTTTTTCATTGACAACGCAATTTTCACAACAATATACATACATACCCAATGCGTTTATCGATACCTATATGCCGGAAGCAAACGGAAGTTTTGTAAAGGTGTATCTGTATCTTCTGCGACAGATGGGAACGGCCACCCCGGTTTTGACGATTGAAATGATGGCAGATATGCTTTCCAATACAGAGGCAGACATTCTTCGTGCACTGCGCTACTGGAAAAAACAGGGACTTTTGGAGATTGAGGAAAAGGATGGCGAGATCACACATCTGTGCCTTCTCCCATTGGAGTCCTCCCCTTCGGTTTCGGAACCATTTCCCGGTCCGGTTTCTATGCCACACGTTTCCGGCGCCGCATTATCGGAGTTTTCCGCATCGACAGAACAGACTGCGTCCGAAAATGTGCCGTCCGAACCCGCAGGAATTGTGCCTACTGCTGCCGAACCGGCTGCAGCCGAGCCTTCACCGGTCCGCTCTGCGTCCACCCCTGCAGTGACCCGCGAACTTCCTCCACGGCAGAATTACACACCGCTTATGGCAGAAGCGCTGAAGAAGGATCTTGAGATCAACTCCTGCCTCAATTCCGTGGAATCCCTTTTGGGAACGACGATGTCCGATGCCCACATGCAGCTGATCCTGTATCTGATGTCGGATCTTGGCTTTTCCCGCGAATTGATCCTTACTTTATATGAAACTGCACTGGCAAGGGACAAGCGCAGTTCACGATACATTGAAGCGATTGCTTTGGACTGGGCGAAAAAGGGAATCCGCACTCCGGAAGAGGCGATGGAGGAAACCCACCATTTTCACGGCACTTACAAGGTTGTCGCCACGGCACTCGGCATCAAACGGCCTCTTGCACCGGCAGAACGTGCGATCATTGACCGTTTTGCAGAATTTCATTTTACCGATGACATCCTCGCAGAAGCCTGTAACCGCACCGTACTGCAGTCCGGCGACACGAACTTGAATTATACCGCAAGCATCCTTGCAGACTGGCATAAAAAGGGTGTAAAGACGCTTGACGACATCAAAGAATGTGACAAATCCTTCCACCGAAAGAAACAGGCAGCGGGAAAGAAAAAGGATACCGGACGAAAGAACCAGTTTCAGAATTTTCCGCAAAGGGCTTACAGCCAGTCTGATTATGATAATTTAGAGAAGCAGCTTTTGCAGCCATAAAGAAAAGAGGAAATTATGCAGTTATTAAATGAGCAGTTCAGTTTTTTATATTCCGATTACGATAAAACGCAATTAAAAAACAACCGCATTCATCTGATGCGCCAGAAAGAGATCCGCGAAAGGATCCCGGCATACCGCAGATTGGAAGACGAAATGCGGGATATGTCTGTGCTTGCAGCACGCGCCGCGTTAGAGGGTTCTCACGAAAGTATGGCGGACCTTACTGAAAAAACCGAACAGATTTCCAAGCAAAAAAAGGAACTGCTGCTTCAGCATGGGTATCCGGAAGATTATCTGGATCCGATCTATACCTGCCCGGACTGCCACGACACCGGCTATGTAGGTGACAAAAAGTGCCACTGTTTTCAAAAACGAATCGTGGAATATCTTTACGAGCAGTCAAATTTAAAAGAAGTTTTGGATATTGAAAATTTTTCTCATTTTGATATTACTTATTATCCGGATGATTATATTGAAGAAAGTACGGGACTTACCCCGCGCGATAACATCCGCCGTATTCTTATGACAGCACATGCTTTTTGCGATAATTTCGGGGATTGCGAGCAAAATCTCCTGCTCTACGGCAACACCGGAGTCGGGAAAACGTTCCTCACTCACTGCATCGCAAAAGAACTTTTATCGCAATCTTATACGGTTGTGTACTTGACTTCTATCGGTCTTTTTGATATTTTAGAGAAGAACAAGTTTGACCGCGAGTTAAGTTCATTGGAAAAAAGCACTACGGTTTCTTATATTATGAACTGCGATCTTCTGATTTTAGACGATCTGGGAACAGAGTTGACGAACAGTTTTACCACCTCACAGTTATACCAGGTGATTGACAGCCGGCTTGTTCATAAGAAATCGACGATCATCTCAACCAATCTGTCTTTTGATGATCTCAGGGAACAATACAGCGAGCGCATCTTCTCACGCCTTACAAGCGGCTATACGCTTCTTAAAGTTACCGGCGAAGATATTCGCCTCAAAAAAGTTATTGAAGCCAGACAGAACTAATCTGCCGGCTCAAGATATATACAAACCAATCACAATTATTTTTGGAGGAGACAGTAATGAGTCAAGACAATTTTGCAGACATTATCCCTTATGGAGATTTGGGTATCATCGCCCTGGAAAGCAGCCGTGCCATCGGAGAAAAAGTGGACAACTATGTATCATCCTGGCGAAATGAAAGCCGCAACGATGAAGAATCCATTCATTTCACAAGTTATAAGAAAGATTCTTATCTGATCGACGCCGTTTGCCCTCGATTTGGTTCCGGTGAATCCAAAGGTCTCTTAAACGAATCCGTTCGCGGTAAAGATTTGTACATTTTATTGGATGTATGTAATCACAGCCTTACTTACAAGGTTTGTGGACAAGTCAATCACATGTCCCCAGACGATCATTATCAGGATTTGAAGCGTATCATCGCTGCAGTCAGCGGAAAAGCAAGACGAATCACTGTCATTATGCCATTTTTATACGAAGGGCGCCAGCATAAACGCAGCACCAGAGAATCTCTTGACTGCGCACTGGCACTTCAGGAATTGACCAATATGGGCGTAGAAAGTATCATCACTTTTGACGCTCACGACCCTCGTGTCCAGAATGCAATTCCTCTGAATACATTCGAAACCATTCAGCCAACCTACCAGTTTATCAAGGCAATGCTGAAAAATGTTCCGGATATCCAGATGAATCCAAAGAATCTGATGATCATCAGCCCGGATGAGGGTGCTACCGGCCGTGCTATCTACTTTGCCGGTGTAGCCGGAGTCGACATGGGTATGTTCTACAAACGCCGTGATTATACAAAGATCGTCGAAGGCCGCAATCCGATCGTCGCTCACGAATTTCTCGGCGCTGACGTGGAAGGAAAAGACGTAGTTATCATCGACGATATGATTTCTTCCGGAGAGAGTATGATCGATGTCGCTACCGAATTGAAGCGCCGCAAAGCAAACCGTATCTTTGTCGCTGCCACATTTGGTCTTTTCACAAACGGATTGGAGAAATTTGACAAAGCCTTTGAAAGTGGTCTCATCTACCGCGTAATGACAACAAACCTTGTCTACCAGCCGGAAGAACTTCTTTCCAAAGAATACTACATCAATGTTGACATGAGCAAGTACATCGCTCTTCTCATCAACACTTTGAACCACGATTCCTCCATCGCAAACTTGTTGGATCCATCCGAGAGAATTCAGAAGATTTTGAAAAAATATGGTCAGCAGTAATTGCTGAGAGAATATAGAGCAGGGCAGCCGCACCAAGGTGCGGCTGCCTTGTTGTTTGGAGCCTTTTTGGGGTTGCTGCCTTTTCGCTTCTTGCCTTTTTGGGGAAAGCATGAGTGGGGCAACGGATTTCGGGGATTTCCTCGATTTTTGTTGCCTTTTTCGCTTCTTGCCGGCGGTAAAGGCATCGGATTTTGCTGGGTTTCCCTTTTTTGGTTGCCTTTTGGCAACCATACTTGCTTTAAAGGCAACGGATTTCGGGGATTTCTCTGTTTTTCGTTGCCTTTTTCGCTTCTTGCCGGCGATAAAAGCAACGGATTTTGCTGGGTTTCCCTTTTTTCGTTGCCTTTTGGCAACCATACTTGCTTTAAAGGCAACGGATTTCGAGGTTTTCTCTGTTTTTCGTTGCCTTTTTTGCTTCTTGCTGGCGGTAAAAGCAACGGATTTTGCTGGGTTTCCCTTTTTTCGTTGCCTTTTGGCATCATCCAAAATGCGACGTATCCCATGTCGCCAAGCCCGTAATGGCAAGTGCAAGGTATGCCACAAGAAGCAAAAACAAAAAAGCGACAATCAGGCTTATTGCTCCCTTTTTGTGCTCATCCGGATTTTGCATCCAAAATTTTATTGCAAGAGCGCATGCTACTATCTGCCACACAACCACGCACCAGGCAAACACCAAAAAAACAGATGTCGGAAAAAAACTTCCAATCAATGTAAACTCCATCCCTGCAGGAATGCATGCCCATGACATCATCAGTGAAATTTGATAATCCGACATTCTCTCTTTTTTGGGCTTGCGAATTTTCTTTTTTCCTTTTTTGACAAGACAAACAATGAAAAGCCCGACGCAAATTACAATATATATGCCGCCATATATGTCGCCGATAACTTTATTTGTATATCCATTATTCTCATTCAACATAAAATTTTGCACAAAAATACAAACAAAAACAATAATCGCAATCATTTCTATCGCCCGAAACGAAGACTGCGTCTTTTTATCTTGTGCTTTTTGCACTTCAAATATCGAAATCAAAAGTGCAAAAAAATTTGTAGTCAATGCAATGCAGCCAGCTACCGTCTGCATCATTGACAAATCCATCGGCGACCAGATTTCTATATTCGAAAGTATCTGAATTACCGCATACATCCCTATCGAAAGGAAAATCACAAGCAATAGCATACTTCTCGACGCCTTTTCACTTCTTTGTTTCATATTCTCCAACTCCTCCAATTTCTATAATTAGCGAGCATCTATCTCTGTATTTTAAACATCTTTATCCCAATTTTTCCCTTCCAAAGTGCTTTCTTATAAAACTAATTTAACTATTCAGGATCGAATGTATGGAAATCAATGAATCGTCGTGCTTGCACGTAAGAGACTTTGATTTCCATACATTGAGATCCTAATAGGGCTCCCCTCCACAT
>ENA-ORTS01001249-ORTS01001249.1-human-gut-metagenome-genome-assembly--contig:-NODE-1249-length-18020-cov-88.940774_pt1 | contig 18020 bp, 10 predicted proteins | sample MGYA00241911_ERZ509186 | MGnify/ENA primary metagenome ERZ509186 (study PRJEB26280, sample SAMEA2338852) | human gut metagenome | biome: human gut; feature: human-associated habitat; material: faeces...
AGATTATAAAGCCTGAAACCCCTCAAATTTTTGCACTTCTATTGAGAACTTGCCGTGCTGATGGAGGGCTAAATTGCGTATTCTTGTCTCAAAATTAGAAAAATGATGCCGCCGTGCAAAGGTACAATATTTTTTTGAGATATGCAATACGGAGTTGAGCGGATACTTACTATTTATCTGGTGAAACGAATTTTTAAAGCAAGCGGGTACACCCCGAACCGAACTTTAATTAGCAAGATTTTCAAAGATCTCTCGTGCTTACAGCAGCACATTATTGAATTATTAACGAACTATTGTTGAGTAGTTCGCAGAGTATATCTCTGTGGGCTAGTGAAGAGTGACCATGAGGTTATGGTATATTCTTTTCTTATCACCTTTATAAGGATGATGAGTACAAGGGTGTGAAAATCAAACATATCTGTAATCAGGAAACTTGGATAGGTGGAAGGCTCGGCTCGTTCTTATACGACTTTATATCGCTAAGGTTGCTTTGAAGCGTGATATGCAGATTTATAAGAAATGCAAACCACTAATACTGCGTAAGGTAGGGTGAATGCAAAATATAATCTTTGCTACAGTTGCTATCTTTTATTGGAGAACTAGCTGTAGTTATCGTTTAATTGTTAAATTAAAAATATGAAAAATCGTAGAACAATTACATTTAATATTGGTGATGAGAACCGTATTGTTGTGGAAGACATCAATAAGGATATCATTAAATCATCCATCTTTTCAGAACCTTATCATTATATCCTTAATGCTTTGGATCATTATTTTGATGCGTTGCCTGATAACAGGGACGATTATTTAAAGGGTAATGATATATGGAGAAATAATGTCTTTGCATTCATTGGTGAGAGAGGTTCTGGAAAGACTTCGTGTATGCGCTCTATTGTGCATCTGCTTGAAGACCCTCGTAGTTCCCAACTGGATAATACGGTTTTAAAGAGTAATTTCTATGCGTTGGATATGATTGATCCGTCGTTTATTGACAGTGAATCGAATATCCTAGGCGTTATATTGGCAACACTTTATAAGAAATTTCTGGATCATTCTCATAATGTAAACGAAGGCTTTAAATTCAAATTGGCTGAATCTTTTGCCAGAGTACAGCATGATTTTAGCAGAATGATGACAGAGAGCGCTATACCTGATGATGATTTGGAAGCATTGTCTTCTTTGTCAGCAGCGGTTGACCTCAGAACCTCTATGTATGAGCTGATAGACAGGTTCATGAAGTATATGGGCAAGGAGAATGCGATACTTCTGATATCTGTGGATGACATTGACTTGCATTCTAGGGATGCTACCAAAATGGTAGAACAGATTCGGAAATATTTGGTCTTGCCTAATGTGCTCGTAGTGATGGCAGTGAAACTTGATCAATTGGCTAAACTTAAGCGATTGCAGTACTCTAGGGAATATTGGGATCAAAAACAGACTTTGAATGATAAGGATCTTGATGAAATGGTGGACCGGTATATCACGAAACTGGTTCCATATAATCATCGTGTATATATGCCGGAGTCTACCTTCTATTGGGATGCAGGATTGCACATCAATCATAAGGATAATTCTTGCTATCAGTTTGAATCAGTAAGACAGGCTGTTCCGGAACTAATATTCAGAAAAACGAGATACTTATTCTATAACAGTGCTGTCAAGACGAGTTTTATTGTACCGGATAATCTTCGTGAATTACGCCAGATTATCAGACTGCTTGTTGACATGAAGGATTACTGGCAGTATGATGAAAATGGAAAGGTAATAGCTGAGGAATATAATAATAAAGAGATGTTTAAGAAATACCTTTTTGAGAGTTGGATGATGAATCATCTTGATGCTGAATCCCAGAAAGGGATTAAAGAACTTGCTTCCATTTCTGAGGCCATACAGATTAATGCTACTGCTTTACGTATTATACGGGATAAGTTTGAAAAGGATAAGTTTTTTGAGACAAAAGATTCTCCTATCTCAAATATCCTCAATTCCAATAACCAAGTTTATAATATAGCTATAGGAGATGTCCTGGCTATCATTGATTTTGTGGAAAGGAAGGATATTACTTTAGAGCAGATGCATTTCCTTTTTATGATTAAAACCATTTATTCAATGAGACTCTATGAGTTTTATGATGAATATATAGAGGAACTTCATGCTGATAAGGAACTTAATGGAGAAATGTCTTCTGAAAGAGTATTGGCCAGAGGATTATACCAGGACATGAAATTACCGAATTATTTGAAGTTAGTAGGAGGTAGATTTTTCAACACTCGAATGATTGTTGAACTTCCAAAGGGGGCGGATAATCCATACCGTTCTAATCGAGTAATCAATTTGGAGGCATTGAGGGCTTTAATGAAATTGTGTACAGAAAAGCCTGAGACATTGATGCCTATTGAGTTGAGGATGGCAGAAGTATTTATGTTGTGCACTGCCAGAATTTTTAAATCAAAGCATTATTTGCCTCTAAAATATAAAGATTATATAGATTTTACTTATAGAGAATATCGAGAATTAGTGTATGCAGCTTCTTTAACTCGAAAGCCAAAAGGGTATTGGGATATAGGTGCTTTTCTCTTTAATGTTGTTGATATTGAAAGATGTTATCAGAGGTTCGATTATGGTGCAGAGTTTATTGACTTAATGAATCAGTCAGAGGCTTCATTTAGTAATTCTTTATATAATGGCTTCAAGTCATTAACGAAGAGTGGTATCAGAAATATGTCTCCTAAAGATTATCAGGATTGCTGTAATGCTCATCCAACTTTGCCGGTGTCTGAAAATTCAGAATTGCCAGTATTTGATAGACATACATGGCTGTCATGGGCTTGTGTAAGAAATGCTGAGATTTTATGCGATCTTGTTTCCTTCCTGGATGAAGATGAATATAAAAATAGTGGTGATGATGTGAAGATCCTAGAGCGTTTCTTCTTATTGATGTCGCAATATTCCATCTACAGTTATGATAAAACGGGAAATGGTGATGAGGGTGACTATTATCGAATCAACTATCGTTTTGCTAGGCTCGTGATGGAGACCTTGAAGGAGATAAGCAGTTCATATTCTTTAAAGGAAATATTTAAGTTAATCTTTGATGATTTTTCTGCTCCTGATAAGAAAAAATCGGACTATTATGAAGAAAAGATTAAAAAGCTGATGGATGATCATTATAATGAAGTGAATGGTCAGGTTCCTGTTATAACAGCGGATAGGTTGGCGTCTACTTTAACCAAAAGAAAGTGTTCAAAAAGTACATTGATAGAAAAAATACTTAAATTGGATGCTCGATTTAGGAATGAACCTTATCGGAATATGCTGAATGAGGTGTTGCCTATTCCAGGCAAGGAACAAATGTCGGTGGATGATGTGCCTCAAATTCTTGATGCCATCAATAATGGACTAAACGGATTGAACAATGGAAACGCTGAGACAAACACTCAAAACGCTGTTCCAACTCCAGAAGAGTGATAACGTTATTGCTTCTCTATTGAAGGGAAACAGTCATGATGATGTTCATGTGAATCGCCAATGGTTTGTTAGGGCATATCTGGATGACATCAGTCCCATCAGAACCAAGGATCAGGTGGAGGCAATATTTGACTTGTTTCAGTCTAAATGGGCAACGAATGACAATAATATCAAATCTCTGGCATTTTGTCCAAGTAACAGTGTCTTCAATGTATTGCTTCATTTCTCTTCATGTGTGTTGAAGGAATATAAACATCAGCCTGTTTGCAGATATGACGACTTGTTGAGATGGCATGATCTTACTTCCAATCTGGGTGAAGATCTGTTTACGACTTCTTACCTTGCTGCAAAGGATGTTATGCAGGGAGTAAACCGCAGATTTTTTAACTGGAAAGATATCATCAGTCATGACAATGCCGCTCTTGGCAATATCTTTGAAAAGAGAATGATAGATTTGCATTACCATCTTTATGGTTCGATTTTTGTTTTTGACTTAAACTGGTTGAGCTTGATGAATGATGTGATAGATAGGCAGGATAGTTTCAGAAAGATCTTCGATTATCTGAGAGCTCCTCATATTATCAATTCGAGTGAGGTGAGCAACAGTCTGTATAATAAGGTGATGAAAGCAGTTTCTATCAGACTCTTGCTGTTTTGGTATCTGAATCCTGATGTAGATGATGCTTTTGTTGAGAGCTATTATCGTTCAACGATAGCCATGCTCGGCATAGATGAAGACTTACTGATGAACAGCAAGTTGTTGGAACTCTCCTATCGGGTCAATGTGGCTAGAATGATGAAAGGTTATCGTTTTGGTACGCAAGGTAATACGCAGAAGAATATCTTGGATTACGCCATTTCTGCTGACATCATGTTGTCTTCTGCTGGAGAGAGTGAGTATATTTACTCCGTTTTGGCTGGCGAGCGTTTCTTGATGTACAGGATGTTTAAGAGAATCTTTGAAGGTACTGCTGATTCTGGCATGGCAACGCTTTTCTACATATATCTGCTGATTAAAAGTGAATTTAGGAATGAAATTGTACAGTTGAATGATTCTGTCGGATTTGCCAACTTCGCTGATTATCAAGGTAGAAAAGTTCTTTTTCTAAAGGAAAACTCGGCTTATAGTGAGATCGTGTCACAAGTGGCAATTGGCAGTTCTCTATGTGATTCTCAAAAGTATCTGGAGGCTCGTATCTCTCCCAAGGGGAGTAAGGAAGGGCTGCAGAAGACATTAGAAGGAATTGATAAATCTTTAAGGAATGGTAATCTGGCTTCCTGCAAAACCGAAGTTCTGGATAAGAGATATTCCATTATTCTGCATTTTATAAAGAGAAACGATAAAGAAAAACAGAAAGCAGTCCAATTGCATAGGGATTCTTCGCTATATTACCGGCATTATGGTTTGAGGAATGAAATCAAAAAGCAGGCTATGGCTCTGAAAAACTGGCTGAAGATGTGTTCTGAATTGGGTAAGGATAGTCGAGTTGTGGGTATTGATGCTGCCAGTTCTGAGATAAAGTGCCGTCCTGAGGTGTTTGGGCAGGTGTTTCGTTATCTGAAATATTATGTTCCAACTTCTGCATACAACAGTAAGGATAAGGAATTGGGATTTACTTTTCATGTGGGGGAAGATTTCCTGGATATCGTTGATGGTTTGCGGGCCGTGCGTGAAAGCATCTTATTCCTGAATCTGGAGAATAGAGATAGGCTGGGGCACGCTTTGGTACTAGGTACGGATGTTGAAAAGTATTACCGTAAGCGAGGTTATTATATATCGATGTCGAAACAAACCTTGCTTGACAATATCGTATGGCTTTACTTCGAAGGCTCTTGCTGTGACGGGTTTAATCGTATTGCCGTTAAACTTAAGGCGTTATATTCCAAATACTTTGATGATATATATGGGAAATGCAAGATCATGGATGGTGATCATGTATTAACCCCAAATATAGAAGATTACTATAATGCCTGGTTGCTGAGAGGAGATAATCCGGAATGCTACAAGAATCCTCAAAAGGAATATGAAAACAGGCTTACCAGTTATTGGGGTATTTATGCGCTGAACGAGTCGGAGGCTGTAAGTAAAGCCAGGAAAAATATAAAGGCCCGTTTCTTATATTATTTCTATCACTATGATGAATATGTATATAAGGAAGGATGCAAGTGTGATCAAATCAAACTGGATGAGGATTATATTTATGTTATCAGACAGTTGCAGGCTAAGTTACTGGATGAGGTAGAAATGAAGCATATCTCGATAGAAACGAATCCTACGTCAAATTATAGGATAGGTGATTTCGAGAGGTATGATGAGCATCCTATCTTGTATTTCTTCAATTACGGCTTGGAACATGAGGGTATTGCACCTCATTCTATCACTGTTTCTATCAATACAGATGACAAAGGTGTTTTCTCTACATCTTTAGAGCGTGAATTCTCTGTAATGGCTGCTGCTTTAGAGAAGAAGTCTTTGGTTGAGAAGGATGGAAATTCTCCAAGGAGAATTTATGACTGGTTGGATAGAATCCGTGAGATGGGATTTGAAATGAGGTTTGATAGATGAGAATAATACGGTTTTTTAATTATTAAGGTGGAGCTATGAAACAAATTCGATTTTTGTCTAATAATGCATGTAAGACCAAGGAGGTTTCAGAGATATTGAAAACTTTAGATGTTGACGTTATCCCGATAGCAAGGAAAATAGAAGAGCTTCAAACGGATAACGTCAATCATTTGGTTAAAGAGAAGGCATTAAAGGCTTTCAAGATGATCGGACGTCCGCTATTTGTTGAACATTATACTGAAACAGGCTAGGATGGAATATGGCAGAGGAAAGAAAATATAAGAGAATAATATGAAGACGAATATTATTTTTTCACTATTTACGGTATTCTTGTTGATAGATACAAAAGAAAAAATGCAATTCTGAACTGATGAAAAAAGTAAATAAATAGGAATGGATTTTCAAAAACAATTTGATACAGTAACAGGAGCATTGAACATCTTTGACATGTCATACTTGGTATCAGGTACTACCATGTTAGGAGTTTTGGTATATGCATTTCCTGGTTTGAAAGATTTTGTATTTCACAAAGACCAAGTAATAGTATCTATAATGATATGTGTGGTATTTGCGTATGTCCTAGGTATGATAAGTTGGATAGCAGGAAAGCAAATCCGATATTGGATGATGAAGCATTTTTGGCAAAAGAAGACTAACGATGAGGATTTTGAATCCAAATTTGAAGAAACTGTCCAGTATTTTGACTTTCAAGATGAAACTATCAAAAAACTGATGAAAGATGATAAAAATGTTGCCTATTCCTATATGTGGATGAGATTGGACAATTCGCAAGATGAAGATTGTCGAAGCAGATTTGTGTTTGCTTCTCGTTCATGGGTGCTGAGGGCTATATATGAAGGACTGATTCCGCCAGTCTTCATTTTTGCAGCAACGTTATTAGTCAAGTATTTCTCTGTGTGGAAAGGCTGGTGTGAGACATTTAGTCAATGGCAAAGTGAATTTACGGGTAAAATAATTCTTCCTTGGGGAGAGAATATCATAGTTAGTATCCTCGGAGCCGTCGTAATGACATTTGTTTCATATATTGTCGTGAAGCTCTTGGCAAGAGAAGCCAGAAGATGTGCCAATACACAGATAAGGGAAGTGATTGTGGCGTATTATCATTTTGTGGAGAATAAACAAAATGTACCTTTAAAAACAGAAACAGATTCAAATAGAGAACAAGAAACTAATAAAAATATGTGTCTTGTCATTTTGGATAAGTTCAGGAATGCAGTAAAAAATTTGTTTGAATAATAAAAAAAATTACAATGAGAATACTTCATTTTTCGGATTTTCATCTTAGACCTAATGGTCTGGGCAAAAGGTCTATGGATATATTTAATCGAATGATGGAAAAACTCCAAGAGATTAATCTAGAAGAAAATATAGACTTAGTCATATTTTCTGGTGATATGATAGACAAGGGAGGTAAAGACTTCAATATGTCATTAGATGAATGTTTTCAAGATTTTAAGAAGAACATCATTACACCTCTTGTTGAGTTATTGCATATCGGCTATCATCAATTTTTGTTTGTTCCAGGAAACCATGAAGTTGATAGAGATCGTAAGGATAAGACTTTTGCTCTTAAAACAAATAGTGATGATGATATAGAAGATTTTCTTTGTACAAATACGACTGTACCGCAGCTACAGGATTTCTTACAATTTCAACGAGAGTATTACAATAGACATAAGGTTGAAGGCATGATGGTTGATATACAAGGATTGCATATGACTTTAATTTTACCTTTGAATAATGGACTCAAAGTTGGTGTTTCTCTTCTTAATTCAGCTTGGATGTGCAAAGGAGATGCCGATAAAGGAGTTATAAAAATTGGTACGTCTCAAATCAACCAATCATGGCCATTGATTAGAAATTGTAAAGTGAAAATAGCTATAGCTCATCATCATTATAATTTTCTGGAAGAAAATGAAAGCAGAAATATAAGTGATATACTTCATGCAAATTATGATATTTTTGCGGTGGGGCATACACATGGAATGAAGGCAAAATATGAGCATGATGATAAGGGTTGTATCTTTATTTCAGTAGCAGCTGGTAACTTATACGATAATCTTCATAAGGAAGATCCGAAGTATAAAAATGGCTTTACTATTTTGGATTTTAATGAAGATGCAAGGTATATGGATATAACACCTTATCATCAGGATGTGGATGAAAAATTTGTTTTGGATAAGAACTATGGTATTGATGGAACCAATAGATTAGAAGATTCCACAAAGAAGTTGTTTATGCCGTTAGATAAATGGTTGTGTAGTTATAAAAAGAATTATGCCATTCTTGACAATGAGCAGATGAAGCAAAAACGAGAACAACTAAAAGATTCGAATAATCGCATCGTTCTTCTTGCTGCATTGTCTGGTCTTGGAAAAACCCGAATGATTTATGAGACATATAATGATGGCCAAAAACATCCAAATTGTTACTATACAGAATTGTCGGATGAAAGTAGAAATAAGGTAATTGATAGTTTTCTATCACTCGTTTCAGATATTGGTAATAATGAAGCCGTTATCATTATAGATAATTGTAGCTTGAACTTATATGAGAATATTCGCGGAAAAATACCGACAAATATTAAGGTAATTTTTGCAACTAATGAATATTATGAAGTTACGAGTACAACTAATGTTACAATCATTAAACTAGACTCATTAATACTAAAAAAAGAAGTTGCTAATTATATAGATCAAAATATTATTGGGCAGGAAAAATCAACTCTCCGTGAAGAAGTAAAGAAAATAGCTGATGGATTTCCCGCAATGGCATATGAATTAGTGGATACTTATCGAAATGGAAAGCATGTTAGATTAGAGCAGGCAGAAGAACTTGTAACAAAATTGTTGAAGTTCCCAGAAGATAAAGAAAACTCTCAACGCAGTATTTTGAAAGCATTAAGTTTGTTCCAGCCATTTCCATTACTTCGTTTTAATCGTTCTGCTTATGAATTCATCATTAGAAACAAGATTATTATGCCATTAGAAAGCAATTCTTTTCCATTGCGAAAAAGAAAAGTAAATGAAACAAAGGCTCAATTTACACCTACGTTAATTGAAGATACAGGAAGTTTACTTAATGTGCGACCTTTCCCTCTCGCTGTATATTTGGCAAAAGAATGGTTTGTAGGATTAGACGAAGATGATGTAGAGCTGTTGCTTGAAGATTTTAATGACCTAAAAAATGAAAGCCCTAGTGCGCATCGCTTATTAGTAGATAGCATGGCAAAGCGTGTAGAATATATGAGGGATTTACCACTTGCAAACGATTTTATTGCAAGATTGACAGATTCTTTGTATGGCCCTTTTGCCAATGAGAAAGTTGCCTGTTCTGAAATGGGTTCACGCCTCTTTCTCGCAATGTCATCAGTGAACCCACAAGCTATAGCAGATTGTCTATATACATTGTTCAATAATAAGAATACTGAATGGTTGAAAGAAAACATTAAGGGAGATGTCAGAAGAAACTATGTTTGGGCATTGGAAAAATTATGCTTTGACAAAGATAGTTTTCTAAAATCTTCTATGGTGCTAGCTCAACTAATGCTTGCTGAGAATGAAAATTATGGAAATAATGCATCCGGGCAATTTTTACAGTTATTTCATGTTATGCTGCCTGGTACAGAGGCAAGTTTAACACAGCGCATTGATTTGTTGAAAACTCTATATGGAAGAGGAGGCGAATATTTGTCAATTGTATTACAGGCATTGAATAGTGCTTTTGCTTCACATAGTTTCAGCAGGAATGGTAGTGCTGCGCATTTTGGCTTAGAAGAAAAACAGGATTATGTCCCAACACGTCAAGAGGTTTGGAATTATTGGTATGCATGTAGAGACTTGGTTGAGCAAGTGTTGGTAGAAAATGAAGAAAGCCAAGATCCAATATACAAATTGGTATTAGAACATTCCTGGTCATGGATATCAGATGGATATTTTGATACTCTTTTTGTTCCTTTAGTCGAGTCTTTGAGGACAAAACGTGAAGATTTTACGGAACTATACAATAGATTATTAAGAGATAGACGTAACCATTTGTTTAGAAGATATTCTGCAGAAAAGCAATCTGAAATACGTGTATATCTCCAAAAAATCAGACCTTGTTATTTCTCATCATTGTTAAAGGAAACCCAAAATGCACTTTACAATGAAGATAAAGGAACTGCGGCTATTAGTCATTTTGATAAAGCTAAAGAAATGTTGCTACCTGTAGCAAAGAAATTTGTTGCCGATAGGGTGTTTGTAGATATTGAAGAGTTAAAGAGGCTTTCTGACGTGAATTTGTTCATTGAACATGCCTTTTTCTTGAATGTTGCTGAAATAATAAATGATAGCGACTTAAAAGAATTTTGGAATACCTGTGCTATATTCATTGGCGACTATTCTGATGATGGCAATATGCCGTCCTTTATTAGTAGTATGTGCTATGCAGCAAGGAAAAGGAAGGAAACTATTCAATTTCGAAACTTACTTTTCGCTAAAGGTTATGTAAAATGGTATATTGGACTGTCTGCAAAATGTGAGGACGCACAATTGAGCATCATTAAAGACTTGGCCTCTCAGGCTGATAAGGGAAATATAGATAAAGACTATCTTATTGATGTCTATTTGAATAATGTTGCTATTAATACCCACACAGAATTATTTAGAATCCTCAATTTCATATATGAATCGTTTTCTGATGTCTCTGTACGATTACTTGATGCTTTAATCAGATTTACATTTATGTGTGATGAAGAGGACTTGAAAGAACATGTTGGGTTTATTAAACAATTAATTCTGGATTATCCAATAAACGATGATAACCCTCACTTGAATTATGAGTTCACCAGATATGTTATATCAGTGTTTGAAAAGATTCATGATGTTGATTTGGCAAAGAAAATGAATGTAAAGCTAATCGAAGGCTTTAACCATGACTATTTGCATTCTAATTTTGAAGGATTATATAGCATCTTGTTAGAAAAATATACAGATGAAATTTGGGACGATTTTGAATCTGCGTTTGTAAGTGATGAATATTTGGCTTTCTTTCTTCAGGTGAAAAATGAGTTGGGATCAGGAATTGGTTTTGGTGCCGGTGCATTGTTTAAAGTTGGAAATGAAAGAATTAAGCAAATGTGTATCAAATATCCTAATGAAGCTCCTGTAAGAATTGCAGAAATGCTACCGATATATGATAGAGATATTTGGGAATGTGATTCTTTCAGTGATATAATGATTTGGATTTTAGATAATTACGGAACGCAAAAGATGGTTTTAAATGGCATTCATGCAAATATTCATTCTTTTGGCTGGACAGGCTCCGTTATCGGGTTGTTTATGCATCATAAAATGTGTATGGAAAAATTGCTAAACCATAAATATTTAGAGGTAAGGAATTGGGCTTCTATGTGTATAAAGGAATTTGATTCTGAAATACAAAGAGAGACTCAGCAAGAAGACTATATGAGATTGCATTACAATTAAGTTTTTACTAATGAAGTTATATCATTATACAACAATAGATACTTTGGCGTTGATACTGAAAAACAGGACAATACGCTTTAATCGGTTAGACAAGGTTGATGATTTGGAAGAAAAAGTCGTTTCTTGTGGAGTCAATTTAGCTCAATATATATTTGCTTCATGCTGGACAAAGGACGCAGAGGAAAGCATTCCCCTGTGGAAAATGTATGCTGGAGTTACCAATGGTATCAGAATTGCCTTGGATGAGGATATGTTTCAGGCATATCTTATTCACGACTTAAACTTAAACAATGGCTTACATTCCGAAGGTAGCATCATATCTCTTATACCTCAAAAGGATATAGAAGCAAAAGACTATATGATAATGCCTGTGTATAAGAATAGTAATAGCGATTTCTTTTATCGTGATATCGAATATGTTGATGATGTGCAAGAAAAAACATCCGATTTATTTAAAGATACAGGAGATGGGGTGAATATTGAGTTTGGTAAAGTTGGTCGATATAAAAATATGCGCTGGGCTTTTCAAAAGGAAAGTCGTTTTGTATTGAATGTTTTTCCTTTTAATCCTTTTCATGTTCCTAAAGAAATGATGGATTATGTAGGAAACATTACTGCTAACTGTTATAAAGGAAACAAGCAACTTCCATTCGATTATTATGATATGAAACTACAAGATGCAGTTGTAGACAATATTGAAATCACGTTGAGTCCATCTATGAGCGAAAGCAAGCGGATCATAGTAGAAGCCTTGTGTAAGCAGTTTACAAAGAATGGTATTGTAAAAGAAAGCAACTTATCTGGATTGGTAAATCTGAAGTAGATAGATTAATATGGAACCAAACAACACACAACACAAATCATTCCTCTGGCATCTCGACTTCGAGCCATTCACATGGCACACCTTCTATGGTGAGCAATGTCCGCCCTTCGTTACTGAAGAGAACAAGGAGGCATGGCGCCGCTATCTGACAAAAGTCATCAAGAAGCATCAGAAGAAAGAGGTGATGAATACACCTGAGTTCAGGGAGATAGAACTCCAGGGAAGAAAAGTTGTTGCGCATTAAATGTGACTCGTGAGCCAAACGACATGGAGAAATCACTCCTGTAAATCATCAACTACACCAATGATCAAACAGAAACAATGAGAGAATCACCAATAATTTTACCAGTGTTCACAACCAGTGTGCCTTTGGATTTTCCATCTGAAGGCACGTTTGCGTTCAATAAGAAAACCCATAAGCAGTTGGAGGTGACGGTGAGAATCAATGAGCACCAGTACTTCAACATGAACTTCCTGAATCATGGCGGATATATCATGGCATGCTGCAGATGGGCGCATGTTCTTGATTTTGCGGAGAATGGTTATGACCATTTTGAGCGCATCATCAAGAAACATTTCCGGAAGAAATATCCTGTTATCAGCAGTTTGTATGGACAGCATACTGATACGGCTGAGGACATTCACATATCTACCATTGGTTTTGAGGGGAATCCCAAGGAATGGTACATCTCCATGCGCATCTATGGCGAAAAGTTTGATGATCTGCTGCATGGTAATCTGCTGATGAACGTGGCCTTTGCCTCTGCCGTGGGTAATCTGTGCATGGCAAGCGTGGACGTGTTCAAGGAAATTATGAAGAGCGATGCCAAGCAGCCGAAGATATTGCTGAAGCAGTTGACGGGTATGGACTCAATTGACAAGGGGTTTGACTTTGGCAATTATCTCGATGCCCGAAATCCTGAGACGGGCGAGATCATATCGACAGCAAGAGAGGATGGTAAGGCTTCGGGAGTGGAGTTGCCGAAGGAAATGGAGATGCCTCAGAGTATGGAGGTTTATCCTGTCATCTACTATCTTCCTATCTTCATGAAGTCGCTGAAAGACATGGATTTTGTCACATTTTGCAATGCCTTGTATTTTGAAATTCATGGCATGATGAGCAAGTTGGAGCAATTTGGGTTCTTTTCTTCCGATGAGTTGGGGGAATTGGAGAAGACTATTGCTTGCTTGGGTGACAAGGTAATTGCTGGAGAAGATGCTGCTGCTGAGCGGGAGTTGATTTCTTCAACAGTTTATCAGTTGTTATCGAAGATGCGCGACTTATTATTGGATGAGAAATTTCAGGTGAAGGAGACTCTGGAAGGTAAGTTGGCCTTGGAACTGGACGTCTATATCAGGAAGCTCATCTGGAGGAAATGGGACACGACCTATCTGGAAGAACAGATTAAGCAGGAGAATGAGATTGCTGCGAAGGTGGAGGCAGATCAGGTTCTTGTCAAGAAAAAGAGTGCTGAATTGAAAGCCGTCATGGAGGGCATGTCATTCAATGCCTTTTTGGTATTCCACAGCAAGATAAACGAATTGATGAAGGGTAGGAAGGCTACTTTGATAAAGTATGTTTTTCTTACTTCAGAGATTCTGAATGATCATCAGCGTAATTGGGCGGGTGCCTACTACTGGCACAACAAGGAGTATGATGAAAGGCAATATAGGAGATTCAAGTGTCAGGCTGAAAGCCTTGTCATCCTATTTTATGAAAGTATCCTGAGTGGTACGCTCTATGACAATCATGCCAGAACGAGATATGCTAAAAAGATTTATGGCATGATAGAGGAACTGATGAACAGAGACTGGAGCAAAATGAATGAAACGCTTAAATAATTCTATTGGGTGATGAAAATCAAACTTTATGATTATCAGGAGGACATGAAGGGGCGCATTGAAGGTGAGCTGCGCCTTCATCGGTCCGTGATGGCACAAATGCCAACGGGAACAGGTAAGACATACCTGTTAACAGCAGTTATAGACTCTTTCGTGAGCAACAATCCAATGGAGAAAGTATGGATTGTAGCCCATAGAAGAGAGCTGGTGTCGCAGATAGACGAAACCGTAAGAAAGTTCCATTCTTATTACGCATCAAACACCTCTTCCCTATTGTCATCCGTCAAGGCGATGTCCATTCAGTGGCTGATGAGACACTATGACGAGATAGAGGAAGAACCGGGAATGATAGTGATTGACGAGGCGCACCATGCCCTTGCCAAGACCTATAAGGAGATGTGGGAGAGATTCCCGAAAGCTAAGTTCCTCGGACTGACGGCTACACCTTGCCGATTGAACGGTAAGGGTTTTACTGATCTGTTTGACGTATTGGTGCAGTCGTGGAGTGTTCCTGAGTTTATCAACAAGGGAAGATTGGCAACATACGATTTTGTGAGCATCAAATCGGATGGTGTTACGCAACGGCTCATCGACTCCTTGCAGAAGCGAGGGGCTGATGGTGACTACCAGAACAAGGAAATGGATATGTTGCTGAATAAGAAACCGAGTATCGAAAGGCTCTATCAGAGTTTGGAAGAATTTGGTAAAGACAGAAAGGGCATCGTGTATGCTATCAATATTTCTCATGCTCAGAAAATCACAAAACTATATCAGGAACATGGCGTGAAAGCCATAGCCATAGACTCGAAGACACCTGCCGCAGAAAGACAACAAGACATTGAAGCCTTCAAGAAAGGTGACATACAAGTGCTGGTGAATGTGGATATCTTCTCGGAAGGATTTGACTGTCCGGATGTGGAGTTTGTACAGTTGGCTCGACCAACGCTGTCGCTTGCCAAGTATCTGCAGATGGTGGGACGTGGATTGCGAGTGGCTAAGGGAAAGAAGAACTGCGTGATTATAGATAATGTGGGACTGTATCGGGTGTTCGGGTTGCCTTCGCAAGTATGGAACTGGAATGCTATGTTCGAGGGAAAGCTGAAAGTTGGCAAGAGAAAGGAGACTCCGAAAGATAGAGAGTTTTTCCTAAGGAACGAGAAGCAAGACGATATTCAGATTCATCCAGACTCAGAAATGATGATGGTGATGAGCCATGAAGAATTGCTCCAAACGATACAGTATCGTGAGTTTGTAGATAGCAAAGGGGAGTTTGCCATCATCAAGCTGCCTGATGGAAAGATGACGGTAGTGAACCGGCAAGGCGAACAGGTGATAGAACCAGGCAACTATTATGACATGAAGTTCTTGCAAGGTAATATCTTATCCTATCGACCTCGCAGAAAGACTGTATGTTACTACGACCTCTTGGCGAGAGTTGTCATAGACGAGGACATTCATGCGAAAGATGCTCCCGAGGTAATCACCATTAACAAATGGGAGTTCGTCGAATATAATGGTCTCTTCAGATTTCGTACCTACGAGTACTTTGCTTTACCTTTTCGCCCTTCCCAATATGACCTATGGAATTATGGATATTATTTAATCTACAACTTTCAACGCTCTACAGCCAGTGGTTGTCAGGAATGGATATATAAAGAGGAGGATGGCGGCTCTATGCGAATGCATAAAGAAAACAGTGAAAAGGTTTGTTTTTTACGTGGCGACCATACTCATGTATATTGGCTGTGTGCTGACCTATACGACAGTGGCATAGTGGTCATGGACAGCCATGAGGATTATTACTTCGTTGACTCCAGCTTGAAAAAGACCTATATAGGTTGCAATCAACCCAAAACAGAAGGCGAGAATTTGATGGTTGCGATGCCTCGGCTTGGCAAACTGGTCTATGAGCGAGAAATGCAGCGCAGGAAAAAGCAAGAGGAACAGGAGTTATTGCTGATGCAAGAGAAGTCGGAGGCAGGGCATGTAGAATTATATCAAGCAGGAAAGAAATGGGGTGTGAAGGTAGATGGTAAAGTTATCGTGCCACCTCTCTACCATAGTATAGCGCAACCAGTCGGTGCCTATTGCGCCTTTGAACAGATTCCCAGACATTGGGGTGTTATGACAGTAAAAGGCAAGGTGATAGTTGATGCCAAATATGAGAAGGTGGAGATTCGTGATGGGGGAATCGCTGTGGTAACTGATATTACGGGGAAAACACAGACCATCCATCTGAAATGATATACTATATGAGAATGGAATGCTATTAAGGAGAAAATCAAGTTCATTGCCTTCCTGGTCTTCTAGTTGTCCTCTGCATAACAATCAAGCAAGCTTGTTGTTCTAAGTGTTTACGTATCGTTTGCGTTAAAATAATGCAAGAAGTTTGGCGATGTGAGGGGAATCATGTATCTTTGTATATTCAAAAAGACGTTTTAAACGTTTAAAAGGAGAAGATTATGGAACAAATATTAGTAACTAATAAGTTAGAAGGCTCTTAGTAAGAATCTTCTTGCCAAAAGGTAACTATTCCAAAATAATAATATAATGGACTTAAAGAAAAGCTTTGCTGAAAGATTGCATAACGCTCGATTAATGCGAGGATTGTCTATGCAGCAGCTATGTGATATGATGGGCAACATTATCACCAAGCAAACTCTATTCAAGTATGAAAAAGGAGTGATGCTGCCTAAAAGTGGCATAGTGATAGCCCTGTGCGATGTCCTGGAGATAAACCCGGATTATCTTTTCAACTACAAAAGCTCTTCTCCTAAAAACATACGCTATGGTAAGCTGCAGGGATTGAGCAAGAGGGAAGAAATGACTATCATCAGTATCATTGAAAATACAATAGAACGAACTGGTGAGATAGAAAATATCTATGGAAGAGAACATTCGTTCAATTCTATTCCTGCAGAACAGCCGGTAAAGACACTTTCTGATATCTTCCAGGCTGCATCCATACTTCGTGAGGCATGGAAAATTGGTAGTGCAGCTATCACCAATGTGATAAATCTCTTGGAATCAAATGGCGTAATCACAGCAGAAATAGATGCTCTTGATCCATTCATAAGCCAACATGCTATTCTGGATGACACCATTCCGGTGATTGCCATCAACAGCAACATGGATACAGAAAACTTTCGTTTTGCTGCCCTTAAGGAATTGGCGCATGCCATTCTTTACTTTGATGAGAGTTTCGATAACAAAAAGAAAGAGCGTTTTTGCAGCGTCTTCGCCAACGAAATGCTTCTTCCACATGATGTTTTCCTCTCTGTAATAGGTGAAAAACGTCATGAGATAGCCTTGATGGAGCTGAAATATCTACAGAGTGAGTATGGCATTTCAGTGGATGCTCTGATGTCTAAGGCAAGATATCTCGGTGTTGTTTCTTCAAATCACTATTCCGATTATTGCAAGAACCTTGGCAGTGCTGATTCCACGAAGAAATCAGAACCAGGCTCCATTACCAAGGAGAAGGTCACAAAGTTAGAGAGTAGGGTTTACAGAGCATTGGCAAGCGGTATCATCACTCAATCCAAGGCTGCTGCTCTGCTGAATACCACCACGGTAGATGTTGTGCGCAATTTTGTGACTGTTTGATATCGATAGAATGAATAACTAACACATCTTAAATATGAAGAAGATAATTTTGTTTCTTCTTGCTATCCTGTATGTGGGGATATGCAAGGCGCAGCTCTCGGCAGCAGACTGCAAGTATGTATTGGAAATATTCTGAGGGTGTGTCATAAGTCTATGGCGCACCCTCTTTTATGTTATTTATTGTATAATCCTAGAAGTATCGTAGCCTATTCCAAAAAGGGAA
>ENA-ORTS01001251-ORTS01001251.1-human-gut-metagenome-genome-assembly--contig:-NODE-1251-length-18014-cov-6.637452_pt1 | contig 18014 bp, 14 predicted proteins | sample MGYA00241911_ERZ509186 | MGnify/ENA primary metagenome ERZ509186 (study PRJEB26280, sample SAMEA2338852) | human gut metagenome | biome: human gut; feature: human-associated habitat; material: faeces...
CGGGATGGACTCTGGCGCATCCTTCTTCCGTTGGTAGAAGGAACGCCGCTGGAACGCCGCCTCAAACGCGACGAGGAAGATGGCCATGACTGCAAAGCCGCGCAACTTGTAGGCATTGCAGCTCCGCAGGATCTGGCTGACATGGAACTCAGTAAAGAATCGCTGAATCTTGGAAGAAGCGGCTTCACAGGAGTGATGATGATGTGGTACAATATTCATAGCATAAGCCCTCCGTTTGTGTTATGGATTTTGGTTACTTCATTATACAAAACGGAGATGGCTTATGCTATTTTTATTTTGCAGATTGCTGCTAAGAATAAATCAGCAGCTTAGCAACTGCGAAGTTTGAGTAACTACTTCTATTAGTAATCTGGATAAAGCTATTCACGATGCTACTACAGAAGCCGGGAAACATTCTACAGTATCCGCAGGTAATAATATCAAAGTAACGCCGGATACTACCGATGGGAAGACAGATTATAAGGTTAGCTTGTCTGATGATATTAACGTAAATAGTGTCACTGCAAAGACCGTCACAACGGATAACTTGACTGTTAATAAATCTGCTACGATCGGCAAGGTCACCATCAATGCGGATGACAAAGGCACGATTGGTGGATTGACTAATAAGACTTGGGACGCCAAGAAGATTACATCTGGTCAGGCCGCTACGGAAGACCAGCTGCAAGCTGCGACCAAGAATGCCGTCAATTATGATAGTGACAGCAGCAAGACCATCACGCTCCGCGAGAACACGACCATCAAGAACGTGGCCAATACGTCCATCGAACAGGGCTCCAAGAACGCTGTCAATGCTGGCACGATATACAATGAGACGCGCGTCAAGCAGGATGGCAAGTACGTCAAGGTGTCAAATACGGCTGGCGAAAACTTGTCGGCTTTGGATAATCAGGTAGCCTCGAATTCGTCGAATATCACCAATCTCAATGGCCGCGTGAATAACCTCAATAGCAAGGTCAACAAGGTCGGCGCTGGTGCTGCGGCTCTGGCGGCGCTGCATCCGCTTGACTTCGATCCGGAGGATAAGTGGGACTTCGCCGTTGGCTACGGCAACTACCGCGATGCAAACAGCGTGGCCGTCGGTGCGTTCTACCGCCCGGATGACGACACGATGTTCAGCGTCGGCACGAACTTCGGCAACGGCGAGAACATGATCAACGCCGGCGTCAGCTTCAAGTTCGGCCCGAAGGGCAAGTCCCAGGTCCGCCCGGGCTCCACGCAGGAGATCACCGAGCTGCGCGCAACCGTCGCCCGCCAGGACGACCAGCTCAAGAAGCAGGACAATGAGATCAAGGAGCTCAAGGCAATGGTCCAGCAGCTGATGGCGAAACAGGACAAACAAGCTGCAACTAAATAATCTATCTCGTCACAAGTGCAGCAAGAGGCATAGGAGTCACGGCTCCTATGCCTCTTGCTTTCTTTACCTTTTTGGAGATGTATTCTCTTTACCAAGAGAATATGCTATAATAAAAAAATCGGGAGCATTAGATGCTCTCGATAGCCACCAACGGTAGGCGGTTGTTCTCTCTATCCGATTACTTTTCTGTTTGACGATGGAGGGATTTTTGCACGCCCTCCACAGCAGACTGTCGCTTTGCGGCAGATCTCAACTGGAAGGAGGGGATGCGCATGAACGAAGGAACGCTCTATGGCATTGTCATGAATGTTCTCTGCTTTGCGATTGCTTGCTTTTCCCTAGGGTATGCCCTTGGAAAAGACAGAAGCACAAAAAAATGACCGCCAAGCTCGCAACTACACGGTCATCTTTTTGATCAATAGATGAGGACAACCGTCTACGGTGGCCTCTTTTTCTATACTCATTATAGCACACTGACAGTGTGTGCGCAAGCTCTGTAGCGATGTCCAGTGCTCCTTTGGCAGCGACTGGCACAAGAAATGGCAGGGCAATGTCGGCATCAACTGGCAGTTCTGATTGTCGCGCGATAGGCAGTAACACAACCACCGATTCCCTCACAAATACAGCAAGAGGCATAGGAGTCAAGGCTCCTATGCCTCTTGCTTTTTATACAGTTATTGCGCATTGTTGCATGCTGTCAGAATGCCAGACCATTGTCCTTGGCAATCTTGCGGATTTCCTCGAGTGAGAGGTTGGTCGAATCGGTGATGACGCCTACAGGAAGCCCTTTCTTCAAGAGTGACAGCGCAACTTTCATCATGGCATTGCGTTCACCGAGCAGTTTACCACGTGCTTCACCGCGTGCTTCGCCGATAGCGACCCCATCTTCTTTTGCGACTTCAAGTGCGCGTTTCTGATCCCATTTAAAGTTGACCATGTTGAACACCTCACTTTCGTTTTTCTGGAAATAGTCGGCCATCAGGTCGTGCGTCTTGCAGTAGGTGATGGCCTGACGGATAGCGGTCCTGAGCTCGAGCCCATTCTGGATGCCATCGCGGACTTTCTGGACAAAGATGCTGTAGCAGCGGAGCTCATAGCAGGAATCCAGGAGCTTATTTTTTGCGGAGTAGTTGATGTTGTAGCAATCGACGGTAAGTTCCAGCGTGTTGGCCGCATGAGCAAAGGCATCGGAAAGGCGAAGCTTCTGGTAGTCGGGCTCGTCCTGATTGCCATTGTAAAAGACGTAGAATTCTGGTGCAGGGATGGGGATGAGGCGCGAGCGATAGACGACTTCCTGCGAATCAAGCTGGCGGCTGTAGAGCTTGGCGACGTACCAGAGCATGCGCAGCGGCATGTTGGGGTTCCAGGAGCTTTGATGCTCCATCAAGATGATGTCGCGATCACCGATGCGGAAGCTGATGTCGTTCTTGATGTCGTTGAAGAACACACCTCGCAGCGTCGTGATGGCGATGTCTCTCGGGGCAACCTTGCGCCCCGTCAGACTCTCATAGAGACGGGCAAGCCGCCGCTTGTCGTTGAAGATATGGCGGAAGAGCGAATCTTTATAGGTTCGTTTCGGCTTCATGCACATGCATCCTCCCTTTTTGATTTTATTATATCATGCCGAAAGATGTGTCGCCAGAGTCCCCGGAACAAACATCTCAATGATTGCAAGCCTTTCTAAATGATTGCAAGCCTTTCTAATAGTGGTACAACCTCATCCGCATGAAGGCTGGCATACTTTCCAATGCTTCCAGGATGACAAGCCGATGCTTCCCTGCAAAGAGGCCTGAGCGTCGACTGATATATAGAAGAAAAAGCGAGCTGCATGTGCAGGACGATGCCTGTACGTGCAGCTCTTTTTTACTTGAGGCAGTCGATAAATGCCTTGACGGCTGCTGGCAGGTAGCGTTTGGGGCTGGTCAGGGCGTGGAAGGTGCGGTGGCTCTCGGGATGGGAGAGACGGTAGAAGTGGAGATGGCTTTCGCCCGTGACGAGGTGGTCGCTCAGGAAGGTGGCGGCGAAGCCAGCTTCGGCGAGGCGGCTGGCGGTGGCCATCTGGGAGAGCTCCATCTTGACGGTTGGCTTGATGCCGGCCTCGCGGAAGAAGTGTATGGCGCGGTCGTGCAGGTTGTTGCCGCTGCGTAGCAGGATGAAGGGCTCGGCGGCGAAGTCTTTGAGGTCAACGCTCGGGCAGTCGGGCGCGAGGTGGCGGTCGGCGAGGATGTCGGCGGCGGTCATGCTGTACTGCGCGCGATGTGCGGGGCAGGGCACATCCTGCGGGACGGCGAGCAGGATGGTGTCGGTGAACACGGGCGTGCTCGTGAAATCCTGGATGACGGCCTCATCGCAGCTGAAGGTCAGGTCGATCTCGCGCTGCTCGAGCATGCGCGCCATGGCGTGGGAGCTCCCCTCGAGCAGGTTGAGCTTGACTTGCGGGAACTGCCGATTGAAGCGCGTCAGGACCTCTGGCAGGATGCAGGCGTTGATGAAATGGCTGCTGCCGATGGTGATGGTCCCCGTGCGCAGCGCGCGGATGTCGTCGAGCTGGTGGCGCAGGTCCTGCTCGAGCGCCCGCGTCTGCTCGATGGTCTGGAGGTAGATGCGCCCGGCGGGCGTCAGGCTGATGGGCCGCGTGCTGCGGTCGAAGAGCGGCATGCCGAGCGAGGCTTCGAGCTTGCCAATCGCGATGCTCAGGGCAGGCTGGGTGATGAAGAGCGCCTGAGCCGCCTTGGAAAAGCTCTTCTGCCGGTAGATCTCATAGACGTAGCGCATGTCCTGCTGCACGATGATTCCCTCTTTCTTGATTTGCTCGATGTATCTATGCCTATTATTATATCAGATTTATAGAGCTGTAAAATCTATAAATTGGAAGAAATACTGAATTTGCGGTATGCTATAGGCAACGAAAGCGATACGAGCAATAAAAGCATGGTCAGGAGAGGAGAGCTAGCATGGGTATCAATGCATTACAGATGGATGCGCGCGACAATGTCGTGACGTGTGTCAAGGAAGTGAAGCGCGGGGAGGATGTCGTCTATCAGGAGGGCGCATCGGAAGTGTCGCTTGTGGCAGAGGAGGACATCCCCTACTGCCACAAGGTCGCACTTGCTGACCTCGCAGAGGGGACGGAGATCATCAAGTACGGCGAGAGCCTCGGCAAACTCGTCGCTCCGGTCAAGAAGGGCCACTGGGTCAATGACCAGAACTTAAAGAGTGTGCCGCGCGACTATGAGAGCGAGCTCGCGGGCGATGATTTCGTGATGCAGGCGAAGCAGTCGGCCGGTGCGCCGGACCTCGCGCCGTTCTCGTTCTGGGGCTATCGCCGTGCGGAGGGGCGGCCGGGCATCCGCAACCACGTCCTGATCCTGCCGACGTGTGCCTGCGGCAGTGAGTGCTGCCGCATCGTGGCGAGCCAGGTGCGCGGCGTGGTCAACATCGTCTTCAACACGGGCTGCTCGGATGTGGCGGCCAATACGGCGATGAGCCAGAAGGTGCTGACGGGCTTTGCCTGCAACCCGAATGTCTACGGCGTCGTCATCATCGGTCTCGGCTGTGAGACGGTCCCGCATGCGGCGCTGCGCGAGAAGATCCAGAAGATGACGAGCAAGCCGGTCGTCTCGTTTGGCATCCAGGACGTGGGCGGCACGCTCAAGACCATCGAGAAGGCAGTGCGCGCGGTGCGCGACATGGCGCAGCAGGCATGCATGCAGCAGAAGGAACTCTTCCCCGCGTCGGAGCTCCTGCTCGGCATCGAGTGCGGCGGCTCGGATGCGACGTCGGGCATCGCCTGCAATCCGGCCGTCGGCGAGCTCAGCGACATCCTCGTCGACATGGGCGCCTCGGCGATGATGAGCGAGTCCATCGAGTGGATTGGCGGCGAGCACGTCCTCGCGAAGCGCGCGGCGACGCCTGAGATCCAGCGTGAGATCATCCGCGTCTGCGAGGAATATGAGAAGCATCTCGTCGGCGCGGGGCAGGACTGCCGCGCGGGCCAGCCGACGCCGGGCAATAAGGCAGGCGGCCTCTCGACGCTCGACGAGAAGAGCCTCGGCTGCATCCGCAAGGGCGGCACGCGCCCCATCGTGGAGGTCTTGGAGCAGGCCGTACGGCCGACAAAGCGCGGCGCGCTCGTCATGGATACGGCGGGCTACGACATCTCGTCGGTGACCTCGATGGCGGCGGCCGGCTGCCAGGTCATCATCTTCACGACGGGCCGCGGCACGCCGACGGGCAATGCCATCGTGCCAGTGCTCAAGGTCACGGCCAATGCGCGCACCTACCGCTGCATGGAAGACAATATGGACGCCGACCTCAGTGCCATCGTGCGCGGCGAGAAGACGTACCAGCAGATGGGCCGCGAGCTCGTCGATACGATTGCCGCCACGGCCAACGGCCGCCTGACGAAAGCCGAGGCCTTCGGCTTCTCGGACATCGCCGTCGACCATGTCTGCCGCTACGTCTGAGCAAACCGTAAATTAAGCTGAGCTATTCATGCTTTTTCCGTATGACAGCCGCTTTGAGATAAGCATTTCTCAGGGCGGCTGTCTTTCTGTATAATCATAGTAGAGAAGGCAAAGTAGAGAGGGCAAAAGAAGAGGATTCTCAGATAAAATTGAGGGAAATCCGCTATGATAGAAATATAGAATGGCAGATTGATGCAGTGATGCAATCCAGAAAGGACACGCAGATCATGGATAAAGATAGAGAAAGCAAAAATGAAAGGGCGGCAGGGCCGAAGCTGTCACGGCGCAAGTTCCTCGCCATCTGTGCGGGGGCTGTGGTGCTCGTGGGCGGCGGCTGGGCGTTTTCGCGCACGCAGCTGGCGGACCGGCTGGCAAGCCATGCACTCGGCGCGGCACAGGGCAAGCCTGTGCTGCGGTACCTGCGCCAGATTATCGCGGCGGACAACGCGCATGCGCGCACGATCATGTGGCAGTCGGATGTGAAGTGGCAGGATGCGGTCGTCGAGTACCGACTCAAGGGCGCGAAGGACATCGCCGCGAGCCCGGCGGAGCGCGAGACGTTCACGGACGATGGCGTGACGGTCGAGCTCTACACGGCAAGGCTCTGCGGACTGGAGGCGGGCCAGCCGTATGAATACCGCATCAAGGCGGACGGCCAGTATGATGACTGGCACGCGCTGCAGACGGATGATGGCGGCGCGTTCTCGGCGCTGATTTTTCCGGACTCGCAGTCGAATGACTACACGGCCTGGAAGCACCTCGCGCAGGGGGCGGCAGAGCGAAATGAAGGGGCGGACTTCTTCATCAATATGGGAGATCTCGTCGACAACGGCGAGGACCACCGCCAGTGGGAGGCGTGGTTCGACGCGGTCGCGGGCATCATCGACCGCATCCCCGTGGCCCCCTTGATGGGCAATCACGAGACCTACAACGAGGACTGGAAGGTCCGCGAGCCTGTGGCGTACCTGCACGAATTCGCACTGCCTGCAAACGGCAGCGAGGAGTTTGCGGGACGCTACTACTCGTTCGACTACGGCCCGGCGCACTTCATCGTGCTCGACACGCAGACGGAGGAGGCAGCGGATTTCCATCAGGGCCTGCTCGAAGCGCAGCAGGCGTGGTTCCGCGAGGATGTCAAGAAGACCGACAAGACGTGGAAGATCGTGCTGATGCACAAGGACCCGCTGCAGTACCGCATCACGAACCGGCCAGACCGCAAGGAGGGCTTCTCGGACGAGGGCCGTGCCTGGATGCCGCTCTTCGATGAGGCGGGCATCGACATCGTCTTCTCGGCGCACCTGCACACGTACCGCAACCGCGGCCATATCAAGGACTTCCAGCGTGATGCAAGCGGCCCGCTCTACATCCTGACGGGTGTCGCGGGCAATGTGCGCTATCCGGGGCTCTGGGTCGACCATGCGCTTGACAAGGTCATCGCGCCGCAGCCGGAGACGGACAATTACCTGACGCTCTGCGTCAAGGATGCGAGTGTGGAGATTGCCTGCTTCCTGCCGGACGGCACGGAGATCGACCGCGAGACGTTGCGGAAGTGAGACGCTCGAAAATAAGACAATCCAATACCATTTCGTGCAATCTGTGACAAATCCCATATCCAGCCGCCCGCCTGCGTGATAGCATAATACGTAAGGTAAGAAGCGACAGGCAGCGGAAAGGCGAGGGATGAGATGGAGCGCAGAGAGATCGTGCACAATGCGTATGCGGTAGTCGGACAGCTCAGCAAGGGATACGACGGCATGATGAAGAATGAGAGCCTGCTCGGAAGGTTTGCCAACCGCTTTTTCTGGCAGCTTCGCGGGCCGCGCTACGAGTCGTTCGTCCGGCAGGCGTTCCAGGGGCTGCCGGAGGACTTTTCGGGCACGCTGCTCGAGGTGCCAGTCGGCACGGGCGTGCTCTCGCTACCGCATTACCGCAGGATGAAGTCGGCACGGATCGTCTGCCTCGACTACTCGGAACAGATGCTCGCGCAGGCGATGACGTCGCCTGCAGCGCGCGGCCTGCATCATGTGGCGTTCGTGCGCGGCGATGTCGGCAAGCTGCAGTACTGCGACGGCTCGTTCGACTGCGTGCTCTCGCTCAACGGCCTGCACGCCTTCCCCAATAAGATGGCGGCCTTCCGCGAGACGTACCGCGTGCTCAAGAAGGGCGGCACGTTCACGGGGTGCTGCTACATCAAGGGGCAGAACCGGGTCACGGATCTCTTTGTCCGGGCGTTCTGCGTGCCGATGGGGTTCTTCACGCCGCCGTTCGATACGGCGGAGAGCCTTGAGGAGCGGCTGCGCAGCATGTACCGGGAGGTCAAGGTCACGCGGACCGGGGCATTTGCGGGATTTGTGTGCAGGAAGTGAGTGGTGGGGCTACAGCAGGGGCGAGGGGATATCTGTCGGCTTCGTCGCTCCGTTGAATGGTCCCCATGCGGGTGCGCGGGGCATTGGCGGTTCGCCGCCTGCCGCGGCGCTTTGACATCGCAGAGCCTTGACACGGCCTGCTTGGGGACCAGCCCTGCGGGCGACAGATATCCCCTCGCCCTGAGGTACGTTATCGCAAAGTGTTCTCCGGTCTTAGTGGGACGCGCGGCGACTGGCCCTTTGGGCGGTCGTCTTGCTTTTGCAACCGAGCAGCGTTATACATTTCTAGTGAGAATGGAGAAGGCTTCCATCGTAGGTGATTCGATGGAAGCCTTTTTGTGTGCCTGTTAGGATTTTGTCGTGAGGGGGAAGGTCAGGGTGAAGGTGGTGCCTTGGCCGATCTGGCTCTTGACGTCGATGGTGCCGTCGAAGAGTTCAACGAGGAATTTGACGAGGGAGAGGCCAATGCCGTTGCCGCCGGATTTGCGGGCGCGGGCTTTGTCGACGCGGTAGAAGCGGTCGAAGATGCGCGGGAGGTCGGTGGGGGCGATGCCGATGCCGTTGTCGGTGACGGTGATGGTGGCTCTGTCGCCTTCTTGACGGGCTTTGATGTGGATGGTGCCGCCTTCGGGGGTGTATTTGATGGCGTTCTCGGTCAGGTTATAGAGGATCTGGCTGAAGAGCTCGGGGGCGGCGAGGACGTAAAGGGGCGTGGGCGATGGCTCTTCGCGAAGGGGCTGCTTCTTGGCGCTGGCTTTTTGCTGGAGCTGCTCGGCGGTCTGGTGCAGGAGCTTGTTGATGGCGACGGGGCGGCGCTTGACGTTGGTCTGCCCGTGGGTGCTGTCGAGGCGGGCGAGCTCTAGGAGGCCTTTCATCAGGCGGTTCATGCGCTGGGCTTCGCGGTAGATGATGGCGATGAAGTGGCGGCTGGCCTCGGGGTCTTTGAAGTCGTCGTCGAGTAGCGTTTCGGCGAAGCCGGAGATGGAGGTCAGCGGGGTGGCGAGCTCGTGGGCGGCGTTGCTGACGAACTCGGCCTGGCGCTGGTTGATTTCCTGCAGGAGGGAGATGTCGTGGAAGACGGCGAGGACGAGCTCGTCGGGGCCGTCGTAGAACGGGGCGAGGAAGACCTGGAAGGTCTGCACCGCGTCGCCTTGGCGGATGGTCAGCGTGATGGTCTGCGCTTTGCCCTGGCGGCAGACTTCCTGCGCGGTCTCGGAGAGCTCTGCACTGCCGATTACGTGGATGCTGTGGCGGTGCAGGGCATTCCCCTGCAGCTGGAAGTCCTCTTCAGCCTGCCGGTTCGTGTCGACGATGAGGCCGCGTTCGTCGATGAGCATGATGGCGTTGTCGGTGTGGTTGAGGATCAGGCTCATCTTCTCGGCCTCGGCCTGTGACTCCTGTATCTTGGCGGAGAGGTTGCGCGTCAGCTGGTTGATGGTCTGCACGAGTGTATCGAACTCATCGCCGCTTTGCCACTGCAGGCGCTTGTGGAGGTTGCCGCTGGCGATCTCCATGGCGTCGAGGCTCAGGCAGCGGATGGGCTGGACCTGCCGGTGTGCGAGCCAGATGGCGATGATGAGCGCGGCGAGCAGCGCGAAGAAGAGGGCGGAGAGGATGACGCGCAGGCTTGTGTGGTACGACTGTTCCATCGAGACGAGTGAGGAGGAGGTGCGGATGATGCCGATGAGCTGGCCACCCCGGTAGACGGGCACGGCGACGTACATGAGGTTCTCGTTCAGTGTCTCGCTCTGCCGGATGGCGAGCCCATAGGGCTCCGTCATGGCCTGCTGGACTTCCTCGCGGTCGAGGTGGTTGTTCATGGCCTGGTTCGGGTCGGCCGTGTCGCCGAGGACGGCGCCATCGGCGTCGATGACGGTCACGCGCAGGTCGGTCTTCTCGTGGAGCTCCTGCAGCGTCGTATGGAGCCCGGATACGTCCCTGCTGTAGAGCTGGTCCTCCAGTGATGTCTCGATGATCTTTGCGTTGAGGATCAGGGCGTTTTTCTCCTGCTGCATCGTGTAGTCGCGGAAGTAGTTGAGCAGCAGGATGCCGAGCAGTGAGAGGGAGACGAGTACGATGAGTAAAAATGAAGTGACGAGGCGCCTTGTGATCTTGGAATGGAACATAGGTACATCTTCTTTCTATTTTCTGTCCACTTTCTGTCTACTTATTTTGCGTTCTTTCTGTTTTTTTATTCGACAGAAGCGTGGCTTTTCCTTCTATGTCTCGTTTTGAGATTGATATTGTCCATTTGCGAGAGACAATATCTGTACACATAGAAAAGACAGTTGCAACCATTTCACCGGTTATATAGGCTGCACCCCCCTGTATACATACAAATCCGGTGTTTTACATTCTTGACAGACATCCCCCCTGGCGTAAACTGTAGTAGTGCTGTTATCCATGATGAGTGGACAGTGCGGATTAGGGGGATTTGTATGTCAGACGAAAACAAGACGCGGCGTCCGTATGCACCACGGATGTCGCCCCATCAGACGTACGAGGAGATCAACTCGTACGTTGTGTTCTGGGGATTATTTTTCTCGGTGCTCTTTGCTCTGGCGGTCGGCTATCTCTGCCTGAAGATTGGGCAGACGGTCGATGCCTTTGCGCCGGTGTCGGTGCTGGCCATGGGTATGGCCGTACTCTTCCACCGCAGGAACGCCTTCCCGGAGACGGTCCACATCTAGGCCATCGCGAGTGCCGGTACGAATATCATCGGCGGCGCGATGTTCATCCTGCCGGCGCTCTACATCCTGAACATCGAAGATGTCTCGTTCCTCGAGATGGCCATCCCGATCGTGCTCGGCGGTGTGCTCGGCGTCTTTTTGGCGACGGTCTTCCGCCGCTACTTCTGCGAGGAGATGGACGGTGTCTACCCGTTCCCGTCGGGCAGTGCGGCGGCGGAGGTGCTCGAGTCGGATGAGGGTTCGAAGGCGCACATCATGCTCGTGAGCGGTGCGGTTGCGCTCGTCTACGACTTCGTGCTCAACTCGCTCGGCTGGTGGCAGGAACTCCTGACGACGACGACGTTCCACTGGGGCCAGGTGCTCGCGGACAAGTACAAGCTCGTCTTCAGCCTCGACAACGACGCGGCGCTGCTCGGCATCGGCTACTTCACGGGCCTGCGCTATGCGGCCATCATCGCGGCTGGCTCATTCTTTTCGTGGCTCGTCTGCATCCCGGTCGCCTATTATCTCGGCGGCGACCACACGATGGTCGTCGGCGGCGAGACGATGCTGCTCGCTAATGCACCGGTCGACGCGGTCTTCTCGCAGTACGTCCGCCACATCGGCATCGGCATGCTCGCGATGTCGGGCATCATCGGACTGCTCTCGATGTCGGGTGTCGTCGTCCGCGTCGTCAAGCGCGCTGTCGCAGACCTCTTCTCGAAGGGCGCTTCTTCCTCGGGCATGCTGCTGCGCACGCAGCAAGACCTGCCGATGACGCAGATCGTCTTCGGCAGCCTGCTCATGACCATCCTGTTTGCCGTCTTCTTCCATGTGATGTGCGCCGAGAGCCTGACGCAGACCGTCATCGCGTTTGTGCTCGTCATGCTCTTTGCGCTGATGCTCTCGGTTGTCGGCATCAGCTCGATTGCCTTCACGGGCAATGAGCCGGTCTCCGGCATGACGATCTTCATGATCATCGTCTCGGCTGTCGTCATGGGCGGCGCGGGCATGGTGGGCAAGACGGGCATCATCGCGATCCTCATGATGGCGTCCTTCCTCTGCGCGACGCTCGCCGTCTCGGGCAACTTCATGTCGGAGCTCAAGGTCGCCTACATCACGGGCGCGACGCCGAAGAAGATGCAGCAGTGGCAGCTCGTCTCCATCGTGCTCGCGGGCGTTGTCTCGGTCGGCGTCGTCTTCCTTATGCACCACGCCTATGGCTTCACGGGCGAGGGGGCGCTGGCGGCACCGTAGACCAATGCGATGGCAGCCATCGTCAAGCCGATGATGGACGGCGGCGATGCGCCGTGGCCGCTCTACATGGCAGGCGCATTCTTCGCGGTCCTGCTCTGGATGATGAAGATCTCGCCGCTCGCCTTTGCGCTCGGCTCGTACCTGCCGATGGGCATCAACACGCCGGTCCTCGTCGGCGGCCTGATCTCGTACTTTGTCTCGCACAGCAGCGATGACGCAAAGGTCAACGCCAAGCGCCTCAGCGAGGGCAACACGGTCGCCTCGGGCTTCGTCGCGGGCGGCGCCATCGGCAGTCTCATCAGCGCGGTCCTGCACATCGCGGGCATCGACTGGTTCGCCAAGGCCTGGGCTGCCTCGCCTGCCGCGACGTTTGCGGGTATCGTCGCTTACTTCGTGCTCTGCATCTTCCTCTACGCGATGGCCAAGCGCGCAGTCAAGTGATCCCGTCGTCTCCATATCGAAATCCATCGAAATAGTAGTAGAAAGTCAGCCCGGTGCGGTTCTCCGCGCCGCGGGCTGACTTTTGTGCTATACTGATAGGTATGTGTTTTGGATTATCGACTACTGAACAGTCCGAATGGAGGAATACATATGGATCACGCACGCCGCACGGGTATGATAGCGGCTCTGTCAACGTATATCATATGGGGTATCTTGCCGCTCTACTGGAACCTGCTCGCGCGGGCGGGGGCCAACGAGATCTTGGCGCACCGCATTGTCTGGTCGTTTTTCTTCATGGTCATCGTGCTCGTCGTGACGAGGCGCTGGCAGAGTTTTAAAGAGGACTGCCGCGCGCTCTGGCAGGACAAGAAGCGCGGCCTGATCCTCCTGCTGGCGGCTTTCATCATCAGCCTGAACTGGCTGACGTATATCTGGGCAGTCAATCACGACCATGTCATCGATACGAGCATCGGCTATTACATCAACCCGCTCATGAGTGTCATGCTGGGCATCCTCTGTTTCCGCGAGCGAGTCTCGGGGCTCAAGAAGATCAGCCTCCTGCTCGCGGCCATCGGCATCGTGCTCATGACGTACCAGCTCGGCAAATTGCCCTGGGTGGCTGTCGTGCTGGCCGTGTCGTTCTCGATCTACGGTGCGCTCAAGAAAGAGCTGCACCTCAACCCGTTCTCGAGCATCACGCTCGAGACGCTGCTGATGATGCCGTTTGCCGTGCCGTACATCGGCATGCTCATGGCGTCTCCTGAGAGCCACTTCACGCTGGCGACGCCGGATCTCGCACTGCTCCTGATGGGAACCGGTGTCGTGACGGCGGTGCCGCTCGTGCTGTTCTCGTACGGGGCCAATCTCCTGCCACTCAATGTGCTCGGTTTCTTCCAGTACATCAGTCCGACGATTGGATTGCTGCTCGGGATTTTCTTCTTCCACGAGTCGTTCGGGATGGCGCAGATCAGCGCGCTCGGTTTCGTCTGGGCGGCAATCGTGTTGTTTACGGTGGCGGAGAGTTTGCGGGGGAGATGAGTCTGGCAAAGCGAGGCGGTCAGGAGTCAGCCTGTCTAACGCTACGCGCAGCGGGCTGAAGCTTCGCTTATAGACAGGCTGACTCCTGACCTTGGGTTCGTGTGCTAGAAGGAGCTTTCGTGTTGCTGTAAATCGAGGCGGACAGGAAGTCCCCATGCCTAACGCTACGCGCAGCAGGCTGAAGCTTCGCTTATAGGCATGGGGACTTCCTGTCCTTGGGCTTGTGTATTGGAAGATGCTTTTGAATGGCAAAATGAGACGGTGAGATGTGAGCCTTGCCTCGGTACGTTTTCGTGTCGTTAAAAAGGTAAAATGAAAGGAAAGACTTTTATGGATGAGGAAAAGAATCGATTGGCGTCGGTCGGGCGGCTTTGTGATATTGTGGCGCGGCTCAGGGGGCCGGGGGGATGCCCTTGGGATGGGGCGCAGACGCATGAGAGCCTGAAGCCTGCCTGCATCGAGGAGGCGGCGGAAGTGCTCGGCGGGATCGATATCCTGCGGGAGACGGGCCGGGCGGAGAATCTCAAGGAAGAGCTCGGCGACCTTCTGCTGCAGGTGGTCTTCCATGCGCAGCTGGCACAGGAGGAAGGCCTTTTCTCGCTGGAGGATGTCGCGCAGGCCGCGGCGGACAAGATGGTGCGCCGCCATCCGTATGTCTTCCACGAGCCGATGCTCGACGATGCGGGCAAGCCGCTGACGGGCTGGAAGGAAATCAAGGCGCAGGAGAAGAAGGGGCGCGAGTGGGAGGATGACTACCTGCCGCACGCGTTTGAGGAGGCCGCTGCTCTGATTGAGCAGGCGAAGAAGAGGAAGGGGATTTCATCATGATACGCGATATTGTGCGCGATACGTTTTTCCTTGCGCAGCCGTCGGCTTTGGCGGAGCGCAGGGATGTGGCGATTGCCACGGATCTCATCGATACGCTCAAGGCGAATGCGGACCGCTGTGTGGGGCTGGCGGCGAACATGATCGGCGAGCGCAAGTGCATCATCGCCATCCGCATGGGACACGCCTATCTGGCCATGCTGAATCCGACGGTCGTCCGCCGGTCGAAGGAGACGTACGAGGTCAGCGAGGGCTGCCTGTCGCTCGACGGCGAGCGGCAGGCCGTGCGCTATCAGTGGATTGAAGTGGAGTACCGCGACCTCAAGTTCAAGAAGCAAAAGCAGGTCTTCCGTGACTTCCCCGCAGAGATTGTCCAGCACGAGCTGGACCACTGCGCAGGAATCTTGATTTGATGAAGTGTCACCGCACACTCGTGACTTTAGTCATGAGTGTGCGGTGACACACAACATATGTCATTGTAAAATCGCAAATAAACCCTTGAAATCATTGAGCTTTCCTCCTGTGTATGTTATTATATATGCAGGAGGTGAGAATATGACAATAGAAACCCATCATGGTCGAGGATATGTCTATTGTTTACACTACCATATCGTTTGGTGTGTGAAGCACAGACATAAGGTACTGACACCAGAAATTGTCGAAGACCTTGTTCCGATACTAGAAAAAATAGCCAATGACAATGACTTCGAAATTCTGGAACTCAACACAGACAAAGACCATGTACATATTCTCATAGACTGTTCCCCGCAGCACTTCATCCCAGACATAATGAAAGCGATTAAAGGCGTGTCTGCTCGACTGCTTATGAAAAAGCACGGTGATACGCTCAGAAAGAAGCTCTGGGGAGGGCATTTGTGGAATCCGTCTTATTTTATAACGACTGTTTCTGAGAACACAGAAGCACAAGTTAGGGAATACATCAAATCTCAAGGAAAAAAGGATTAAGAAAGGAGGGCTTGGCGATGAAGATAATGACTACTTACAAAACCAAAATCAGAGATTCGCATCGTGCATTAGCTAACACCGTGGGAATCTATCGTCAAGCTGTAGACTTTCTTATTGGTGTGGCTTTAGAAGAATGGAATTCCCTCAAAGAAATCGAACGCTCTCTCGAGAAACAGAGGGCGATTGAGTGCGCAATTCATCATACGAAATCGAATCCTTGCCCAAAATACGATTTCGATTCCAGATTTGGCAAATTCCCAAGTTATCTTCGTCGTGCGGCTATCACCGAGGCTGTAGGCAAGGTGTCCTCCTACAAAAGCAACTATGCGAACTGGGAAGGAAATCCGCAAGGTAAAGAACCTGGGATTCCAGTCGCAGGGTATATCTACCCCGCTATGTATCGAGACAACTGCTTTGTTCGTACTGGCACATATACAGCAAGACTGAAAGTCTGGATTCGAAATACTTGGGATTGGCTGGATGTGCAGCTTCGTAAATCTGACGTTGACTATATCCGACGTTATTGTGCAACCCGCAAGGAGTGCGTACCGACTCTTCGTAGACGGGGGAAGAACTGGTATTTGGATTTTACCTTCGAGGAAAATGTCAAACTCGAAGACAAACCTATTGACCGTCAAATTATCATCGGAGTAGACCTTGGCATTAACAATGCTTGTACTTGTTCCGCTATGTTATCAGATGGCACTGTCATCGGCAGGAAGATTCTTTCCTTGCCGAGAGAAAAAGACTCTCTGGAGCATAAGCTGAACAAGATCAAGAAGGCACAGCAGCATGGTGCGAGAAAAATGCCGAGGTTATGGGCAAAGGCAAAAGGCGTAAACCTTGACATTGCCCATAAGACGGCTCAGTTCATCGCTGATGTAGCTATGCTCTATTCCGCTGACGTAATTGTATTTGAACATCTCGACACTCAGGGGAAGAAGCGAGGCTCGAAGAAGCAGAAACTCCATCATTGGCGGGCACAAGCTGTGCAGCGTATCGTTGCCGAAAAAGCCCACCGTGATGGGGTTCGCGTCCGTCGTGTTTGTGCATGGAACACATCAAAACTCGCTTTCGACGGTTCTGGTAAGGTCGAGCGAGACGAACACAATTATTCGATGTGTACGTTCAAAACTGGTAAAAGGTATCATTGTGATCTGTCTGCCAGTTATAACATTGGTGCTCGGTATTTTATTCGAGAAATCCTAAAATCCTTGCCTGCGAAGGCAAGGTTGGGCATTGAGGCAAAAGTTCCTCAATGTACCAAGAGAACCACCTGCACCTTGTCTACGTTACTTAGTCTGAATGCGGAGCTTGTGGCGTAATGCCATCAAGTTATCTGAGTTCAGTGCCTTATCGTAGAAAGACAGTCCGCTGTCCTAAAGACAGCATGACACGAACTTAAATCGTGTCGCTGGAAGCACCCGACTTTAGTCGGGTGAGGGTTCACTCGGAGACAGGCATTGCTTTTAGGGCGGGCAGGACAGCAGGGAATGGCCGGGCAACGTTGCGCAAAGATGGACCAGCATGAAGATGTCCTGATACGAAAATAGCCTTTCTCATACACTATACAGATAAGGGAAAGGCATTATAGGCGATGTAAGCAGGACACAATGTGAAGTTGCCAGAATGATGAAGCCGACGGGGAGGGCTGGGCATAAGTGGAGCTTTCAGCGGTCTGCGTCAAGAACGGATTTTTTGCCGACCAGCTTCCTTGCAAAAGAGTGTCGTCCAAGCGAAGCGCGTTTCGCTCTTTTGCAAGGATATTTATTGGCAAAAAATCCGTTTAGCAGACCGCTGTGCGTAACGTTGCCCAGCTCTCCCCGTCGGCTCATGCTTATTTTGTCCCTTCGATGCAGATCCATCCGTGCTCTTCTTCGATGTGGACGGCGACGGAGCGGAAGCCTGCGGCGCGGAAGATGGCCTTGAAGGTCTCTGGCGTCGGATTGTAGAGGTGATAGTTCTTGATGTTCTCCTGGACTTCTGCGCTGAGCCCCGGATGGTCGTAGATCTCGGAGATGAGCAGGAAGGTGCCGCCCTGCTTGAGGACGCGGCGGACTTCCTTGAGGTTTTCGGGCGGATTGGGCCAGAAGTAGAAGCTCTCGACCGTCGTGATCTTGTCGAACGCATCGTCGGAAAACGGCAGTGCTTCGACCGAGCCCTCGCAGACCGTCATCTTGCCGGCGGCGATGTCGTCAGCATTCGTCTGGCGTGATGTCTCGACCGACGTCTTGGCGTAGTCGACGCCCGTCAGATGGCCGCTCTCGATGTGGCTGCTCATGCGGTGCAGGTTGGCCCCGCCGCCGCAGCCGATGTCGAGGACATCTTCGTCGCCCTGCCAATGGAAGAAGGAGAGGCCCCAGGCCGTGAGCTCGGCGTGGCTCTCGTTCATGCGTGCGAGCATCTTTTCGCCGGCTTCCCCTGTCGGCTTTGCTGGATTGCCCGCCGTCGTGATCTTTTTCTGCTGCATCATCTCATCCTTTGTCATGTCTGTTCATCCTTTCGACTGGTATCATCGGAGTTCGTTTCAATTTGTTTTTGTTCTCTTTATTGGAGGCATCATCAGTTTGTGTGGAGAAATTCCCAGCCTGCTAAGTAGCTTCATAAT
>ENA-ORTS01001276-ORTS01001276.1-human-gut-metagenome-genome-assembly--contig:-NODE-1276-length-17687-cov-7.074580_pt1 | contig 17687 bp, 18 predicted proteins | sample MGYA00241911_ERZ509186 | MGnify/ENA primary metagenome ERZ509186 (study PRJEB26280, sample SAMEA2338852) | human gut metagenome | biome: human gut; feature: human-associated habitat; material: faeces...
AAATATATTATTTTATAATATAATAGGAACTCCCTATTTCAATGAGTTTCTGATTTGAATTCTATGAATAAAGTTATAGAGTGTTTTACGTGACACCTTTAACCTTTTACTAATGTATATCCTACTATTACCTAAACTCAATAACCTATTTAATCTTCTCAATTTTCTATCAGAAATTTTAAAGTTCTCCCAATTAGGATTTTGAATAGTTTTAAATGATTTCCTTCTCTGTTCGAAAATCATTTGTTGTATATTCATACTATGTGTACCCCATTGAAGATTCCTATAATGGTTATTTAAAGGATTATTATCTAAGTGCATTACTTCATTAAACTTAGAAGGATTAGGATTATATACATATACTAAAGCTACCAACCTACTAATACTCAAATTATAACCTCTACCGTCCTTATAAAGTTTTACCTTAACTCTGGCCTTTTTCGAAAGCCTTAGTTTATGCCATTTACCAAACTTATAAGGAGATCTTTCTATCCGTCTTGAATATAATCTTCCATCTCTAGTAATATGGTAACCTATAAAACCTGGTACATTATCTTCCATCATAATGAGTTTTTAAGTTTAATTAATCCCTGATAGGTAGCATATCTAGTTTCATAAACTTTTTTAAGAACGGCTTTCCTACCTAAATCGTTTACATCCCTATTATCCTCAAAAAGAACTAACTTCACTTTCTTGTATTGTATAAGTTTCAATGCCAATTCTATAGCATACTTTTGAGCATCAAAATCTAATAGAATTATATACCGTTGACAAGGTGCTTTTATTAATTCGTTTAGTTGATATTTAGATACAACTTTGCCCATTGTGGCAATTGCTCTATCCCCAATTGTGAGAGCATTAAGTGCCCCTTCGCAAATGAATACCGACCGATACATCTCCAACGCATCATGATTAAAGATGATAAATTGTTTTCCCAAACCGGTGATGTCTTTGTCTGGATTATTATATCTGGGCCCTTTGCCGATAACATTTCGAGCATTGTAATACCTAAGTTGTCCTCGATAATAAAACGGGATGATAAGGTACCCATATGTTGAGCCGCTTGTTCCATAGCCGATACCGTATCTTGAAAACTTCTCGAGGCTAAATCCGCGTTTCTTGATATATCCCCGAATGCTTTTTGCAAGTTGGCTATCCCCGAGCGAAATGTTTCTAAATCCCTCAGGGAGATATACTGGCTTACTTTCGGCAAGTTCGATTTTCTCTTCCTTAAACTGTAGTTCATCAAATTGGCCATTGTTCAAAAAATTAATTAGTTCATGGTACTCAGTAAATCCTTCTATGTCCATTATTAGTTGAGCAGGGGAAGGATGGGCATTACATCTAAAACAATTGGTTCTATACATAGAAAGGTTAACTCCCAACTTATGTTCTCTCCCACAATAGGGGCAAGTTGGTATACGCATCCAGCCCCTTCTATATCTATAACCCCCCAGTCTAGAAATAAAATAATTATATAACTGGGCTTTAAATTTATTAGTGATTTTCATGTATGCCTCGGTATATTAAATCTACGTAAATAATTGTTTAGGGTAGTATGTCCAATAGAATACTTATCACATATACCATCTTTTGTTACTATTATTTTCATATTCTCTTATAGCTTTCCTAATTACTTTTCGGATTTTCTTTGTTTTCATATCTTTTCTTCCCGCATATATTACAGTAATACTCTACATGACGTTTCTCATAATACTGGGCTTTCCTTCTCCCGCCTTTCTTAGAAAAAATTGCCCTACGAGGTCTCTGTTTAAACTCAGTCCAATGAACTGCTACCCATTCATGATAACCCAACTTACATCTAAATGTCTCCAGTAGTTCTTTCCCTTTTCTTAGAATCCGCATCCGGGTTAGTATTCTTTTTAAATTGTTCATCCAACTTACTACCATATACTTCATCATATTGTTTACGTTGTTCCCTTGTAAATTCCGTACATCTTTGCCTTTCGACATCGCATTTGAATAATGCTCTACCGGAAGGAAGACCATCCCTTTGTACTACTATCTCAGCTCGAAGAATATTATCTTTCTCTTCTTGCTCAGTAGAGTTAAGACCCATGATAACCTGGGCATTACGAACAATGGCAATTGAACCAGAGATATCATTCTCATCATACCGAGTAAGCCTATGCTTTTTACCTTCACGAGTAATGTGATGAGCAGTCCATATAATGTCTAAATGTAATTCCTCTGCCAGATTCTGAAGATCTACGTATACATTAGATATTCTTTCGAAATCTTCCCTATCCCCCGCTATTGATGCAAGTTTACCAGCGTAGTCAACCATAAGAACTTTAATATCAATCCCTTGATTACGAAGCTGAATTATCTTCTCTCTTATATAAGTGGTATTAGTAATCATCGCTGGTACACGCTCAACTACTAATTCAACTCCAAACCTTGCAAGTTTCCTTAAATGCTTTGCCTCAAGTTTATCATACTCACCAGAGTATAATTCCTTCTTAGTTTTATTGATACTGGATTGAATAAAACGGTCCATGATTTGTTCTTGGCCATTTTCTGTATCAATATATAATACTGACTTCTTCATTCTGAGATAACCTCTTGCAAGGTTTACCATAAAGAAGGTTTTCTTTGCCTTGGGTTTATCTAGTATCACATTAACAGAATGCTCTGGATAACCTCCTGCATTAGTTAGTTCATTCAACTGCCTAAATGGGCAAGGTATAACTGAAGGTTCTGATTGTCTTCTAAACTGTCTCTCGGTAATATCCCGAATCATGTATATAGGTTCGTCCTCTTTCTTTGGTTTACTTTTCTGAAGTACTTTTTCAATCTTCCTTGAATACTCTTCATATTGTTCGAAGTTATCTAAATCAAAAGAGTCATTCAGGTTCTTCATTTCAACATAGGTAGAGAACTGGTAAATCTTTTCCTTGATATAATCTGCATCCGATAAGGGAATGTGATATAAATTGCTTATTAACTTATTGATATTAGGGATGTCATCCTTAGTTACCAAATCAATGTATGCCTTTGATTCTAGCAATTCTTTTAATACTTCTTTTAATACATTCTCTGAAGGCATCTTACCTTGCTTCTTAAAGTATTTTGATATACCCTCAAATATAAGGGCATGCTCAATAAGAACCAGGTAATTAGCTTTAATCCTTTTTAGGACTAGACCTCCTTCCTTATCTCTTAAAACAAACCGGAGTATCTCAAGTTGGAAATCCGGTGTGAAACTAAATTTGATGTTGTCTTTAAATTTCTTCATATCTATATTGCAATATTATATAAACTAATAGATTTTGATAGTACCGAGATAGCTCTGAGTATGTTGACAACTAACTAGAAACTACTAATCCACTACCTTAAGCTCCCGAATATTTAATATTATTATTTTATATAAGAAAAAATACTTATATTTGCATAACGAATATTTAAAAACATGGGAAAAAGTAAAGGAAATAATGGCTCAGAGCTTCATCGATTAAAACCTATGCAAGAATATGATGAAGCTACTTTCAATAGACTTTATAAAGTCTGTAAGCCAGTGATTAGGAATCTTACCAGACAGATTGATTATAAAAGGTTTAATCTTACACCGGATATTATCCAATCTTATTTCTGGGATAAGATGTTATTTGTTTTCAACAAATACTATGGTGAATGTACTGAAGAACATCTTAAAGCAAGAATCCTTGCATCACTTAGTACATTCAAAAATAAATTGCTTCGTTCTGCATACGGAGAACAGGCAGAGTATAATCAAAGCCTCTTTAAACTCGATGACTTATTCGATAATGATAAAGAATTAGAGGATGATACCGAAGAAGAGAAAGCTAAATCAGAAATGCTTGATATGATGTATACTTATATGAAGGATAAGCTTTCTCCAGATGCCTATCTTTTGTTTGAGGTATTAATTACTCCTCCCCCTTTTATCAAGGAAAGGCTTGAAAATAGTACTCGAATAACTAATATAATGCTTATCGAATTTTTCGAAATGCCTAAGACTAATGAATCTATGAGATATATATCAGAACTTAGACAAGATATACAATATTGGGAAGACCGAGCTAAAGAAGAACTTAAGTATTAACACAAAAGAAAAGGGGCGTTTCCCAACGTCCCTCTCCCAATTAATTTTTACTACGCAAAACACAGATTGTAAACAAATGTTTACTCTTAAACAATACAAATAATACACATGAGTTTTAATACTACTAAATAACTAATAACAACTTTATGATGATATCTTTTGGATATATCGTAATGTAATAGTCGGTGGCAATTTTTCAATATCCAAAGTTTCTACCGAAGTTTCTTGTAGGAAAGATTCCCCTATTAAATTCCAACTTACTACAATAGCACCATCTTGAATACCCTTGGTGGGAGTCCCTCTACCGAAGTCTCCATTTAAACCCGTTTCTCTATTAAAGAAAGATTGGGGTCTAACATTCTCCCAGTTATTGGCATCATCCTGTTTACCTTTAGATACACCGAGAGCATGCCTATGTCTTGGTAAATCATCGCCTTTCAATTTAATAACAAAGTTACCTTTAGTGGGAGTATAGAAATCCCCAATATTCTGTAGCATCATCTCGTCTCCAATTTGAATACCTCCGGCCTGATATCCTATTACTACCCTACCTGAAGCCTTTGTATATTCAGCCCATCCTTCAGGGATTACATCGGTTTCCCATAAAATTATTGAACCTATGGGTAAACTAGCAGTATTCAAAGAATCAGAGAATTCCTTTCGGAGAGCTTCTAGTTGCCCATCAATGTATTGCTTAATATTCAATAGATTCCCATTTTCATCCTCTACCGGAAACCCAGTATTCATTTTCTCTACTTTAGTTATGGATTCTTTCATCATACTGTGAGTAGCAGTAGTATATGGGATCTCCTGGAATTTGCCCTGATAGGGTACAATAGCAAAGTTCTCATTTCGTTTGGTCATGGCATCAGTACCCTTACCATATACTCCGATAAGAACAACGGAAGTTTTATTATTAGAGTAATAAGGGCAAGCACTCTCTACCATCTCTAGAAGATTGCTATAGGTCATATCGTAATTAGAATATACATCATTATTAATGATATCCGGTGTACGATTCTCTTCGGCAATCGGATAATAAATATCCAGAGACTTTTTAAACAAGGTGTAGAAGCTTTCGGAGGATTCATTCCAATAAGCTACAAAGTCTACTGGATTATCTACTGGTTCAGAAATAGTAGTATGTACTGCAAAGAGTAATACTTCTTCTGTTGAACCTTGGGTACCTTGGATATTCTCAATGGTAATGGTTTGTTCATCAGAAATGAATACATAGCCATCTCTTGAAATACACCCAAAATTTACATCGGGCAATTCTCCATCTTCTGAAGCCTTTGCCATATACCTTGCCATAATCCTATCCTTGATTACATTGGCATACTTACTTCCAGCAACTCCCTGAGGAGATACCACTAACTTGTTACCATTTATGGTAGCTGAGCCAAATCCACAGAATGGTCCTAAACCAGAAGGAGCAGCAATTGCCTCTGCTGCTTCCTTTGATTTAATAATACCTTCATACTTAAAGTACGTCTTCATTGTCCTTAGTATTTTTAAATTGATTCTTTTGTTCTGACATATCTTTAAATGCTTCACCTACATCCTTGAACTTGAGGGTTAACAATTTAAAGAGTATTCTCCATATACTGTACCGTTTCTTAATACCATGTATTTCACAGATGTGTCCATATATACTATCTACTTCGAAACAGTAGCATAATATCATTACTGTAATAGATACAACTATGGGGTCTACCCCATAAGGTTCTCCAATGGCTTTCCCAATTACTGCCCCAAGTAGGATATAACATATATAATCTACCAGCTTATTTAGGGTTCTTCTACCAGCTCTAGATTTTCTAATAGCTATACCCTGTACTCTACTTGCAGATATACCAAACCATAGGTCTGATAATATTAAGATGATGGCAAGTAAAATCATCCATCTAAGGTCATACAAGATTTGTGTACATTCTCCAAATAAACCAATCATTGAAGTCTTGAACAGAGATTGAGTAGTAGTCTCTGTTACATCGTCTATTGCACTCTTTATCATACTTCTTCAATTTTCCACATTTGATTACTATAAGTGGTAATGGTAAATGTCTTCTCAGAAGTGTCATCTGATTCCCATTCCAACTTTTGAGGATTAACGCTTAATAAGTCAGCATCTACTACCGTAAACTTAGCCCGTACCGAAGTATCGGCAACTGATTCAAAAATGTATTCTCCAGCGGTAGCCGTAGTAAATTCATATCCGGCTCCACCAGCATCAAAAGTAGTTACTTTGCCAACTTGTCTAACTCTACTATCGAATTCAGCTTTATTAGAACTACACCTAATTAAACAATATACTTGTTTAATGGTACCCTTTAATTCGGCATAACTTGGGTCAACGGTTAATTCTATAATAGTAGGGTAATCTTCCAATATTACTTGACACCTTAATGAAGAACCATCATCTGCCACAAAAGTATAAGTACCTGCTTTAGTTAATACAATCTCGGATTCAAGATTATAGGTTTCCCCAGTTTCATCACAAGTTGCAGTACCACTTACATTGACCCCGTTTTTCATTTCTTCAAGGCTAAATTTACAAGCTGATACTTCATCCAATAACTGATATACTGCATAAGTATCATCAATTTGGCTTTCGGGTAATGACCAGTTAGGTTCTTTCCACTTTGAATCTGAAGGATCTGAAGGAACTATCTTTAGTTTGTTCTGATATACAACTGGGGTATTCTTAACTACCCAAGTAGTCTTTGCAGTTGGGTAGGCTACAGATTGGAAAGTATAAGTACCTGCTCTATTAGTAGTATATACATACCCGTTTTCAGCATTGAAGGTTTCCCCAGTTTCTACTACTTTAACTCGGTAATCATCACCATTACCCGAAATACATTGTATTATTACGGTAGTTTTTGCAGAACCGTTATATAGAGTAGATGTAGATGGATTAATACTGATCCTATATATAGCAGTTTTACCTGAAACTACTTCAAAGATACCCACACCTTCATCAGTTTCTCTTTTATCTAAAGTACATTTGAATTTATAAGTACCATAACTGTTAGCAATAAATTTATCCCCATTCTTGAAAGTCTTAGGATTACCTATTAACCTACAATATAATTCTCCAGTAAATGACTCTGGGTAATTTGAAGTTATGGTTAAAGTAGTAACTGCATCCTTCATAGTTTGATTATTTCCAACTCTAAATTCTGAGGGTGTACATCTTACCTTATAAGTAACTTCTTCTTGGGTTACTACAAATGAAGTTTGTTTTACAGGAAATTCCACAATCTCAAAAAAGTAAGTACCGGGTTTTGTAAATTCCCAAGTTGAGCCCGATATTTTTACTTGATCGGTGCCCACTAATCGAACATTACAAAGTTTCTCTGTCCCTTTATAGGATACTCTAGCTATCACCCTTGTACTAACCTTTAAAGTAGTTGGGGTTATTTTACCAGTTATGGGCTCACAAGAAATAGTATATGAACGGTTATAAGTTTCCTGCCTTACGGTAATTTGGGTTATCTTAGAATTATCCCCAACGCTTCGAAAGTAATAAGTACCAGCCCTTGGAATATTAAATACCGAACCACTTTCATGTTTAGTATAACCCCAGTTAATTCTATCACTCGATATTTGATATCTCAAATCTGCATTCACCCAATCTGAGGTTACAGTTACCAATACTGGTACTTCATATACTTCTGAAGTAACTAAGTTGGGTTGGGCTGGGTTTACCAACTCGGCCTTAATCGAATACCCATCATTTACTACAAAACCATAATCTATAGTGAAGGATACGTGATAAGGTATGAATCTAGTAAAGAAACTTTCTACGGCTTCCCTAAATTTTTTAAAAGCCTCAGAATTAGAAGTATACCCATGACCAGTAAGTTTAAAACTTACGGAAATACATTGAGAACAATCAAAGGTGTTATCAAAGATATATTTACTATCGTACTGATAGTATTGGTCAAAGTGGGGATGACCTTTTATCCAACCATCATACCCATCGGCTTTTGCTGGGTCTGTTATTACACAGGTTAACCCATATAACCTCATCATGATCTCGAAAAATTCTGATGTACCCCTTATTTTGAAAAGAGATACCGAATATCTCAAGATGTTTCTTACCTGAGTACTGGTTAAAGTAAAAGGTCCCTCTTTGGGTATTATCCAAAGCTTTGATAACTCCTGGAGTTTACTATCCGAGTAGAACCCATTAAAGTACTCTGCCCATTTCTGTGCATCTATCGTGTTCCCATAAGCAAAGGGCATTTCTCCAAGAAATTGCCAAAGGAAATTGAGATACATATCTGGGGTTTTATCTATATCGATAATATCCAATATATTCTCAATATCCTTTGTAATATAATCTTCAAAATGCTCTCCACAAATTTCTAGAAACCTCTCTAAGATGCCTTTACCATTTACCTTATAAGTATCTTGGTCCTTATATTCAAAAGGTAAAAAGTCGATTAAATTTTTGAGGTTTATCATACGATTTCGTTAACGGTTAATGTTAATTGTGAAGCATTCTCGAATACTGGCAAATTAAAGCCAGGGTCTTCATAATCATGGTTTGGTTCAGATACTGTAATAGAATATCGATAACCTGATTGATAGCTATTGTTTTGGATATCCAATGAGAAATCAAAACCATTAGCTTTATCTATAATCTGAATAGAGCTACCGACTGAGCCAGTAGTTACATAACCATTAGATACTGAACGTACTGTAAAAGTAGTTGAGGAATTGAAGGTTATGTAGTAAGTCATAGAACCCTTTGCCTTGTTCAATTTAAATTGGCCAAGGTTTAATTCCTTATTACCATAAATGGTAGTAGGCCAGGGTTTAATATAGAACTTAGTAAGGTGAAGGTAATCTACAGTTGATAGGTTATCTATTAGGGCATAGATGTCTGATACCCTTACGCTTCCACCTATCTGAGCTTGCTCTGGAGAATAGGCATTGTATAATGCTGTAAGAATTTGAGTTTGTATCTCTGCAGTCTTATAAGACTTCTTACCGGTAACATCCATCTCTAGAATAATCTGAACCTTGCCTGCAGATTTAACCTTCAACCAAGTAGTCATAGGAGCCCTTTGGGATAATAAATTATATACCCTATTAATTAATTCAGAAGAAGCAACTGCTCCACCATCTGGGCTAATATATACTGTAAGCTTTCTACCGCATTCATAATCGGCTTTAGCTTTGTTTACCCCATCAACTAACATAGCTAAACTTTCGAAATCCTCTTTGGTAATTGCTACTCCCAAAGTCTTTACACTCAAAGGTATGTGTTCCTTGAGCATGGTAAAGTTTTCGTAGTTTGAACCGCCTCCAGCATCATAAGCATTACTTACAGTAGCATCCGTAATTGAGGAAGATATTACTGAAGGTACAGAAGTAATAGTATTACTCTTTACGTTACCCTGAGAACCATTGGTTAAATAGAATACTACATTGGTTATCTTTGCACCTGCTGCAGGTTTCTTACCGAAGGTTCCATCCCCAAACATTATGTAAGGGTTAAGAGCTTCATCTACTGAAACCATAAAGTGTTTATCCGTTGGCTTTGATTTTGCAAAGGTATCTACCAATACCCAAGTTTCTCCACCTATCTGTAAAGACATAGAGCCCTGTTCATAGTACTTACCATTAGGCAATGTACCAAGGTGAACTATTACCCTGTCTCCAGTAGGTATTAGCATATTATTAAGAGCACTTGCAGTATATTTCTCATGTTGAATTATAGGTACTTTACATGTGGTTACATTTGAATACCAAGTTACATCTCTAGCAGATAACCAAGAGTTACCACTGGAATCCGTAAATAGAGTACCTTGAGGTATAGTTAATTTAGCACCGATAGAATTACCAGTAATACTTCTAGATAAGATTACATCTACCGTAGCAGCAATCGCTGCTCGAGCATGGTAATCTACCAGAGCTCCGTGTTTAACTACCGAATCATACCTTCTTGCAGTAGATAGGAAGGTTTCCCTTGCCATATTATCTACATAATAGTGGAGTACTTCGGCAATTGCCGCAAACAAAGAGAGGATGATAATTAAGATATTCCCCTCCGAATAATCCGTTATGAGTTTCTGACCCTGAGGGTCCTTAAGCCCCATAAGGGATTCAACCAGCTTGGCCTTAATCTGTTGATAAGACCTCTGGTATGGGTTAAGCCATTTATTTGTGATTCCCATATTATTGTGTATTTAATGAATTATCCGACCGGTCATAGGTGATATCGAGGTACTGACTAGAATTTGTTCCATTTATTACATAAGCTACTTCTATGTGTATTTTTGCATCAACTCTAGTAACTGTGATATTTTGGAAGGTTATTCTCTGTTCCCATGCACCTATGGCTTGTTTTAAAAACTCTTTAATTATAAAACTTAGGGCTTGTGAGTTTGGTTCCTCAATACATTGCCATAGTTTACTACCAAAGTTTTCCTGTCGAAATCTCTGGCCTATCATGTAATATAATATCGAACTTATATTATCCCGGATAAGTTTAAAATCCCCGTTTACTGGGTACCAACCTCTTTCCCCATTTTCATTAGTTGTAAGTTGGATAGGATAAGTTACACCTATACCAACTAAGTCTGTAAAGTAATTCTTTTCCATTAGTGTATGCAGGTTTTATCCTCATAATCGTCTACGACGAATTGTGAGAAAGGTTTAGTTATTTGAGTTGGGGTTGGGCCTGATGAACCAGGTCCCGTAGTTACACCAGAGTGTACATGAGAATTGAACATATTTCGAAGTTGTTCTAGTTCCTTAACCGTTTGATTTAATTTCTCGGTTAATTGGAATATATTGATTACTCCACCATTCTCACCCGTATTTAATATTACTGAATCCCCAGAAGATACATTAATATCCTTTTCAGATGATATCACTATATTAGCTTCGGAAGATACAACTATGTTACCATTGAAATAAAGGTTTAATGTACCATTATCATCATCTATTACGATGAGATTGCCCTCAGGAGTAACTATACCCATTTTGTTTGGGCCATCTAACGGTTGTGGTACTTGGTTAATTCCCCAACCATGATATTCCCATAGAGGTTTAGTGGGGTCACCGTATTCAAAGGTAATAAATACTATATCTCCTATTTTGGGAGTTAAAAATTTGAACCCGCCACTAATAGAACCATGTTGACCTTTTGGGTAAGCCCATGCAGTAGTACCACCCATCACTTCGGGGATACATACCTCAACCCGATTCATTTTCTTTTCGGTATCACTGTTATTAACAACTATACCTCGATATACAGAGTAATATCTACCGATGCCCTCTATACCTTCTTCTGTTATTATCTTTGCAGTTTCATAACCCATAACTACTTCACCTCCTTATTTTTAATATATTCTTTAAATCTCCTTAAGGCTACTTCCATGTAATCAAACTTAACCCAATAATCATCTGGTACTTGAATATCTTTAATAGTTATCTTACCTGGTAATACCTTACCCGAAGAAGTAGTTAAACTACCAGAGGTTATAGCTATACCCTCAGCTTTTTCTATTGGAGTCTTAGCTAATACTTCCGTATAATAAGCTTTCTTTCTAAGAAGTTCATCCTTACGCTTATGGTCGAGTACATTGCCTTCTTTATCCATAATACCGGATTCTATGAAGTAAGCTACCTCATTATAAGTCCAGCTTAAATCTAATTCTCTGGAATTACTCAAAGCTTTCTTATCCTGGCCCTTAGAAGTTTTAGCATTAGCTTTAGCATCATTAGCTACTACCGATTGAGTAGATAATCCAAGTTTAGCAGTAGTAGAACCTGCTCTACTAGAATTTCTAACTAATTCTAAACTAGTTATATACCCTTGACCTGGATCCATTGAATGAGTACACTGTTTTATATACCAGGGCCCAGACCATCGTTTACCAACATTTTCAAGAATAATTACTTGAGAAGTGGCTAATAAAGGTCTTCCCACTACCTGCATCTGACATATGAGTTTACTCTCAGTATGTTTCAAACCACCATTGGCATTTGCATTAGCTGCCCAAGCCCATTTATCAATTCCTCCATATCTACTGAATAGATTGCTATACAGTTTATATAAGGGTACCTCTACATCGGCTTTCTTCCAATGCTGGACTTTTACAGTAACACTGTATATACCTAAGCTCTTATTTAAGGGGTTCTTATATTTGATGACCGGAGTATCATCTATGACCATAGTATAAGGGCCTTTCTTTAAAGCTGAGATACCACGATAGACACTTTCCTCATCTTCCAATCCCCAAGCAGTAGCTCCTCCTTTAGGTGTATGCTCTGGGTCATAATCTCTTGGGTCAACATCCTCTATTACCATATACTCCATCTGTTCCTTACCTTCAAATAAGTATCTGGTATCTTTAAGGATATTGTATAAATCCTCTTTTAAATTCTGGCCGTTAGTAACATTCTTAAGAGCAGCATTCAATGCAGCTCTCCTGTCAGAAGGAAACTCTTCCTTCTGTATAGTCTTATTAATAATGCTACGTACCTGATCTGTACTGAGTTCATTAAGGAATTTCTCTTTACCTTGCCGATAAGCTTCAGCAGGATTAGCTGCTGAATACTCTGCTACATCTGAATTCCATTCATCATTCAACTGCCTTCTAGCTTCTATAGCAGCAATAAGGTTTGGATCAGTCTTTAGAGCATGGTTGATTTGCATTTGCCTAATCGTGGGGATATCAGCTGGGTTATTCTCAGCACCATATTTGCCAACGGAGGTATGCCAATTCTTATAATAAACTCCATTGTTCTCATTAGCTTTTATCTCAGGTAATTTTTCCTCATCATCAATTCCCGTACTTAGTACTTCGAGGTCTTTACTTTCTGGATTCACTACTGGAGATAGGGTAGCTTTAACTCGTTTAGTTACCTTTTGAGTAGAAAAATGGACACTTAATACTTCTCCATTCTCTCCCTGATAGGTATAAGTAGTTACCGGCTCTTCATGAAACTTCCTATTATGAATATAAATAACCCCATCTCTAGAATCTATATACCATGGTCCATTAGTATACCCTTTCATCTTTTGTTCTAATTGAACCAAGATATTTTTACCGATTAACCCAAAGTCACTATCTATTAAAGCTTTTAAATCTTCTGGCATTGCTACTTCTGCTACTCCACTGTAACGGTTAGCATAGAGTACTTTTCCAGTAGTAGTACGTACATGTTCTGTAGGCACTTGTAGTGACTCATATACTTTATTACTAATTTGTTGTTCCATTATTGAAATATTTCTATGATTACCCCAGTTCCATTCTCGCATCCCTTATCTAGATAAGCCGATAAACTATTTCCTGGAGATTCAGAAAAATTGTATGGCGGCTGAAATCTTAAATCTCCGATAGAATCAATACACTTAATAGTTACATGAGTACCTGTGGAATCAAATCTAGCTTCAAAATCTCTAACCTTGATTGTTTTGATGGGCCCAGATATAAATTGCCCATCTGGATATATATATCCCCACTGTAGACATATTACACTACCCTCTTGTAAAGAGTCTATATCTACAGTATCTGGGTCACCAGTATCAAAGGTTATAGTAGCTAAATTTTCCTTTTCTTCATCATACCTATAATTCCATGTACTAATATAAGCTCCAAGAGGTATGCCAGTAATGGGATTCACTATTGGCATACCTCTAAAATCAAACAAAGCCAGGTAGGGTTGTCCCATACCATTATATAAGATGGGTTTCTGTTTAGCTGCCATAAGAAGGTATTCTTATAAGGGTTCCACTTTCTAATTCTTTAAAAGGATTTAGTATACCATTAGCCTCAGCAATAATATACCATTTCCCAGAATCTCCGTAATACCTAAAAGCTATATTCTGAAGAGTTTCTCCATCCTTAACCGTATGCTGAATATCATTTGAGGATGAAGGAACTGAGGGGATAGGAGCTTCTAGGGAATAATCCCCATCTCCATAGTTTAGAGCATAGGCATTTTTATAAGGGCTATCTCCAACCAGATATTGATTAACATCTATCATAATTTAATACCCTCCGTCTTTTTAAGTGAATCTGAATTTATAAAGTCTCCATAGGATAAGTTATATGCACTTACTCTCTTGAATATTAATTCTTGAGTAGCTGCTGCAGGTAATAACCTACCATTTCCAAAAGTAGCGGGTTTCCCAGGAACCCTAATCCTACTGCCATTCTGAAAATTTTTCAAAGTATAAGTAGCCGAAGTAATAATGTAGTAGTGATTATTGAATATACCCGAATCCCCCCATTCTATCTTAACAATCGGAGGAGCCGATTGATAGCCATTAGATTTAGACCAAGCTTCCAATAACCTACATTTATTTAATACCTCTTCTGGATTATTAGGGTCATTACAGTACCAAGATACATTAAATTGGATTATATCCTCAGACCCAGTATAATGATACATAGGAGTATTACGTCCCATGGACTTAATAGTTGCCCATGTGGTTTCACCCCGAAAGTCCAATTCTGGAGGTCTATTCTGTAGAGTAATATACTGTGTAGGATTAGCGGTCAAATTATATATCCTTACCTGATTCTGATATTTAATATCCGATTTGACTTCGAAGTTCCTATAATTGGTTGTGTTCTTATTCCCTTTTGCTGGGTCTACTCCTTCCCCCTCTTCCATTCGGGGGAATTGTAATTCCATCCTCCACTTAGCTTGAAGCTGTTTATTTAATGTAGGATTCTTTGAAGATATCTGAGCCTCTCCCACAACCCCATTAGGGTCATAGAGTTTACCCTTTAGAGCATCATCTTTTGGAAGTGTGGATGTAGTCCTATTGAGTAATATCCTGGCTCTCCATAGTTTATTTAGGGGACCCGTAAGAACCCCTGCGGTATCCCTCGTAAGATCATTATATTTTTCAACAACCTTACCTGCTGCTTTATTTAATATCCTAGCCATAGTATCTTAATTTTAAAGTCCTAATGCCACACCTGTATAATCTTGCTGAGAGCCCAAGGAGTAATCTCCTAATATTTCCCCATTTACACTGACGTTAATCTTACCATCTTTTAATCCATCTCTAATAGCTGCTCTCATAGCATTTAAAAACCTTTCTTCATTTTGAGCCCTGATAGCAGAGGGGTCTTCTTTAGATTGAGCATCGGTATTCCTATCAACAGAACTTATAAGTCTACTACCTACTTCTATTAGTAAAGGTAAACCTACGGTAATAGCTAATCCCCAGGGTCCCCCAATTAACCCTAATAACCTACCACCTACCGAAGCTAAACTTCTAGTAGCAACAGTCTTAGCAGCTTGTTTACCAGCTTGATTAGCTACAGTACCTCCAACTACACCTCCAATGAGTGAAGTGGCTGGAGACATCCCTGGATTGGGTGTTTTAACATATCTACCGGTTTTGGTATTATAAAATCTACCAGCTTTGTTCATACTAACTCCCCCCATCATCATCTGCAATTGAACCATAGTCCTCATGAGATTTACCATACTTATCATATGAGCTTCCATAATAGCAAATTGGGTGTTCGTCTTAATGGCTGCTGCAGACATACCCTCAGTAGAAGCCGTGGCAATAGTTTGTAAATATCCAACCGACCTTATAATACCTCTCACAGTATTAAACCCTGCAACGATGGTACCAACTACTGCTGCTGTAGCCCCTACTCTAAGAGCAAAGCTACCAGCCCAAGTTTCAGAGATAGAATTTATTACTTTGATGATGGAATTACCCATATTAAGTACTGGGGTAAATATTCTACCCAAAGCAGCTCCTGCAGTAACGGTTAAGTTTTCTAGACTTGATTCGAATTGGTCAATGACACCCGCATCGGTTTTAAGACGTTCTTCATTAAGTCTATTTACTGCCCCCATGTTTTGGTCATAGGTTGCAAGTATCTTACCCATCTTATCTCTACCAGAAGCAATATCTCTAAGTACTGGAAGCATGCCTCGATTACCACGAACACCAAAGATATTGAAGAAGGTTGGTGTTTCTATCCGTGAAGGTAAGTCTACTGCCGCCTTGGCAAATTTCTGATAGATAGTGTAAAGATCTATAAGGTTACCCTGAGCATCGAAAAACTCATCCGGACTTAAGCCCAAGTCTGCTAAAGCGTTATAGCCTTTCTTTTTTTGGTTAACAAGGGAGAGTTGTAAGTAACGAATCATATTAGCCAGAGAGGTACCTGCCATAGAACCCTGTATACCCATATCACCCAATACACCAATAGCAGCAGCCGTTTGCCGAAGGTCTACTCCAGCAGTTGCCATATCTGCTCCTGCATAGGATATTGACTGGGCTAAGTCTGTTAAAGATATATTTGCATTAGTAACTGCAGTATATAAGTCATCGGTTACTCTAGCGGCTTCTCCCATTGGGATTTGGTACATTGACATGATATTAGTCATCAAGTCAGCTACACCACCTTTCTGTCCCACTGGCATTGTAAAGATTGAAGCCAGCTTGGATGCTGGCCCAATCATTTCCTTAATAGCATCGAATTTATTACCCGCCATAGCCAGGTATCTTTGTCCTGATGCAACATCCGAAGCAGTAAGAGGAGTTATCTCATTGACATCTTTTGCCAATTGTAACATTTCTCTTTGTTCTGCAATGGTAGCACCAGCAATTTTCGAAGCAGTCCAAACTTCATTCTGAACACCCGCAGAGTATTTATAGGCCCTTGCCATTCCCCCTACGAGCTGCATTCCGAAGTCCATTGTATTGGAAGCTGACATCTGTATACCTCTATTCCAGGTATTCATATCATTCATCATTGTTCTGAATGACCCAGATATCTTGCCAGCCTCTTGAGAGAATCGGTCTTTTAATACCATGGCAACACCGACCTCTACTATACTCCTACTGGTATTCATAATTTATTTTCTTTTCTTTAATTGTTTATAATATTGCTCGGCCATTTCCTTGAATATTTTCCTTATTCGGTACGGAAGACGTAAAAAGCCGAAATAGTCTAAGGCTATCTCGGCTCTGGTGATATAAACAAAATCACTCTCTAACATTACTCTTCCGTCAGGTAGAAAAAATTCGGTGCCCAAACTATAGGATAAGTTCTTTCTTCTCCGGTGGTTGGATTAGTAATATGGGATTCACCTTTGAAGATAGGGTCCATAGATAAGATATGCTTTCTCATCTCAGCCATATCTTTTGCTGTAAATGGAGTAAAGTTTTCTACCTTCTCCCAATTACCGTCTACTTCTAAGTAAAGATTCCGACAAAGTAAGGGGGCATTCTTAGTTTGTTTATCCAAGGGTAACTTCATGAACTCTTGTTCTCCCTTACCAGTCATACAATCAAATTTGATCTTCTTGCCCGATGAAAGAAGATATTCATGACCGGTTAATTGAATACCCTTTGGATAATAAGGGATGGCATCTGGTTTTTCATCAAATACCCTATTATCAGTGGGTACTTCTGAATAATCGAAAAGGAACTCATGGAGGTCTTGGCCATAAGTAATCTTACCACCATTCTCTTTGCCCCAATCATATTCGAATTCTACTTCCTCTCCCAAAGAGAAGATACGAGAATTGAAGATAATAGCATAGCGGTCATTGACCGGTAAGTTAAGGGCATCATCTATGGTTA
>ENA-ORTS01001282-ORTS01001282.1-human-gut-metagenome-genome-assembly--contig:-NODE-1282-length-17655-cov-5.609432_pt1 | contig 17655 bp, 13 predicted proteins | sample MGYA00241911_ERZ509186 | MGnify/ENA primary metagenome ERZ509186 (study PRJEB26280, sample SAMEA2338852) | human gut metagenome | biome: human gut; feature: human-associated habitat; material: faeces...
CCGTCCGGCACTTTCTGGATAAAGCGGGTGTTGACCTTGTGCCTTGCCAGCTTGTCGATGACGTCCTGTCCCATGCCGGTGTCGTCTACCAGACCCACAAAGGTGGGGCGCAGCTCCACGTTGGCGATATCCTCCACCACGTTGCGGCTCACACCGCCGTGTACCTGCTCGATGCGTCCGGCGTTGCGCCCGCCGGGGATATAGGTGGAAAGGGGATAGCCCTTGATATCCACAAAAACAGCTCCGATGACTACGATGCCCATAAACGATAAACCTTTCTGACTTCAGTTGATTTTACCTGTAGATTTTACCTGTATTATACAGGAAGCAGACAAAAGATGCTATCCCTTTGCCGTTTTTTGCGGAAAAATATCTTCCGCTAAGACCCTTCCGTGAAAAGGCCAATCGGGAAAATCCGCAGATTTTCCCGATTGGCAAATATAAATAGTCTTTCCGCTAAAAATGCCCAGAGCGCAACGGAGGGCATTCTGTATCAGCCCCTGTCACATCGCCGTGCGGGCGGTGCGCACCAGATACTCCATGGCCTGCACCGGGTACTGCCCGGCGGCGGTCTCGCCGGTGAGCATCAGGCTGGATGCGCCGTCCAGTACGGCGTTGTAGATGTCGCTCACCTCGGCGCGGGTGGGTACAGCCCGGGTGTGCATGCTGTCCAGCATCTGGGTCACCACCATAAAGGGCACCCCGGCTGCCCGGCAGGCGGCAGAAAGCTGTTTCTGGCAGCGGGGCAGCTCCCACAGGGGCATCGCGTTGCCAAGGTCGCCCCGGGCAATGACCACCTCGTCCACCAGCGGCAAAAACTCCGGCAGCGCCTGTACGCCCGCAAGGTTTTCAATTTTGGCAAGAATCTTCAGCCCGGGTGCACCGGCCTCTGCCAGCGCCTGCCGCAGGTTGCGGATATCCGCAGCGCCGCGTACAAAGGGCAGCATGACCCCGGTAACGCCGCAATCGGCGGCGATGGCAAGGTTCTCCTTGTCCTCGGTGGTCAGGGTGGGCATCTGGATATCTGCCCCCGGTGCGGCCAGACTTTTGCGGCTTTGCAGCACCCCGCCCCGCATTACGGTACACACGAGCGCATCCGGTTCCGCGGTGTCCACCCGTGCCAGCAGCTTGCCGTCATCCAGCAGCAGCTCCTGCCCGGGCTGCACGCTGTGCACCAGCGCGGCAGGGCAGTGGATGCCCTGCGCGCCCAGACGCACGGTCTGCCCGGCGGTAAGGGACAGCGGCTGCGGCAGACGACCAATGCGCAATTCCGGCCCCTGCAGATCAATGAGCAGCTTTTTGACCCCGGCTTTATGCAGCATCACCAGCCAGTCCTTGTGCGCTGCCAGCGGCCCGTGAGAAAGGTTCATGCGGATGCCGGTCATACCGGCTTCCACCATCTGCTGCAAAAGCTTTACATCGGCACAGGCAGGGCCGATGGTTCCGTAAAAATCCATAATTCCTCCTGCAATTCACGTTTTCTTTCTATTGTAGCATGACCGCGCTGCAAAAGATAGCCCGGCGGCGCACAAAAAAACACCGGAAGCTGATGCAAAGCCTCCGGTGTCTTTTTATGATGCCTTATGGGGTTTACTGCTACACTTTGCACCGCCTGCGTTCAGTACAAAGCTTACAGCTCCCTCTATTTTTAAAGGTTGTACTTAGTTTACAGCATTTCGGGCGGTTCGTCAAGAGCTTTTTCCAGCTTTTGCCGGCAAAAACCGGAATATCACAACATTATCACAACTGCAGCTGGTGGTAGCACGCGCCCTCCATGGTCTTCCAACAGGCGGTGCTTCCCTCCAGGGTCATGTAGCTGTGGGCGGTGTTTTCCTTGGGCAGGCTTACAGAGCCGGGGTTCAGGTAAAGGCTCCCCTGCCCGAAGTTTGTCCATGCGGGCACATGGGTGTGACCGTGGAGCAAAATATCCCCCGGGGCAAGGGGCGGCAGATGGTTCAGGTTGAACACATGGCCGTGGGTAACGTAGACCAGCCGCTGCCCCACCGGCAGCACGGCGTAGTCTGCCAGTACCGGGAAATTGAGCACCATCTGGTCCACCTCGGCGTCGCAGTTGCCGCGCACACACAGCAGCCTGGGCGCAAGGCTGTTCAGCAGCGGAATCACCTTTTTGGGGGCGTAATCCCGGGGCAGGTCGTTGCGGGGGCCGTGGTAGAGCAGGTCTCCCAGAAAGAGCAGGCGGTCGGCCTGCTCCCGTTCAAAGGCCTGCTGCAGCTGCTGCGCATAATAATAGGAGCCGTGCAGGTCTGATGCGATCATCCATTTCATATACAATGCCCTCCCTCAGAGCCGGTTTGCCTTATTGTAGCGCCTGCTGTAAAAATGGTCAAGTGATTACAAAAGTCATACTTTTGTACCAAAACCCCTTGACACGCCGCTGAGAATGTGGTATTCTGCTGGAGTTGCAGCCCGCAAATGCGCAGGCTGCATATCGCGGACAGCTGCCGCGATCATAAAAACCGTGTGGATTTTTACAGCAACATTGCTACTTTTCGCCACACAATGACCTCACAAGGGCCATTGTGTGGCTTTTTTGTGCGCCGGAAACCGGCTACAGGCCGGTGCTGCGCCTTCCACATTTTTACTTTTTACAGATAGCAGGTGAAATTTTTCAATGAACGAAACTTTTATGAAGGAGAAGCCGGTGCTGCCGCTGCTGCTCTCGATGGCACTGCCCAACGTGGTCTCCATGCTGGTGAACAGCCTCTACAATATCGTGGACAGCCTGTTTGTGGCGCGCATCAGCGAGGACGCCATGACCGCGTTAAGTCTGGTGTTTCCCATCCAGAACTTTTCCAACGCCATTGCCATCGGCTTTGGCATCGGCATCAACGCCATGATCGCGCTGTATCTGGGCGCAGGCGACCGCGAAAAGGCAGAGACGGCCGCAACCCACGGCTTTGTGCTCAGCCTTGTGCACGGCGTGGTGATGATGGTGGTCAGCATCGCCATCATGCCCGGCTTTCTGCGCCGCTTTACGCAGGACGAGACGCTGATCGCCGCCGGCATCACCTACTCTACCATTGTGTTCCTGTTTTTGGTCGTGAACATGGTCTCGCTTGCCTTTGAAAAGATCTTTCAGGCGGTGGGCCGCATGAAGGTGTCCATGGTCGCCCTGATCACCGGCTGCGTGTGCAATATTCTGCTGGACCCGGTGCTCATCTTCGGGCTTGGGCCGGTGCCTGCCATGGGCATTGCAGGCGCGGCACTGGCTACCGGCATCGGTCAGGTGCTCAGCGTGGTGGTCTACCTTGTGGTCTATCTGCGCACCGAGCTGCCGGTGCGGCTGCGCCGCAGCTGTCTGCGCCCGGACGCGGCGCTGGACGGCAGACTGTACGCCATCGGCGTTCCGGCCATCCTGAATCTGGCGCTGCCCTCGCTGCTGGTCACCTTCCTCAACGGGCTGCTGGCGGCCTTTTCTCAGAGCTATGTGGTGGTGCTGGGCATCTATTATAAATTGCAGACCTTTTTGTACCTGCCTGCCAACGGCTTCGTGCAGGGCATGCGCCCCCTTATTGGCTACAACTACGGCGCGCGGGAGTACGCCCGGGTGAAAAAGCTGTTCCAGCTGACCCTGCTCATGAGCGCTGCCATCATGGCGGCGGGCACTGTCATCTGTCAGGTTGCTTCCGGGCAGCTGATGGGACTGTTCACCCAGAATCCCCAGACCATCGCCGCCGGGCAGACCGCTCTGCGCATCATCAGCATCGGCTTTGTCATCTCGGCAGTCTCCACCACCGTCTCCGGTGCACTGGAGGGGCTGGGCAAGGGCGCAGAATCGCTGGTCATCGCCCTGTGCCGGTATGTCGTTTTCATCATGCCGCTGGCTGCGCTGCTGTGTAACTGGCTGGGCGCAGACGGCGCATGGCACGCCTTTTGGCTTACCGAGGTGCTGGCGGCGGTGGTCTCCGGTATCGTCTACCGCCGGGCGGTCACACATAAAAAATAAGAATTTCTGATAGGGGCGTTTCATAACGTCCCTATTTTTCATTGACACTACGGGAAAAGTACGGTAAAATAATTTTCGTGTTTTGACAAAAACTGTCAGTGCGCAAGATATTACAGAGGATGTGGAAGTATATGATCGAGACCATTGCCGCCGTCAATCAGGCGGTGAACAGCTTTATCTGGGGCATCCCCGCCATGGTATGCATCATTGGCGTGGGGCTGCTGCTCAGTGTCCGCACGGGCTTTTTGCAGATCCGCAAATTCCCCTACGCCATCCGCACCACCGTGGGCCGGATGTTCCGCAAGCGGGATGCTTCGGACGGTGCCATGACCCCCTTTCAGGCGGTGTGCACCGCGCTGGCGGGCACGGTGGGCACCGGCAACATTGCCGGTGTGGCGGGCGCTATCGCCATCGGCGGCCCGGGTGCCGTGTTCTGGATGTGGTGCTCTGCGCTGCTGGGGATGTGCACCAAGTTTGCCGAGGTGACGCTGGCCGTGCATTTCCGGGAGCGCAGCGATACCGGCGAGTGGGTGGGCGGCCCGATGTACTATATTAAAAACGGCCTTGGCCGCCGCTGGCAGTTTCTGGCCGTGCTGTACGCGCTGTTCGGCGTGCTGACCGTGTTCGGTACCGGCAACGCAACGCAGGTGAATACCATCGTGGCAGCAGTGGATACCGCCCTGCTGGAATACGGGCTGGTGGGCGGCAGCTTTCTGCCCACCCTCAACCTCATCGTGGGTATCCTTGTGGCGGTGCTGGTGGCGCTGGTGCTGCTGGGCGGCATCAAGCGCATTGGCAGCGTAAGCGAGAAGCTGGTGCCCTTTATGGCACTGTTCTATATTGTGCTGTCGGTGGGCGTGGTGGTGCTCAACTTCTCCCGCCTGCCCTATGTGCTGGAATCCATCGTGGTGGGCGCGTTCAACCCTGCTGCCTTTACCGGCGGCACCATTGGCAGTCTGTTCGTCAGTATGCAAAAGGGCGTTTCCCGCGGCATCTTTTCCAACGAGGCCGGTCTTGGCACCGGTTCTATCGCCCATGCCTGCGCCGACACCAAAAAGCCGGTCAAGCAGGGCATGTTCGGTATTTTTGAGGTGTTTGCCGATACCATCGTCATCTGCACCCTGACCGCGCTGGTCATCCTGTGCAGCGGGGTGCCGGTGAACTACGGCTCTGCCGCCGGTGCCGAGCTGACCATCGCCGGATTCACCTCCACCTACGGCGGCTGGTCGTCCATCTTTACGGCGGTGGCGCTGTGCTGCTTCGCATTCTCCACCATCATCGGCTGGGGCCTGTACGGCTCCCGCTGCATCGAGTTCCTCTGCAAGACGGATAAGGTCGTGCGGCCCTTCCTCGTGGTCTACTCCTTCGTGGCCATTCTGGGCGCGACGGTGAACCTCGGCTTGCTGTGGAACATCGCCGATACCTTCAACGGCCTGATGAGCATCCCGAACCTCATCGCGCTGCTGCTGCTTTCCGGCACGGTGGTCAAACTGGTCAAGGAATTTTTTGAGACCGAATCCTGAAACCGGACACTTTTTCCACAAACGACAAAACAATTGCGAAATTTCACAGGAAGCAATTGACAAAACGGGCCGTTTATCGTATAACCTATATAGAGACGTCATATCCGGGAAGGGTGTGGCGTTCCCGGAACGTTTGGAAAGTGAGGCCGCAACATGAAGAAATTTCTGAAGAGGCTGATGCTGGGGGCCGTAACGCTGGCAGTGTTCTGCTGCATGACCCCGCTGGCGTTTGCCGCAGAAAAATATCACACCATCTATCTGGAGCCGCAGGGCGGTATCGGTGTGCCGACGCAGGTGTACGTTTACAAGTACAACGATGTTTACCGCGCGTCCAGTCTGCCGACGCCTACCATGGAAGGCTACACCTTTGATGGCTGGTATGAGGATATCGTAGGCGGCACCGCGATCAAGGTGAGCAAGTACAACTTCAAAGAGGAAGGTCAGACGCTCTACGCTCACTGGACGGTCGCGGACGGCAGTTCTTCTTCCGCCGCGGCTGCACAGCCAGAGGAGACGAAACCCGCCAAGACCTTTAAGATCGAAGAACATATGGGCGAAATCCTGATCGTTGGCACGACCGTTCTTGTGTTCACGCTGGTAGCGCTGCACGGCTGAAACGGTCAGCTTTTGCCTGAAGTTATCTTAAAATTTTGAAAGCGAGGATTCCTTATTATGATGAACAATGAAATCAAACTGCCCGCCGCTTACGCTGCGATCGACGAGAACGAGATGGTCTACCTGAACGGCGGCTCCATCACCGACACGCAGGGCTGGCTGATCTTCATGAATGTCGGCGCCCTGTTCAACTACGTCGCCCGCGTCTTCTCCGCTGGCAGCTCCATCGTCAACAACGTCAAGGTCATCGTCACCACCATTGAGGCTCTGAACAACTTCAAGCTGACCGGCAAAAACTAAACGAAATTTCCTGAAATGTCTGAAAAGCGCATCCGCAAAAAAGCGGATGCGCTTTTTTGCGCCGAAAGTGGCGAAAATAGGGCTTTCAGACGCTGAAAATCAATGATATATTTTACGAAACCGGTTGCGAAAATAGAAGAGCGATGCTATAATCAATCATAGTAATTGGGTAATTATGACAATCATCCGTTAGGGAGATAAACTACATGGCGGAACGTGAACTGCGGCGGATGAGCCGCACCGAATTGATCGAGATCATCTACGCGCTCAAGCAGCACGAAGAAGAGCTGGAACAGCAGAACGCGGCGCTCCAGAAGCAGCTGGACGACCGCACCCTGCGGCTGGAACATGCCGGTTCCATCGCGGAAGCGTCGCTGGCGCTGCATCAGGTGTTCGAAGCGGCTCAGGCCGCTGCCGATGCGTATCTGGAATCGGTGAAGGCAATGAATCCGCCCCTGCCCAGTGAACCGCCGCAGTCTGCGGATAACGGAGGTGCGGACGCAGAATGAAGGGACGACACGTGAAACTGGCCACGATCCCCTCCATGGAGGAAGTGGACAAGGAACGGCAGCGTCTGGAATACCGGGACCGCTACGTGCGGGTGCTGAAAAGCACGGTCTACGCGCTGGTGGTGGTGGCTGCGGCGGCGGTGCTGCTGGCGACCATCCTCCTGCCGGTGCTGCAGGTGTCGGGCGACAGCATGAACCCGACCTTGCAGAGCGGGGATGTCCTGCTGCTGCTCAAGACCGATGATATGAAAACCGGCGATCTGTGCGGTTTTTATTGGCAGAATAAGCTTCTGCTCAAGCGGATCATCGGCGGGCCGGGGGATGTGATCTCCATCGACCGGAGCGGCGTTGTTACGGTGAACGAGGAGGCTCTGGAGGAGCCTTACGTCGATGAACTCGCGCTGGGCGAGTGCGACCTCAAGTTCCCGTATCAGGTGCCGGAAAATCGCTATTTCGTGATGGGCGACCATCGTTCAACTTCCATCGACAGCCGAAGCACCGTCATCGGCTGCGTGGACAAAAGCCAGATCGTCGGCAAGGTGTTCTTGAGGGTATGGCCCTTGTCACGTTTTTCATGGGTGCACTAAGGAGGTGCCATGATGGGGAATCAATTCAATGAGATCATGCAGAAGCTGCGGGCGCAGCGCGTGAGAGCGCGGCGCTATACGGCGATGCTGCTGGTGCTTGCGATGCTGACATCACTCTCGGTCAGCTGGCGGCTGCATCAGGTGGGCACGGCGCTGACCACCGACAACGAATACAGCTGCGGCATGGAGGAGCACGTCCACACCGACGACTGTTATACCGAGGAGCTGGTCTGCGGTTACGAGGAAGGCGAGCCGGAAGACCCGGACTCCGCCTTTTCCGTGGACTCGGAGCCGACCACGGAAGAACCGGAAGCCGAGCCGGAAGAGCTGGAGCCGGAAGAGACCGAACCGGAGGTGCACCACCACACGGCGGACTGCTACGAGACCGTGCTTGTTGAGCACGAGGAACTGACCTGCGGCCAAGAAGAACATACCCACGATGAAACCTGCCCGGTTGATCCCGATACGGGGGACTTCCTCTGCGGCTTTGAGGAGCACACCCACACGGACGACTGCTTCACCACCGAGACGGAGACCGAGGAAAAACTGGTCTGCGGCTACGAAGAGGGCGAAGTGCTCTCGGACGGTACGGCGGCAGACGATGACGGCATTGCGGCGCTGGAAGATACCAACACCGCCACGTCTGTGGCGGAGGACAGCAGCAGCGAGGCCGTTTCCGAGCCGGTGCTCCATCACCACACCGAGGCGTGCTATGAGAAGGTGCTGACCTGCACCATCCCCGAACACACGCACACGCTGGCGTGCCTTGCGGACTATAGCGCCGACGTGGAGACCGACGACGACTGGGAAAAATACAGCGTCGGCCTGAGCGATCACTGGAACGAGGCCCTGCTGGCCGTGGCACAGGAGCAGCTTGGCTACAAGGAAAGCGAAAAGAACTTCCAGACCGACGAGGCACTGGGCGACATCATCGACGTCCACCATTACACCCGCTACGGTGCGTTCTACGGGAACCCCTACGCCGATTGGGACGTCGCGTTCATCGCGTTCTGCCAGCATTATGCGGGCATCCCTAAGACGGAGATCCCGCAGCGCTTGGGCTTGGAGGCGCTGCGCGCCGATATGGATGCCATGGGCTTTGCCTACCTCACCGAGGGCGAAGAGGCGGCTTACGAAGCCATCCCCGGCGATGTGGTCACCTATAATAAAAACGGAACTGCCGACGACGAGACCATCGGCATCGTGGAGACGGTAGGCGACGATTCGCTGACCGTTATTTCTGGTGCCGTCGAGGGCGCTGTCGCGGAAGTGACCGTTCCCTTCACCGATGTCACCAGCACCATCCTCGTGGATCAGGCTTACGGCGACTACGTGGGCGAGGCCGACGACCGCGACGGCAGCGATGACGATGAGATCGCAGTGCAGCCGGCAGAGGAAATGGGTGCGGCGGCGGTGTATGCGAGCGAAGATATTTTTAATATAACTGGTGCACTCGACCTGAACGATGAGACAAATCAGAAAAATTTGGACCTGACCTTCACGTTCCAAAAGCTTGTTGGTGATGAATATATAAATGCTGGTTCGGGTGAAACCATCGAGGAAGGCGACAATGTTCAAGTTGTAGTAGGCTTTGATGCTAAGGCCGGAACGTTTAAAGCAGAGCAGAATGGCAACAAGGCATACTACAACCTGCCGTATAAGTTGGCTGAACCCTTGAGCAACAAAGATATTACGGATGATAGTGGTCATAAGATCGGCCGCATGGATGTGAACACAGATGGTTTGGTGGTTATTACCTTTAGCGATGATGTAACTGGTTTTGATTACAGGGATCATTTTAAGGGTACATTTAAGGTGTGGGGTAAAGCGTTCGCTAAGGACGAGAGCACCAGTGATACGATCACTTTCCCCGGTGACGGTAATTCGTTCACTTTGAAGAAGAAGAGTGATATCCGCATAGACAAGGATGTGGATTCCAAAATCATCGTTGAAAATGGGACGACCTATTTCAAGTATACCATTAAAGTGGATTCGACCAATGGCACTGAGGGAAAAACCGTTACCATCAACGATCAAATTACAGATCTCTGGAAAGTGACGGGCCAATTTGATCAAGCATCGTTCAAATTAACGAAAAATGGCGCGGACGCGGCAATCCCGGTAGGCTATCCTAAAATTGAGACCAAGTCGGATGGAACAAGCAGCTTCACAATCGAAGGACTTGAGGCACTTCAGGCGGGTGGGAACTATACGCTGACCTACCTTTATGAAATCACGAATGCGAATACGCTGACGGAAACCGGCAGTGTGAAAAATAGCGCAACAGCGTCGTATGGCAATAACACGACGAATCCAGATGGAACATATAAACAAATCATGAGTCCGAAGCTGTCGGTGAAAAAAGAAGGCGTGTATGGCGGTAATAATTCGGATACGGTGATGACCGGCCGCGTTCTGTGGACGATTACAGTGGACAATCCAAGTGGCCGCGATTTGAATGGTTTCAAAGTTACAGATACTGTTAAGACGGAAGGCGTTATAATTCTGGATCAAAATGATGTTAAGGGAAATATCATTCAAATTAAAGATGGTAACAATAATGAGGTTGATAAAATAGTAGATGGCGTGGCGAAGAAGGGCGGAACAGCTAAAGTTTCTGATGATAAGAGAAGCTTTGAGTATACTTTCCCGGCAAATTCGACAAGCACTAAGTACACGTTTACTTATTGTACGACCGTGCCATTCGATGCACTCAATAACAGCGCAGGTTCTGTTCCGGTTTTAAACGAGGTCGATATTGATAAGGATAGTGAACATTATCATGGTGATGGGTCGGCAAATGTTTCAAAGCGTGAAGCGCTCCTCTTGAAAGTGCCGTTGGGCGGTACGGAACTTGAAGCAGACAACAACCGCCTAAAGACAGTGTGGGAGCTTGTTATTCGCTCGGATGCAAGCGCAGACACGGCGAAAAAATTCACCATAAGAGATTATTTTAAGAACCCGACAAACCAAAGTAATCAGACGATGGATCACTATGCAGACAAGAGCAAGCTTGAGGAAGAACTTACTGCGGTTGGCTCCAAGAATAATGAAAAAGGTCTCTTCTTCGATGTGTTGGTAAATGGTGCATACAGAAGAGTGTATGGAATCGAAGCGATGAAAGCTCTCGGCGCAGATGTGACGATTCAATATTACACGGATGAAGATTCGACGAAAGAAGCAGATGAGAACACCGATAAAGTAAAGTCTTTCACAATTACCGTTGATTGGAGTGGACGCACCGTAGGTACACCGTTGTCGGTTGTACAGATACACGCAAAAGGCTATACTACCTATGTGGACAGTGCGGATAGCCTGAAATCGGGTGAGAAACTTTCAATCTATAACTATATAAAGATGGGTGATAATGAGAAGAATGCAAAATCGGATTACGAAAAGCCGACGAAGAAGACGCCGAATTTAGGAAAGCTTGTTTCTACTAATGAATGGACAGGCTTTAAGGATTCTGCAGATATAGACTACACTGGAGAAAATACGCTGATTTGGTATAAGCTTCTTCTCAAAAATTTGGATGCTAACGAAGCGACGGTTAAGGATACCCTGCCAGCAGGACTGGAATACACTGGTACATACTATGTGGGTTGGTCTACAGCAGAAACGGAGGGAAGAAACCCAGATAAACTTATGCCATTTATCACAGGCAAGAGCAATGAGGGCGCGCAGAATATCCAGTATCTTGAAACGCCGACCGTTACTGGTACTGCGGATACAGGGCAGACGTTGGTTTTCAAGCTGAAAGATCTTAACAATCTTCAAAATCCGAAAGAGGGCAGCTATCAGATCGCGATTATCTTCTCAGTCAGAGTCACGGATGACCACTGGGATGACATCAGTGAGAGTCCGACCAAAAAGTATCCCAACGAAGCCACATGGAACAAGAGCGATAAAATAGCAAGAGCGGACGCAACCGTAAAGCGCAAAAATTCCTATGTGGAAAAGAAGAATGATTATGTGGAAGGCAAAAAAGAAGTAACCTACACGGTTGAGATCAATAAGGAAAAGAAAACGCTGCTGTCCACTCCGGGCAAGAGTCTGGTGCTGCACGACGTCCTTACGGTTCCTTCGAAGATCAGTGCGGAAATCGATTTGCAAAGCATTAAGCTTTATGATGATGCTAAAAACGATGTAACAACACTGATGAAGTGTAAGCCTGACGAGGTGGTAGATGACGGAACGAATAAGACCTATAAAATTACGGTCGAAGTTCCGGATAGTGCACACTATACCTTAAAGTATACTTACAAGTTCATTGTACCCGACAATGTTGCAGATGGTGCGCAGTACCAGATCAAGAATACAGTTGACATGTTCGGAAACAGCGAAACACCTTCGGATTTGGTGTACAAGCACAGTGGTGCTGCTGGCAGTGTAACGCAGGACAATACCAACACACTGAAGGTATACAAGGTCGAAACTGACAAATTCTATAACACTTTGCCGGGTGCAACGTTCAAACTGACCCATTGGAACGGCAGCAAGTGGAGTGAGGCCGATGGTAACTACACGACGGATGCAAAGGGCCAGATCTTGTTCCGGTACGCGAAGAGTGTGGATGCAGGTGTTGTACAGGTTGAACGAGGCGTACTCTACAAGCTCGAAGAGACCACGGCCCCCGAAGGTTACATCTGTGACAACACGCCCCACTATTTCCTGATGCTGAGTGCAAACCAAACCAAGGAAGATGCGTATGCGGCAGTAAGTAATGCTGAAGTGGCGGAAGCGAATATCCGTTTTGTTGCAGCCAATAAGACAGAACTGATGCATGTTGAGAACACCGCCAAGCAAATCACCATCCGCAAGGTGTGGCAGGATGCAAACGGTAAGCAGGAGAATGGTTCGCATGAGCCCATTACGGTTAAAATCACTCGCTATAAAGACGGCAAAGTGGACACGGCGTGGTTGCCGAAGAACATCACCCTCTCGTCGGATAACAAATGGACGTATATCTACCCGGATAGCTCGAAGAGTGATGACCCCTTGGAAGACGGCTACACCTACGCCGTGGAAGAGGAAACCGTACCGGCGGGCTACAATGTTTCCTATACCGACCAGAATGGCAACGAACGGCATACCGGCTTTACCAGCGGCGACAGCGTGACGATCACCAATATGAAAAAGACGAATTGGCTGATTGTCGAGAAGAAGTGGCTTGCCGAAGGCGGTACGACAACGCTGACCGATTTGCCGGAGGGCACCAGCATTACGCTGAAACTGTACAAGGTAGATGGGACAGACCCGGTTCAGACCAAGACCTTGACAAAGGGCGACGGCAACAACTGGAAGTGGAAGGTTACCAACCTTGACCCCAGTGCAAAGTATTATGTTGTTGAAGAGCCTACGGTGAAGGGTTTTGAGGTGTCCTACAGCCACAGCGTGACACGCCCCGCATCCCCCGGTGATACTGTGATTGTCACCAATACGCAGAAGAGTACCAAGACCACACTGGAAGTCGTGAAGAAGTGGCTTAATACGGACGGAATGGAGTTGGAAGATAATCTGCCGGTGGATAGCATTATAGTTCAACTTTACAAGCTGAACGTAAAAACTGGCAAACTTGAAGAAGTAGTGGGCAAGACCTTGCCACTGAATGAAAGTAACGGCTGGACAGGCATATTTACTGATCTTGAACCGGATGGGCAGTACACGGTTAAAGAAGTTTCTGTGCCCGATGGTTACACAGTAAGTTACAGTGTGAATGAGGATGAGGTGGTTGTGCCCGGTGACACCATTACTGTGACCAACCGCAAGAATGCCCCCGGCTACGAACTCCCGGCGACCGGTTCCACCGGTACGGCCCCGTACACCACCGCCGGTGCGGTGCTGATGGGTGCCGCGCTGGTGGGTGGATACCGCAGAAAACGCAGACAGGAAAGGAGGGGCGAGTGACCCTCCCGCCCCTGCGGGCGGAGCACAGATCACCACAAGAAGCACAGATTTTGGGATTGCTTGGAAGCAAAAAGAAGCAAATTGGAAATGAGTTTATTTCACAAGGAGACGAAGAAAATGAAACACATGAAGAGATTCGTGGCGCTGTTTGCCGCGCTGGCTCTCGTGCTGGCGATGGCAGTTCCAGCGTTTGCGGAGGGTAGCACCACTTCCGCGACGACAACCGGCAGAATTGTGATTAGCAATGCACTTCCGAATACTACCTATAAGGCTTATAAGATGTTTGAGTTGAGCTACAATCCGGCAGAGGGAACAAAGCCCGCAGCTTATACATATAAGGTGGTAAGTGACTGGGCAAATTTCTTTAAAGCTGGTGCAACAGGAGCATCTTATATCCCGGTAGATGCCACGACTGGTTATGCAGGGGAGCCCACTTTTGAGACAAACTCTACAGAGGCAGCTGACTTTGCAAAAGCGGCGTTGGCATATGCAACGACTAACAATATTGCTGCAACGAAAGAGGAGTCTGCTGGTTCGGCTGCGGAAGGTGTAACGACTGTTACTGTGACGATGTCTGGTCTGGAGCTTGGCTACTATCTGGTCGATACCAACGCGGGTGCTTTGTGCAGTTTGGGCACGACGGACTATACGGCAGAAATCAGAGAAAAGAATGAAGTTCCTTCCGTTAAGAAGGAGACCAAAGTTGACAACGAAGACTGGGCGGATGAAAATTATCAGCAGATTGGCAAGGTCGTAGAGTTTAAGACCACGATTCACGCCAAGAAGGGCGCGCAGAAGTACGTTTTGCATGATACCATGACGGACGGTCTGACGTTTAATGGAAACGTTCAGGTGAAAGTTGGCAACGCTAATTTGATCGAAAATACTGATTACACGTTCACAACGAATCCGGGTGATGGCTGTGCATTCCATGTGGCATTGACGGACGACTACTGCAACGGCATTACCGGCGATAAGGATATTGAGGTTTACTACTCCGCAACGGTCAACAAGAAAGCAGTTAAGACGAGCGGCGAAACAAATGAAACTTGGCTGGATTATGGTGAGGGCCACAAGACTACTAAGGACAGCACAACGACTAAAACTTATCAGTTTGACCTTGTGAAGTACACCAAAGTCGATGGCACAAAGCATTTGCTGGATGGCGCTGAGTTTAAGCTGTATGAAGATGAAGGCAAAACTGCTGCGGTAAAGTTTGTATACGATGACACTACCAAAACCTATCGTGTGGCAGATTCCAGTGAAACGGGCAATGCAACGATTAAGGTTGAGGGTGGTAAAGTCACCCTTACGGGTCTGAAGAAGAAGACTTATTATCTGGAAGAGACTCAGGAGCCGCAGGGTTACAACAAACTGAATGAGTTACAGACCGTCAACTTGGGCGAAAGCGGTTTTGTTCCGACTGCATCGGTTAATCAGACGGCTAAGACCTACACGGACGGTGGTTATGGCGTCGAAAACAACGCTGGCACCACCCTGCCCACGACCGGCGGCATCGGCACCACGATCTTCTATCTGATCGGCGGCGGGCTGATGGTTGCAGCGGCCGTGCTGCTCATCGCGAAGAAGCGGATGGAAAACAAGTAAAACCAACCGGGAGCCGGCCGCTCCCCCGAAATAAGAGGGCATCTGCCCCGAACATATCCTTATAACATTAGGGAGTAGCCCATGAAAAAGAATCGCAGCAACATCATTTTAATATTGATCTTTCTCGTGGGTCTATCCGTGATGTTATATCCAACCGTCAGTGACTATGTCAACCAGAAAAATCAGTCGCGCGCTGTGGCGAGCTACTCGGAAGAGGTTGAAAACCTGTCGGACGTGGACTATCAGGCCTATTTTGACGCCGCCAACGACTACAACCGGCGGCTGGCCGAAACGCCCGATGCCTTTTACCGGCCCGAAGAGGTGAGCGGCTACACCGACACCCTCGACGTCTCCGGTACCGGCATCATGGGGTACATCACCATCTCCAAGATCGGCGTGGAGCTGCCCATCTACCACGGCACCAGCGACGGCGTTTTGCAGGTGGCGGCGGGCCATCTGGAGGGCAGCAGCCTTCCGGTGGGCGGCGCGGGCACCCACGCCGTCATCTCGGCCCACCGCGGGCTGCCCAGCGCCAAGCTCTTTACCAATCTGGATGAGCTGGAAGTGGGCGACACCTTCACCATCACGGTGCTGGACAGGGTGCTGACCTATGAGGTCGATCAGATCTCCATCGTCCTGCCCACCGAGACCGATCTTTTGCAGCCGGTGGAGGGCAAGGACTACGTCACCCTGATGACCTGTACCCCCTACGGCATCAACACCCACCGCCTTCTGGTGCGCGGCAAGCGGATCGAGAATGCGGAAAACCAGAAACACATCCGCGTAACGGCGGACGCGCTCCGCATCGAGCCCATTATCGTGGCCCCGGCACTGGCTGTGCCCATGCTGCTGGTGATGCTGGTGGTCATGCTGGCCGTGCCGCATCTGCGCAAACGCAAAAATCAGCGAGAGGAGAACCATCATGAAGAGCATCCGTAAACGGCTGGCCGCTGTGCTTGCGGCGCTGACCCTGTTGGTGTGGTGCGCGGCTCCGGCCTTTGCCCTCGAAGTGGTCGATCTGAGCCGCACCGGTTCCATCAAGGTGTCGCTCTACGACAGCGAAACATCCGAGGCGGTGGGCGGCGGCACGCTGACCCTGTACCGCGTGGCCAAGGTCCAAAAGGACAACGCCAACCTGAGCTTTGTGTACACCAACGGCTTCGAGGACTGCGGCGTGGAGCTGGGGGATCTGTCGGAGGGGGAGCTGGCGGGCCGGCTTGCCGAGAAGATCGCCGCCACTGCCGAGTCCACTACCGTGGAGATCAGCGACCTCGGCATAGCCGAGGTCGGCGACCTTGAGGTGGGCCTGTATCTGGTCGTTCAGACCACGGCGGCGGAGAATTACAACGTCATCAACCCGTTCCTTGTGTCGGTCCCCATTCAGGAGAACGGCAGCTACGTCTACGATGTGGACGCCCTGCCCAAGGTAGGCACTGCGGCCAAGAAGACCCCCGACCCCCCCGACACGCCCGACACTCCGGACACCCCGGACACCCCCGACAAGCCGGAGGAGAACCCGAATACCCCGGCGGCTCCCGGCCCGGACAACCCGGACGGCTGGGTCCTCGGCGCCAACGGTGAGAAGATCTACCTGAACCCGGAAGCCCCCAGCCCGGACAACCCCAACGGCTATGTCATGGGCGCCCACGGTCTGCCCCAGACCGGCCAGTTGAATTGGCCGATCCCGGTGCTGGCAGTGACCGGCGTAGTGCTGGTGGCGGCGGGGATCAAGCTCAAGAAGGGGACCCGCAAGGATGAAAAGTAAGCTGGGCACCCTCTTTATTGCGCTGGGCGTGCTGGCGCTGCTGGGGGCTGCGGGCCTCTTCGGCTACAACCAGTGGGACAATGCCCGCGCCGAGAAGGCAGCGGATGCCGTGCTGAATCAGTTGGAAGAGACCCTTGAGCAGCCCAAGACCCTCCTGCCCGGCGAGAGCGAAGCGGCGTCGGCCACCGCCGAAGAACCCGCTGAGGAAGAAGCGGACGGCATGACTGTCACCTTTATTGACGGCTACGATTACATCGGCTATGTCTCCATCCCGTCCATCGGGCTGGCGCTGCCGGTGATGAAGCAGTGGAGCTATCCCGGCCTGAAGATCGCGCCGGGGCGGTATGCCGGCTCCCTTGCCGCCGACGATCTGGTGGTGGCGGGCCACAACTACGCCCGCCATTTCAGCCCCATCAAGCACTTGGCCGTCGGCACCGAGGTGCTGTTCGTGGACATGGACGGCAAAATGTGGCACTACGAGGTCAGCGCGGGGGAGGTCCTGCAGCCGACCCAGATCGAGAAGATGACCGTCAAGTCCTCCGGCGACGACTGGGATTTGACCCTCTTCACCTGCACCACCGGCGGTCAGGCGCGGTATGCGCTGCGCTGCGTCCGCACCGATCAATAAATCAGACCCAAAATGTACTCGCTTTCCCGCTGGAAGGCGAGTATTTTTGTGTTATCCGACTGGGAAAGGGGATCGCACATGGAAGATTGGGTCCGCAGTTTGTTTGGGCTGGCCGGTGGGCTGGCGCTGTTTTTGTACGGCATGACGACCATGAGCCGGGCTTTGCAGCAAGCAGCGGGGGAGCGGCTGCGGCGGGCATTGGCAGCCCTGACCCGCACCCCGCTGACCGGGGCGCTGGCCGGGATG
>ENA-ORTS01001290-ORTS01001290.1-human-gut-metagenome-genome-assembly--contig:-NODE-1290-length-17552-cov-3.339144_pt1 | contig 17552 bp, 23 predicted proteins | sample MGYA00241911_ERZ509186 | MGnify/ENA primary metagenome ERZ509186 (study PRJEB26280, sample SAMEA2338852) | human gut metagenome | biome: human gut; feature: human-associated habitat; material: faeces...
CAGTACGGGGAGTTTGAGGACTTTTGTGACGTAACCACCTTCCCCACCACTGAGGAAAAGGCCAGTAAATACTTCCGCCGAAAGTACAATGACCAATCAATCACTATTAACAAGGTAGAGCAGGAAACGCACGTGTATTACATGAGTGTTGAAGAATTCATTGCCTGCGCACACGAACGAGTAAAGGAGAACTAAAATGGCAACCGAAATTACTACCACCGAGAACAACAGCATGGCCCCCACCGTTACCGCAAAGCCCGTCATGGCCCTGGCCTTTGATACCACCACGAGTGAAGGCAAGAAGCGCCTTTTCAACGCGCTGAACACTGCCGAATCCCTTAATGATGCTGATATTAAGCAGCTCACTTTGTCCGGAATCATCGTGCAGCCCACGGAGCGCCTGGACCAGGCAACCGGTGAAGTGGTGATGTGTGAGGGCACCACGTTTATCACCGAGCATGGCGCATACTTTAGCCAGTCTGACGGTATCGCCCGTTGCGCCAAGAACTTGATTATGGCGTACGGTTCCGATTTTGCAGCTGAGCCTATCACCATCGAGTTTACCGAGCGTAAACTTGGAGGCGGGCGCAAGCTGAAGCAGTTTATCGTTCTTTAATCCTTCCGGCTCCTTGTAAAAGCCGTGTGATAGCATGAGGGGGCTGCAAAGTCCCCTCTTTTGTTTAGGTGGTGCAAAATGGCGTATGATGTTAGCCGTATGCAAAAACGTGCACGAGATAAGGAATATCGACTTCGTAAGCAAGGGGCAACTCGAGAATCTATTGCAGAGATTTCGCCACGTAAGTCCTGGAAAGAAATCAAAGCAATGTCACCGGCTCAGCAACAGCGCTACACCAAGCGGCTTGATGCATGGAATCGCAAGGCACGGTATACTGGCGTTACCAGCGGAAATGTCATACCCACTAAGCTAATTGACCAGGCTAAAAGGTTGCAGCGAGAACGAAATCAGTTTATAGCAACCGAGCGTAAGCGCATTGCCGGCATTGCGCCTGGCGAATGGCAAGCCGCCTACACACCGCGTGAAGGAATTTTGGGCAAGGGTCAGGGCATTTTAGGCCTTTTGGCCCCTATCGATGTGGAGAAGATGACCCCGCCAGCATCTGTGGAGGTTGCCAAGCGGCGCATTAAGCGTTTTGAGGAGCGCAACAAACACAAGTTTAGTTGGTATCGCAAGCGCCAGCGTGAAGCCATGGAAAAGATGCTGTGGAAGCTAGACGAATATGAACTCGCCGAGGTTGTGCGTAACCTAGATAATGACGCGTTCGACCTGCTATCAACGGTCTACGCGTCCTGGGATACACTCGAATTTTCGTATTCCCCTAGGGGCGGCGCTATTGACGGTGAAGGCCCAATGGGAACGTTTCGCGGATATGTGGAGCGGGCGCAGGCCGTTACCAAAGGTAAATCTATCATCGAAGTGCAGAAGAACATGGCACGCTATAGTAGCCGCCGTGCGAAGCGTGGCCGCGAACGTGCTAAAGCAGCTCAGGGGCTGTAATGAGCTGGGCGGTTTCGGCCGACTTTGAGACAACAACGGACCCTAACGATTGCCGCGTATGGGCTTGGGCTGTTGCGCTCATTGATGACCCTGAGCAGGTATATTATGGCAATTCCATACAAACGTTCATGAATTGGCTATCCCGTGGCGATGTGCACACGGCTTGGTTTCACAATCTTGCCTTTGACGGCAAGTTTATATTGGATTACCTAATGCGGTGTGGGCACACGTACGCTGAAACTAATCCGGGACGTAGTCAATTCTCTACGCTTATTTCGAACAAGGGAAAGTTTTATCAAATCGAAGTATGTTTCGGTAATGGCACTCGCGTTATCTTCCAGGATTCGCTCAAAGTGTTTCCCATGACCGTTAAACGCATAGCTGAAACGTTTAACCTTCCTGAACAAAAGGGCGATTTGGACTACCGCAAATACCGTGAACCTGGTCACAAAATCACGGATGAGGAATTGTATTACATCAGCCACGATGTGCAGATTGTGGCTCGTGCCCTACAACAAAACTTTGCCCAGGGCCTGGAGAAAATGACCATTGGCGCTAACGCTATGGCGTTTTTCAAACAGCAGTTTGGGAAAAAGGCATTTAAAACCTACTTCCCTACCCTATCGTTAGAAGCTGATAGCGATATTCGCAAAGCATATAGAGGGGGCTTTACCTATGTAGAGCCTAAATATGCGGGTGTGGAAATCGGCGAAGGTATATCGGTTGACTACAATTCGATGTATCCAAGCGTCATGAAGAAGTACCCATACCCTTGCGGCTCTCCGGTTATCTTCGAAGGCCAGTACGAATATGACCCGGCATATCCTCTATACGTACAACGAATGGTGGTGGAGTTTAGCCTAAAGCCAGAGGGCGTGCCCATGCTACAGCTGAAGAACAAAGGTTTTTACGGTAACCATGAGTATGTGCGTGAAACCGTTGCCCCTGTTGAAATAACGGTCACGTCTGTTGACTGGGAAATCATGCAGCGCATGTATAATGTTGACGTGTTGATGTACGCTGGTGGTTATAAGTTCGCGGCGCGAAAAGGGCTGTTCGATGAATATATCGACTACTGGGGACATGTCAAAGAAACATCAACCGGCGGTTTGCGCCAGCTGGCAAAGCTGATGCTTAACAATCTGTACGGCAAGTTTGCGACGAATCCTGATGTTACTGGCAAGATACCAGTTTACGATGCTGAAGAAGGAATTGTGCGTTACGTACTCGGAGAAGAAGAAACGCGGGACCCTGTTTACATACCCGTTGGCGTGTTTTGCACGGCATACGCGCGGCGTGAATTGCTGTTTGCAATCCTTGATAATCGTGAGCGTTTTGTTTATTGCGATACCGATTCGCTGCATCTGCTAGGAACCGAGCAGCCTTCAAATATCCCCATCCACGACAAGGAATTGTGCCACTGGAAAGTGGAGGGCACTTTTACCCGTGCCAAACACTTACGCGCCAAAGCGTACGTGTGGGATTTGAACGGCAAGTTTTCGGTCACATGCGCAGGCATGCCGGACGATGTTAAAGCACTCGTGAACTGGGATAACTTTGAATATGGCTTTAGCAATGCATTTACCGATAAGGACGGCAACACTAAGATTTGCCCGCTGTTCGCGAAACTCATGCCGAAAACCGTACCAGGCGGCGTTGTGCTCCTTGACAGCGTGTACCAATTACACGCATAATAACTTACGTCCGGTGCATCGCTGTTCGCCGCACGTGGATAGTGGCGCGTAAATGCAACCCTAACTCGGTACGCGCCTAGCTGGCAGGCTTCCCACGGTGTGCGTTGTTAGCTGGACAACCCTTTGAAACCCCGACCGTATCACGGTGCGGGGTTTCGTGATATTATGGCCGTGTCCACAACAACGAATGGAGGTGCTCATGAACGAGACGAAGGTGCGCGAGACCGAAGCCGAGGAAACGCGCGAGGAGGAAAGCGGCGACACCGCCGAGGAGGAAACGGCAGTCGAACAGCAGCAGGAAGTGGAAGAGCACGACTGGGGTGCTATGACTGCCCGTATCGACGCCCTGGAGGAGCAGGTGCAGGGCCTGGCCGCTGCGATGGCCACTATTTCTGCTGCTGCTGAGGACGAGGACGGCAAGCCGGACGTTGATTTGTCCGATGACGAATACGGCGCGGCTATCGATTTGGATGACGAGGACCTGGCCGGGATGCTCGGCCTTTAAGGAGTTAACATGGCTAAAAGCAAGCTTACCAATGAAGAGGGGCGACTGACCCTAACCAATGCGCAGATTTTGGACACCGTTCGAAAGTATGCGCCGAACGATTATCAGCAGCGAATCCCTGCCACTACTCAAGGCAGTGTTGTTGAGACCCTTAAGGCAATGAACAATTATTCGCCGGCCTGGGATGTGTTCTGGAATGTGTTTTTGGCTCGTATCGGACGAGTGCAGATTAACGACCGCATGAACTTTACCAACCCGCTGTCGAAGCTGAAGCGCCCCACCCTGCGTTATGGCCGTACCATCCAGGAGGTTCAGACCAATCTTATCAAAGCACGTGCTTATGATTCGCGTGCTGAAAATGTGTTCGGCCGCGAGGGTCGCGAGCCTGATATTCACCAGATTTTCCATACCGAAAATCGCCGCGATAAGTACGTTATCAACATCCCAATGGAGGATGTGCTGCGCGGATCGTTTATCGAGGGAGAATCCATTTCGGCGTTCTTTAACTCGTTGACCGCTGCTCCTATCGCGTCTGCTAACAATGATGAGTATCTGCTCATGCGTAGCCTTTTGGAGACGTTCGACAACCTTTGGGGCTTTTGGAATATCCAGGTGCCAGACCTGCACAACAAGACGCTCACGCACGAAGAGGAAGTCCAGGCCGGCGTTAAGCTCATCGAAGCTATGCGAGCAACCTATAACAAGATGAAGTATTTCCGCACGGAATACTCCCCCGAGGGCCGCAACAAGGGCCTTGCTACGCGCTCCAATCGACTGATTGCAATCATCGATTCGGACGTGGAAGCCGCGCTCAAGGTCGCCGTCAATGCCTACGCCTTTAACGAGGACAATCAGCGCCTTATCGCCGACGAGGTTATCGTCCTGGACGAGTTGCCCATCGCCGGTTGCCAGGCGCTGTTGCTCGATGAGGAATGGTTCCAGGTTGCCGACACGCTGCAGGTTACCGCAACCGCGCCCATGAACCCTGACAATCTTTCGTACAACACGTTCATGCACGTGTGGCAGGTGCTGAGCTATTCGCTGTTCCTGGGTTCGGTCATGTTCTCCACGCGTCCCGATTCTGAGATTACCGCCCTGCCCGCAACGTATACGGGTGTGACGCTTACTGATGCAGACGGCGGCACGTCTAAGACCATTCAGCCGGGTGAATCTGTACAGCTTGTCGCCAAGGTCCAGGGCACGAACGGCCCGAATCAGGCGGTCATGTATGAGATTAAGGCGTTTAACGGGCGTGGCGCAGGTGCTACGCTGCCTGCCGAAATGTACATTGACAGCAACGGTGTTTTCCATTCGGGCAATTGTCATGACATTGATAAGGTTGTTGTTTCCGCCACCTCCGTTGCCGACGGCCAGTATCAGGCCGTGTACACCTTTACCATCGCCGGTGCCACGTATGCAACCGCTGTTGCGGGAGCTGCGGTAACCGTCAAGGTTGGTGCGAACGCCACTAGTGCCCTTACCTGGACCCCGACCAGTGCTACCAACAAGAGTTATGAGGCTTACAGCGCTGATGATTCTATCGCCACGGTCGCTGCTGTTGCTGATGACGTGCTAACGGTTTCCGGCGTTTCGGTCGGCGAAACCACCATCATCCTGGTGGCAAAGGGCGGTGACCCGACTAAGCCCAACGTCACTGCTAAGGTGACCGTTACGGTACAGGCTTAAAGCCTTAACCCTGCTATAATGGGGCGCGTAATGCGCCCCATTTTTGTTTGTTAAGGAGTAAACATGCCCGAAACACCCCAAAAGTTAACGCCTAACACATGGCCGGTTGGCACAGAGGTAACGCTGATGCAGGTGCCGTGGGATGCCAATTATCGTGATATCGTTATCTGGGATAATGTGCAGCAACGTAACGCCTACCTTGACGCGCAGGCCCTTAACGGCACCGGGTGGCGGTCAAAGCGTTTTTCGTATTGCAGACCTAACGAGCCTATCAGCGTGCCGGTCCCTTATTCGGCCGCTTACAAATATAACTATGTTGTGGTGCAAAACCCCATGCAGCCCGTGGACGGCGAGGAGCAGCCGTTAAAGCTGTGCTACTTTGTTTTGTCTACCGATTACGTGGCACCCGGAACAACGCAATTAACGTTGCAGCTGGACGTTATACAGACGTATCAGTTTGGTGTGTGCTTAGGTAACATGTTCGTAGAGCGCGGGCACATGGGCGTATCTAACGCAGTCTTTAAAGACGGTGTGCAGAACATCCAGGGTCAGTACCTGCGCAAATATCTTAATGTCCCTGAGGGCTTAGACATTGGCGATTCGTATGTTATGGCTAACCACGAATGGTATCCGCTTACCGATGCCGTCACCGGTGATATCGGTAAAATTATCATCATCAGCAGCGCAGACCTTGCCGCTGACCCGGGCACAGTTGACAATCCCAATCTTAACGTTGCGGATGGCCAGGAAGCGGACGGCATACCGTCCGGATGCAACGTGTACTCTATGGACTTGAGCACGTTTAAGTCCGTGCTAACCTCGATGAAAGAGAAATCTTGGGTTGCGCAGTGCATCCAATCTGTATCAACCTTCCCTGCCCGGCTGTTGTCGGCGGGCGTTGATGTTGAGCTGTTCGGCAATTCCGGTGTGACGATGCAGTTTATAGGTGAGACCGATACGCTGGAATTGCCGCTTAAAACCTACGCAACCACCGGCAACATCTATCAGCAGCTGTCGAACGGCGTGCCTGATGGGTATCACAATCTATATAAGGCCTATACGTATCCGTATTCGGTCATCGAGCTTACCGCTTACAATGGCAATTCGGTATTCGTCAAGCCAGAACTCGTGTACGGAAATACCCTCGCGCTTACCGTCATTGGGTGCGCCGTTGCGCCGTTTGCGCGAATCGGCGTTTTCCCAATCAATTACGGCCTGGCTTTCGAGGGCGGCCAGCCGGTAAACTACAATCGGTATTCATGGTGCGGGTTCGACGGCTCAGACCATACCGGCGTTATCCCGAGCGGTGATTTCCTCGATACGTGCCTATGGTTGGCAGACTTCCCGCAATTTTCGGTCGTTAACAGCAACTATATTACCTACCTTGCGTCAACGGCGCACACTCGCGCATACCAGTACGAAAGCGCAGGTTGGCAAAACGCTAAAAGCAATGCCGCGTCCGACCTTGCCTATACACAGGCCATGAACCAAACGGCGCTCAATGAAGCCAACCGCTATGACCAGGGGCCTATTGGGGCACCTCAGATTGCTAACTATGCCGGGCAGGCCATGGGTGCGATTGAAAGCGGCTTGAATCGGCTTACCGGCCAACCTGCCGTAAGCTCTAACGAGGTGACGCTGGCTGGTGCTGCTAATTATCTGGCGCAGCGCCAAACGGGCAACCTTGCCTTTAACGCCACACAAGACTTGTCGCGCCAGGTTGCCGGGCAAAACCTGGACTACGCCAAATACGCCGCACGCGGCGACTACGCTAACCAGATTGCAGCCATTAACGCCACGGTGCAGGATGCTGCATTGCAGGCCCCGTCCACGGTAGGCCAGATGGGCGGCCAGGGCTTTATGTGGAAAAACGGGATTGTTGGTTTCGCCGTGAATTACAAAACGGCTGGCGGTGCAGCCATGCGCACGGTCTGCGATTTCTGGGCCCGATACGGCTATAAGATTCAGCGGTTTTACAACTTCGAGAACGCTAAAATGACCGCCCTAAAAGTCATGAATCATTTTAGTTATTGGAAGGTGTCCGAAACCTATATCACGTGCGCGAAAGCGAATGAAGCCGAAAAGGATGCAATTCGCGGCGTGCTCGAAAAGGGCGTTACCGTATGGGGCAACCCCTCTGAGATAGGTAACATCGCGCCGGTCGCCAATGCCCCGCTGTATAATATCGAATACTAAGTAAGGAGGATGAATGGAACCTTGGATGCTAGACCCAACCGAGTTCACGCCGCTTAACGTGTCTATGTTTGGAAAGCGCTACGTCAAGCGTTGGCAGGCAAGCGTAAAGCAATATCGCACCTATGACTATTGGCGGCAGCTATTCTGGACGGCCGCAATCAGTCGTTTCGAATGGGAAGGATTGCCGGACGGAATCGATTCGAGATACCTTGAAACGCTGTTGTGCGGTTATGGTTCGTTCGCCGCAACGAAACGCTCCACCAGCGGCGTGCTTACGTATTGGTGCGGCCGCATGAACCCCGTTGGCAACCTGGACCTTTACCGCAACCCTAACACCATTGACGTTTACACGCCGAACGGCCAGCGCCAGCGCCGTCATTGCAATTGGTGGTTTAAGCACGTCGGCAATCAGTACGGGACTAAAACGGTTGTCATGCCTGCCGATGCAGTTATCTGCTGGGACAACCTCACGCGTTTCCCCGTGTTGCAGCTCATCGACCGCCAGGCCCAGCGCTTGGCCGATATGGACACAACCGTTGACCAGCACGTTAGAGCTATGCGCGTGCCGTACGTTATCAGCGTAGACGAGTACGGCAAAAAGCAGGCTCAGGACATGTATAACCGCATTGATTCAGGCCAGCCAGCCATCTATATGGCCCCTTCTGGCATGCAGAACATGAGCGTGCAGGTGCTCCAGACCATGAACAAAGCGGCCTATGCGGGTAGCGATATCCTCAACGATGAGCTGAAAATCGTGTCTGCCGTGTATACGATGCTCGGAATCGACAACAACGCCGCCGCAGAGAAAAAGGAGCGTGTGCAGACCGCCGAGACCCTGGCAAACAACGAGCAATTTATGATCCAGCGCAATTCGTTCTTGCGCCCGCGTCAGGAGTTTTGCAAAGCGATAAACGAAATGTACGGCTGGGATTGCTCCGTTAAATGGAGCGTTCCGCACATGCCTGCCGAATCTGAGCAGCAGAGCATGTATATGGGCAGCACGGACTTGCTAGGTTACGGTGACGCTGTGGAGGGTGATGCTGATGCTAACGTTTAACAACAACGACTTTGCAACGCTTGACGAGCATAAGTACACGCTCCGCGACGTGGTGGAAGCCCTGGGCTATGATTGGGGAATGCAAGACTACCCCATCTTCGACGAGGGATACCGCGAGAAACTGAACCGTGCGATTTACAATCACTTTTGCTTTCGCCGAATCGCAAGCGAAACCCCGGCCATGTTCATCTTTTACCTTAACCGCCGCATGGTGGAGCAAATGCCCAACATCAATCCCGTTTATGAATTGGTACGGCGTGAGCAGTTCGACCCATTTGCAACTACGCAAGGTAAAAGCAATTCGGCCACGCAGGGCAAAAACAGCAACATGAGCGTAGCCACGGCATCGAGCACGCCGCAGGTGTTTCTTGATAACCCCGACGGCGAGCAGTACCTCACCGGTGTTACCAAACAGACCGACAACGGCAACCAGGATGGCACGGCGGCCACGACGTATAGCTCCATTTCCGGCGTAGGCAACGCCGTGTATGATATGATGGCATCTAGTTTCATGGCAACGGACAACCTTGTTTTTAACCTGCTGGAGCCGTTGTTTATGCAAACCTGGGACGATATGCCGATGTAGTAAGGAGGTATGAGGATGCAAAGCAAGGATGATTACGAGTATATGCGCGTGCAGCTGGCCGGCATGCGGATGTGTTTCGAGCTTGACGCGAAACACGCCATGATGGACAACGACATCGACGCGTACTATACGTTAAATCCACTGAGCCAGGAAATCATCACATGCATCCGCCGCGTTGACGCGCTTATCAATCTGATTGACGAGCGCGGCAAAATCGAGCCGAAGGGCGATGGTGGCAATGGGGATATTTAGCTCGTACGGGTTCCGTGCGCTCGAAAATCAAAACGCCGCGAACACTCAGGCTGCCAACGTGGCCCCTACCATGCCGGGCTATGCAGGCATGGATAAGCTGGATTTTGCACAGATGCGCACACCCGAGGACCAGATTCATTGGCTGTATCTTTATGCCACCGGCCTTGAAATGGGCACCATAAACGCCGAGCAGGCGCAAGCGCTGATAGATGCGGCAACCGCAACGCTAAAGGCATACGTGGATGCTCAGGACCAGGCGATATCCGCTGACGTGGCGCAGCGTTACAACTACCTGCTCGGCCTTATCCAGCAGCTTACAGAGTTTCCAGGAGTCGTCGTTGACCCAACGTGGGGCACTGCCCGGCCCATCAAAACGGTGGTTGACCGTGTGTATGATTTCGACCGGCCGTTTTCTGTGACCGCCAAGGATTATGACGGCATGGAATACACGGCAAAAGCGTATGACTCAAAAGGCATCACGGCACGTGAGTTCGATGTTACGTTCGCCGTGCAAACTTACAATGACTGGATAGCAAAGGGGGTGCATGATATGGCTGGAAAAGCAGTAAGCTATCAATTCTTGTATACGCTGGCAAAATCAGTTGGCGTGGCCGCCGAGACGGTTAAACAGACGCGTCGAGATTAACCGACTGCAAGCGCAGCTAATGAGCAGATTACGGCGCCATAGCACTTATTTTATTTGCAGCATACAACTCATAAGGAGACCCCATGAGCGCAACTAACGAGACTACCAACTACAAGCTCCCGTTGTTTACCGACAACGACCAGCCCACGTGGCTGGGAGACTTTAACGGTGCGATGAATAAAATCGATACTGATATGAATACCATCGGCGCTAATGCGTCTACTGCGCTTTCCGCAGCGAATAACGCCGTTAACCGCGTGGCAACGGTTGAGACCACCATGACCAACGTGCAGGCCACGGCTAACAATGCTTATGCGCTGGCGCAGACCAACGAGAATGATATCGGCACGCTTAACGGCGAGGTGGCTGAGCTAAACCAGCTCAAATCTAAATTCCCCGTCCAAACTGCAGACATCGCTACGGCTGCAGTCACCGCCGAAAAGCTCGATGCAACGGCCATTGCCGCAATGTGGAAAAGCCAGCGTGTGTATCGTTTCAATTCTGCAGACGCAACAGCAGACAATACAGGGCTTGCTGTGCCTAGCGGTGCTGCATTGGCAGGATTCTACCTTGCCGATTTGGGTTTGCTTATCATCATCAACGGTTATCTGCACACGACTTCCTCTGCTACCGACGTGCTAACACTCCCCTCTTATGTGCCTGTAGCGCCTAGGGATATTATTATTGGCCTTGGTTGTGTGCATTGGACTGTTTCTAATGACTTTAAGAGTTGGTCCAAGGTAACCTATAAAAGCGGCACGCGCAACATCGTATTCAACGCACGCACTGCTGGAGAGTCATCCAACATTGTCGGTACCCTCGCGTTTTTCGTTGGTACCGGAACGAGCAGCAACACGAGTGCTGTTTCGTACATCAATGCAAATGGGACGATTGCGCTATGATCCAGCTTTTGCACATATCGGACACTCACGCGTTTGCCGAGGGCACTAGAGACGCGGTAGCGTTGTCGCAACGCATGGGAATACCGCTTATCCACACGGGCGATATGGTATATAACAGTTACGGCCAGGATATAACGTATGCATATCCTGGCACCATGTTGTTTTGTATCGGCAACCATGACGTGTGGACGGAATCATTGCCGCATCAATATGTTGACCAGACGAATCTTTACGCGACCTATTACGCACCGTATGCGGCAGGACGCGACTGCGTACAGACCGCACCTGACACGTGGTGGTATAAGGACATTGAGGGCGTGCGATTGATAAGCCTTGATTGTCTATGCACCGGGGACATTATGGCACGGCAACTCGCGTGGCTCGATAGCACCATTGCCGGATGCGAGTGGTGCATCGTGCTATCCCACATGGCACCACGTAGCCTCCAGCCCCATGCATGTTGCCTGACCTATTCCGATTACTACAACACCACGTTTGTAAGCCCTGAAGAACAAGACCAGATGACATACACGCCAGGCCTTAAGCAGCTCTATAACGAGCTGCTCCCGCATAAAGACAAGATACTTATTGAACTGTGTGGGCACGAACATGCCGATTGCGTTGGCATGGCACCAGATTGGCTAGTATCCGCTATCGGCAGCACGATTATAGATAGCTTTAACAACGTGTATCGCTCTACCGACGCCGTGCAAAACCGCTGTGTTGCCAACCTGGTGCGTATCGAACCTGGCGATTTTTGCGCAATCTATCGCCTAGGCGCGATAGGCCGCACGAACGGAGAACGCGGCCGCATGGTTGTCTATGATTACAAGACCAAGCGATTCGGCGCGGAGGTGAGCCGGTAATATTATGCTTAACTTCCTAGACACCTCAAACTGGCAGGGCGGGTACTCCCCCGCCCTTACTGGGGCCGATGCGGTTATCGTAAAAGCAACCGAAGGCACCGGATTTGTTGATCCGTATTGCGATTCCATCATCCAGCAAGCAATGGCTACCAGCATGCCCTGGGGGTTTTATCACTTTGCAGGTGATGGAGACGAGGTAGCCGAAGCGGTGCACTTTATCAACAATTGCTCAAACTATTTCGGCTCAGGCATCCCAGTATTGGACTGGGAGGGCAACCAGAGCGTTGATTGGGTAAACCGTTTCGTGGAGACCGTGCACGATCATACCGGCGTTTGGCCCTGGATTTACGCCAACCCGTGGCGTTTTAACCAGGGTGGCGTTAATCCAAATTGCGCCCGTTGGGTTGCATCCTATCCAGATGTTGCAAGTCCTACATGGAGCCAAGCACAAGGCTGGGATTGCCCCGATGCTGACGGCAACGTAGTAGCGTGGCAGTTCTGCTCAGACGGCACCGTTAACGGCATTGCCGGTAATGTTGACCTTGATTTGTTTTACGGGACTAAGGAGCAGTGGCAAGCCTATGCTAGAGGTGGCACAAAACATGTTGACGATATTGGGACTGATAGCCCTGGCGTTGATACTCCGGAAGTGCTAGAAAATGCCTCCTACAAAGTAACGATTGAAAGGAAATAACTTGGATTGGCACATTGCGGCAATCGTGTGCGCGTTCGTGGTGATGGACCTTGCCACCGGTGTGATGCAGGCGATCGCGAACAAGACCCTGGATTCAACCAAAATGAGGGCAGGCTTGTGGCACAAATGCGGTTTTATCATGACCATCATTCTGGCCGCGCTTGTCGAATGGTCCATGCAGTTTATCGACCTCGGATTTACGTTGCCGCTGTTCGTCCCCGTGTGCGTTTTCATTATCCTTACAGAAATCGTCTCGATTTTCGAAAACGTGTGCAAGCTATCCCCGGAGCTGGCAAACTCCAAACTTGCGCAGCTGTTTAACATTGAGGTAAAATAACTCCGCCACGGGTTCTAAGCATACAGCCCATAGGCACCACTCTAAACCCCACGTGGACAAGGCACGTGGGGTTTACTTTTATAAGGAGCAGGCATGGCATGGACAAAAGATCAACAGCAGTTTTGCGAGTACACGATCTGTACAGTCGAAAGCGGGTGTGATTATGCAGCGGTAAACATGCACGACCCTATCACGCTGGGAATCGGGCAGTTTTACGCCTATAACGCGGCGGCGCTTATGGGGCGTTTGCGCGACAATGCAAGCGCAAGCTATGACAAGCTCTCGAGCAGGCTTAAAGACGCAGTAGCTAATCATCCGTCCGATACCGATGCAACATGGTGGACGGGCCTTTACCTTTACCAGGACGATGCAGATTCATGGGTAGCGTCCGCTCAAGACATGGAAAACCATGCTGTGCAGGACCAGTTTTTCCTAGATTGGGTTTTCGGTTCTGGCGGCGCGTTCGACACCCTGGCCGGGTGGGGTATGAGCACCGACAACGTAAAGCAGACCATCTTTATGTTATCCGTCTACCACCAGGCCCCGGCCAGCGCTAATCAAATCCTTGCAAACATAGGTGGCGGGCGAAGCCTGGACGAGTATCTAAATGCAACGCTTAACACGTGGCCGGTTTCGGGGTACCCAAATCGTTACAATCGCGTGTATCAGCTGCTCAATGATTGGGACGGCACCAGCGCCCCTCCTGACTTCGGGCAATCAGACTTTACCCCGGGCACCAACCCCGACACCAACGGGCAGGCCAAATCAAGCATTAGCCGCCTGGAGCAGGTTGGAAACGACATTATCGTATACGGTGCCATGGGGCAGGGCACTCGCCTAGTGTGCCACAACACGGGCAACGGCGTTTGGCTGCCCGTGCGAAACGCAACCGCGCCAACCTATCCAGGTACTGGTGGTGGCGGTGGAGGTGGTGGCGGTAGTGACGAGTTCGAAGCCATGCGAGCGATTTGGGAACAAAACGAGGGCGCTTTTAATTACGCCCAGGCAGCAGGCAGGCTGGAGCCAGACGTCAGCGGCTTTACCGATTGCAGCGCCTGCATTTGGTGGGCAGCAAACAAAGCTACCAATGGCAAGTATAATTGGTTAGGTACGTCAACATGGACAATGCGAGACACGGCAACTAAAATATGTGATGGTATTCAACGCGACCTCATGCAACCTGGAGACCTTATCTTAATGACCAACCCCGAACATGTGGGATGGTATTGGGGTAACGGCGTTGCGTGGGGAGCGGGCGCGGCCCCGTGCCCCAAGGTTGAAGCCGACCCCGTGGAAAATTATTACTCATGGGGTAGCAATTTAGAGATTTACCGGTTTATAGGCCAGTAAGGAGAAAGATAATGAGTGGTATACCTAAATGGGCACGTTGGGATCCCAGCGCTTTGATGGGCGCACGGTGCCCCGTGCGATTGTGCACGGGGCCGAGAAGCCTGGGAAAAACATACGCAATGAAAAAGGTTGGCATCAAACGGTTTTTGACAAAGGGCGAAACATGGGCATATGTGCGTTATTACGACACGATGATTGACCGTATTTTACGCAGTCCTGAGGGGTTTTTATCGGATATCGAACGCAATAACGAGTTTCCCGGGCAGCGTTTCCAGATGAATGGGCGTATGATGCAGACCGCGTACCAGGCGCAAAAGGACACGGGCAACATAAAATGGAAGCCTCGTTGGCAAAACCTGGGCCAGATGTACGCACTTACCTCGTTCGATTCATTAAAGGGCGCCACAACGGCAAACAACACGTTGATGGTCCTGGACGAGTTTATCAAGGAAAAGCGCGTTCCACCTTATCCGAGCGGTTGCGTTGACATGTTGATGAACATGTGGGAAACGTTCGACCGCCGAGAAAACCGCGTTATCCTGGTAGGACTGGCGAACAATGCCGACCTGGTTAATCCGCTATTTCAGGCGTGGGGCATCACACCTATCCCCCGTGGTAGCAGCCGTTATTTTAAGGTAGGCAATTCGGCGGTGTACTACGAAAACGCGTTTAATGCCGAGTTCGAACAATATTCGGCCACCTCGAATATCGGTGCGTTTACCGCAGGTAGCGATTATGCCGAGTATGCACAGCAAAGCGAATTTGCCAACATGACCGGACAGTTTGTAAAGCCTAGGACAAAAGGTTGTGATTGCATCATCGCCCTAAAGTTTAGGGGCATCCCATTTGCCATTTGGCAAGATATGCACACCGGTATTGTGTACGTTGATCGAAAGCCACCGGCTGGTAAACAGGTAGTTGTGTTGACGCGTCATGATATGTCACCTGATACTATGCTTATCGAGCGAAACGCCCCGCTTATCAAGTTCGCCGTTAGGGCTTATAGCCATGGTGATTGTTATTTCGATTCAGATGCAACACGTGAGATGTGGCTGGACATGCTTAGCATGTGCGGATTGAGATAGTAAAAGGCCCTCCGATTTGGAGGGCCTTTTACTATCTCATAAGAACTTACATCCGTTGCCATCGGGCAAATCATGCTGTAAACCGAAGTCCGTTTCAACAACCTCGGACATGTCACGCAAAACACTTGCGAGGGCAACACAATCGGCTGTTTCAACGCCATCATAACCAAAATCCCAGCGCACCAACTCTTTAACGCCGTTGCGCTCTATGTAAACCATAAACCCATACTCATCACCATGCGACGTAACCTCAACGGAATACGCATCGATTGCCGCCGTTCGTTCCAACTGCATAAGCTGCATTCTCATTCCTTTCCAGGGCCTGCCATTGCTAGCAGGTGCTTCATTCTGACGGTTACGTTCTTCTTTCCGGCCTGAACGAAAAACACGTTGTTATGTACGTCTGTCACAACGCCTTGACACACCTCATACCAACGGGCGTATTTGGTGTGTTTTGGAGTTATCCACCAAATAGCCTTGCCGATGCAATCCTCGGGTTCCAGGTGCCACAAATAGCACCTTACGCGGAACTCGTGTATTAGCTTCTGCCACAACGCAGCGCGTTCTTGGGGCTTTTTGGTCTTGGTAAATTCCGTCTGGTACCTGCTAAGCAGATAATCCACTTCATGGCGTGAGATTAGAGGGTACAGCATGGCATCATGCTATTCTCACATTTAGCATACATATTAAACAATTTATCATACAATTCCAGGGCATCTTCAGTGCCAACGCCAGACACTTCTTTTATAACATCATACGTGCCCGTATGCCTTACACGAACGCAAGCTGTACCACCAACGTTTGCGTAGATACTGAGCAACCTTTTACAGTTGGTAAACTCGGTCTGATAAGCTATAGAAATCATTCCCTTCTCCTTACACATACGGTGTGACAGTTAACGCTAACCCGATTGTGACCATGGCAACGGATAACAGGCTGGGTTTGCGTGCGAACATAGCAGAGCCTGCTATTGCTAGGATAAGGCCGATGAAGGCGGCTAGTGGCGCGTATTGATGAAACATGTTGGCCCTTCTGTCTCGTCTTTATTTCGGAATTATCTTAATGCATGCTTCCTCTATATCAGCGACGACCTTGCGAAGTTTCTCCCGCATCGATAAAATCGCAGCCCTTCATCCATTTGCGCAAATCCTTGGCGCAATCGGGGCAAAGATGCGCCTTTTTCCCGAAGCGGTATACTCCGCGATATGGCTTGCGGATAAAACTCTTATAGCTGGACGCCACCAGCTCGCCGCATCTGTCGCACCTATACATCCTCATAGCTGAAACCTCCGTTTGTTAAATCTCTGATGTGCAGCGGCTGCACTATACGTGACTAGCTTTGCCGTTCTAGATGATACGGGCGCTGTAGTGCATGTACATGATTTACTCCTTCTATACGGGCTTGGCTGTACAATATTGCACAAGGTCCGAACCTACCAGCTGCCACGCGCTGTATAGCTCAGTGTCACGATCGGGAATATGGAGATAGGTAGTAGTGCCGCATACGTACGTGTTACCTTCCCACATGGCGCTACCCAAATGGACTGTTGCGCCCTTGCGGATATGCCTTAGCTGCACCAGCTGAAGCAGTGCATCCCCAGGTGTGCAGCCGCTGCACTCTGCATACCTAGCTTTGCCGTTCTCGATGATTTTCGCACTGTAATGCATCATGATTGTTCTCCTAACTCTATTAGATGGGCGGGCTTGTGCCCGCCCTTAATTGCTTTCTACTCGTCCTCGTCCTCGTTCTCGTCAAAAATCTCATCACATTCAAACCACACAAAATCGTTAATGTCGGTTTCGCTGCAATCCTGCTCATAGGCAAGAATTTCAATCTGATCATACACTTCTTCACGCTGCTCGTCCGTAGCGTTATCCATGCGATCCTTGGCACCTGCCCAGAACTCGAAATCTCGCGGGCTAATCTCAACGTAGTATTTCATGATATGTTCCTTCCTGTTCGGGTCCGTTCCGGCTTAAGGCCGGGCATAGCCTGCAGGTTGTAGGCTATGCCCGGCCTACCCTTGCGGGTAGGCTCGGGTTGCTAGAGGTCGAACGTTTGCTTATAGGCGCCATGTACAATCATAATGCCATCATCTTGATGCAAAGCCCCTGGCCATTCGCCTGTCAACGCTTTAAGAGTGTTCTGCACGCCTGTCAACTTAATGTGCCAATACTCT
>ENA-ORTS01001293-ORTS01001293.1-human-gut-metagenome-genome-assembly--contig:-NODE-1293-length-17506-cov-9.573090_pt1 | contig 17506 bp, 24 predicted proteins | sample MGYA00241911_ERZ509186 | MGnify/ENA primary metagenome ERZ509186 (study PRJEB26280, sample SAMEA2338852) | human gut metagenome | biome: human gut; feature: human-associated habitat; material: faeces...
GATGCAGATTATTTTCGCTTCTGTATCATATAGGCGCGTAGTTGCGGATTTGAGGATAATTTCTAAAGCTTTTAATATGGATGCTGTGACTTGTGGGGTAGGGGCTGCTGAAAATACATTGCTGTCCGCATAAAATTTCAAATATTGTATTATCTTCTTTGAAGCTGCTGCAAATCCTCCTACGCAACCAAATGATTTGCTGAATGTACCAGTAATAATATCAATTTGACCTAAACAGTTATAATGTTCTGCTGTTCCTCTGCCATTGGCGCCCATTACTCCTATTCCATGTGCATCATCTAACATCAGCATGGCTTCATAAGTCTTGCAAAGAGAAATAATTTCTGGAAGTAAGGACAAATCCCCGTCCTGGGAATATACCCCATCTACTATTACAAGTTTAGTTTGATATTGTCCTTTAACTTCCTTTAGTACCTTCTCTAAATATTCTAGGTCGTTATGTCCAATTCGTTTTATATTTGTTCCTTTTAATCCAGCCATTGCGCTTGTGTGGATGTAAGGGTCTATCAATGCAATATCATTTTGACCTAATAAGGCTCTTAGTATTCCAGCATTTGCTCCAAATCCAGAAGAAAATAAAATAGCATCCTCCTGTCCTACAAAGGAAGCTATTTCTTGCTCTAGTCGTTGGTGTATGTCGAGATAACCGCCTATAACTTGTGCTGCACAAGCACCTGTTCCATATTTTTTTATGGCATCTATTCCAGCTTGTTTAGTTTCCTCTCTTTGTGACATACCTAGATAATCATTAGAAATAAATGCAATAATAGGTTCATTAAATCCTTCAATTGCCATTGTTGAACCGATACCTGTATGTGAGGTTATCCAATAGCTTTTGCATCCGAAAGAATCTAATTGCTCAATGTACTGTTGAAAGTCGTTTGCTCTTTCAATAGCATTTTTTCCATAAGATAGTTCAAAGTCTTTTAATGAATGGTAAGTTTTTTCCATATTAGTATAATTTAGATTGTATATCGCAAAAATATATAATTATTTATGTTTGTGAGCATAAAAGAGCGTTTTTTAGCGGAAATAATTGTTTTATATACAATATTTATTGTATATTTGGTGCAGTCGATTAAAATAAAACTGGAGCATGTTCCTTTCTTGAATGAGAATTATTAATTTTGGTAATTATGAAAAAATTGAAATTTCTTTTTAGTATTGGGTTAATTTGTTGCCTGGTGCTAAGTTTATTTGCTTTTACTGCAAATGCCGCAGATACAAGAGCTGCAACATCATCTTCTTGTTCGTTGGTGAATCCACCTAATAGTGAGATAACATGGCGTTTCGATGGTAATCAAGTCGTTTGGGTTACTGTTGAAAATGGTAATGTTCTTGGGGTTACTGCAACTTTGTCATGTGATATTTTTGCTACACCAGATACTAAAAGTTGGGTGTTATTGCCGTATGGAAAAACTGACGAATTGAGATATGATATATTTGGGAATGTACCTATTGGCTGGAGATTTACATTATCAACAATTTCTGATGCTGCTTTGATTTATGGTAAGGCGCATTGGAATCCATTTTAAAAAAAGATAGTATGAAAAAGAAAAATGTGTTATTAGGCATTATAATTGGACTAACAACGATGATTTATAGTTGCCAGTCTGATTTGAATGATACAGTTCAGAATGTATCATCTATTGAAACACCGATAAATGCAGTGAAAAAATATGTAGATGAAAATACATATATAGATTTAGATGTGATTGGTTTAGCAAAAGAAATAGCTTCGCCAAGTACAAGAGCTACGATAGACCTTGATAAAGTTGCTAAAATGAAAGCTGCTATTTATCGTTTCTATAGTAATGTTGAATTGAAAAATGGTATTTATAACTGCAAATTAACCTCTGCATCAGAAATCAATGTTTCTTTGGATGTTTATACAGCATTATTAAATAACCTAAATGAGATAAATGCAGCTATCCAAAAAACAAAAGAAAGAGGTCAATCTATAAATGTTCCTGATGTGAATGAAGCATATTTAAACTCTCTTCTTGAATAAATTCCTATAATAATATATTGGAATTTTGAATATGAGTGAAAAAAAGTCGTTTTAGTTCAAATGTTGGGGCTAAGACGACTTTACTTATGTAATTCTTTGTTCAGATAGTATATCGGCAGCGCAGAACAACACAATGGACTTTAGGGAAAAGAAGATTTTTCGTGTTGCTCTTTCTGGAACTCTGGAAGTGAAGCGTGTTAATCACATATTATATATTATCTGTTTATATATTATATATTCATATATTATTTATATATATAATATGGTATTTTGTTCCTGTTCTTTTTCCCTAATGTTTTATGGTATCAATTCTTTGCGTCCGGCTTCCGGCAGCTTTTTGTATTTGGTATCAAAAGGTCGTTCTGCAGGGTGTGCCAGGAATGATAATTCGGTATCATTTCATCATGCCATGTTTGCCCATCAGTGCCGGAACTCCGAAAAGTACGGTATCAATTTCTTTCCAGACTATAAAACAAAGACCGAGAGTTTTACCTCCCGGTCTTTGTTAATAGAAATCTCTCTTTTTAATATTCATCATTTGTGATAAATATTTCTACTCTCCTATTTTTAGCACGTCCAGCTTCACTTGTATTGTCTGCAATGGGTTCGCTATATCCTTTTCCATCTTCTGTTATGTTGTTTGTTTCTATACCAGCGGTTCTAAGGTAATTTCCTACTGCTGCTGCTCTATTTTTAGAAAGTATGATATTGTATTGTTTTTCTCCTATATTGTCAGTATGCCCAATTATTTTAATCTTAGTATTGGGTATTTCAGTAATGATATTACATAAGTCAGAAAGCATTTTTTGAGCTTCTTCATTTAATTCATATGAATCAAATTTGAATAGGATTTCACTTTGAGCTGTTGCTTTAAACTGTTCTTTTCCATTTTTATCTTTATAGCTGGAGATTGATAAGCCATCAATAGCTTTTAGTTTATTTCTTCTAGCTTCTATCTTTTCTTGGATAGCTTTATCTCTTTCTTCTTTAACTAATTTTGCACTTCCACCAACTATTGAAGCGGTTGAATAGTTACTATTATTTTCTATCATGTCTTTTTCTTTGTCGCTTAGTTCAGCGTTACTGAAAGTTATCATATGCGTTGAAGTACATGCGGTAAAAAATGTAACAACGAAGGCTGCTAGTATAATTATTTTCTTTTTCATGATTATCTTATTGCTATAATAGGTCTGATTTTAAATGAATTTCTTTTGCTTGTACTGGTTGCTCTTCCTTTTGTTAATGAAGAAATTAGTGCAAACACTTTAGGAGTATCTTTTCCTGCTCCATCTTCTGTAGAACTCCAGTACCAACCATCAAAGTGCGTTCCTCCAATGATTGAGAAAGAAGAATATACCTTTTCAAGATTATTAGAGATTGCTTTGTTTTGTGCGATAGAGCCAATAAACCAACCTGTAACACCTTTTGGTGCGTATTCTATAGCTTTTTGAGCTGCTGGATAAGCTAAACTATCTTTTATAGCAAAGTTCATTATTGCGGCAGTATTAGCTGCTCCATCAAAGCTGTTTTCATCTTCCGAAACATTAGCTATATCCTCGTCTGTATCTATTAAAGGATTTTCTTCTAAATCTTCTAATGAAACGGCATAAGCGGTTTCTTTTATATCAGGATTATTCCCATCATTACACCAAAATACAACTCCAATGGCTTCTTTTTCATTGGGTGAAAAAAGTGAGGGATGCACTATACTTCCATCACTACATAAGATACTACCCGGCTGCAATGATGTGTCTATAATATCTTCGTGTTTTGTACATGATGATATTACCCCTATAATGGATAATAGAATTATATATATTTTTTTCATACTTAATTATTTATTGGAAATTTGACACCTACTAATAATCCATTTCGGAAATGGTCACGTGTCCAAAAGACAAAATCATTTTTTTGCATTACAAAGACTTGCATTCCATTTCTAAATGAATAGCTATATTCTAAACCTATATCAATGGAAGCCTGAAACCCTTTTCTGTTAGCTCCTAAATCTGCTCCAAACCGCCATCTTAAATTACTGTTTTTGCCTCGTGAGATTGTAGGTTTATATGCTGCACCTATGCCGAATGTTTTATAGCTCCAGAAACTATCAGAGCATACCTTATTACATACCGGGCATTTATCATATGCTGTAGCTAAATCAATATATAGTTCATAAGCATTGTGATATTTACCTTCAAACTCCAGCCCTACAACTGCATTGACGGTATTTTTCCATTGCCAACCTCCTGAAATATTAAAAAACTTATCACCATCACCAGCCATTGACTTTAGGGAAAAAAATAAGGTGATAACAAGAAATGCTATTCTTTTCATAATCGTAAAATTTTATTCAGTAAAAGCATCTGCATGAAGAATGTCTGCATAATCAATTCTTAATGTTATAGTACGTCCTGAAATCTGTTTTTCAGATATTTCTATGGTAAGAACTTTTTCGTCTGGGAAAGTAAATTTTTCAAAGACAAAAATATTTCGATAGTTCTTCTTGAAAACAAGATTCTTATTAACTTGCATCAATGGAAGTATTTCTATAGATTGAAAATTAGTAGCCTTTGTTTGTTTTTTATCTTCTATTTTGAAGCGTATTTGGTCTATATCATATCGTATTTTTGTTTTATTAATCATAGAAATATCAATAAAGAAATACTTATCTAATGTGTAGATATTGTTTAGTACAATTTTCATTAGGTTACTTTTACTGGAAACATCATAGAATTTATTTTTTGAAATAAACATTCTATGTGCGTAATCATACATTTGTGCTTTGGTTAAGTTCACTTCTGGATTCATATAGCTACGTAAATCAGCATAAGGGATATTAAAGCGAGTGTATGCTTTTGCTAAATCGCTACTATATACTAGCATATATTGTACGAAAAATCTTTCTGTAACAATGGTGATAACTCCACTAGCTCCTTCTTTTGTGGGCTTTATTCTAAGAGAGTTACCAGTAGGAATATCGCCAACAATATCATTGACTGATATATCAACATATTTTATATCTTCCATAGCTATAAAATGCGTTGAAACATCTTTGTTGACGTATATAACCTTTAGTTCTTCTGGGTTTTCACCTGCAAGCTCGATGTTTTCTCCAATAGGGGTGTTCTGTGCATTTCCTGTAATAACAGAAACCATTGTGCATAATGCAATAAAAATCTTTCTCATATTATTGTTCTTTATCTTTGTTGTTTACTAAAAAAACTTGTGTGTTATATTTTAATTTGGCTTTGTTTTTTTTGATGTTTTTGGAAAGAGCTTGGGTTGTACTACGGTAGGCATCTTGTAAAGCACCTAAAGCGAATTGTTCTACTCCTTCTGATTGGCTGTTCATTTGTATAGTTTGGCTTCCTATTTGCGCTCCAACATCTTTACTCAAATCTCTAAAAGCTGATGAAGGAACAAAGAAACCTTCTTGTCCGTCATTATCATATACAGATAAATCCACTTTCATTTGTTTGCCATCAACCATTATAGAGGAAATATTAATGTGTACTCTTTGAGCTTTAAAGCCAGATACATTCCCATATAGGTAAGTGCCTTTAGTTAAAAGAGCGTCATTAATCATTATATCATCTAGAAGCCGTATGCGTACTCGGCTACCATCTGTTACTTTTAAAGTTTCATCTAATATAGCTGTGATTAGTGAAGTTTTTTGTTCTTTCCCTACAGTATTAAAATATACTTCTGCGGGATTTTTCGCTTTTACAACTTCTATAGCCTTTTCTTTTGGCTTTTCATCTTGTTTTTTTTGAGGTGTTCTAGGACGTGGATTTTGCAATGAATCTATATAAGCCATTTGCATTTTAAAAAGCTCCATTTCTTCTTGCATCTTGGATTTTTCAGGAGCTTTCCTAGTTTCTGTTTGACTTGATTCATCTATAGTAGGAAATCCTTTTATTTGTTGTTCCAATTCCTTTTCTCGGATTCTAGAAGCTTGATTTAAACTGTCAATTTGCCTTATTTCATCATTGGAGTAAAGAGAACCAGAACTTTCAATTTCGCTAACTTCTTCTTCTTTATCTATGGTTTGTATTGATGAATAATCAGAAGATTTATTGAAAGCTCCTTTGAGTGATTCAAATTTACTTTTTATCTCTCTTTTTTCTAAATTAGCATCAGGAATATCAAGATTTAATTCTTCCGTTTCTACTAATGTAGTTTCTTCTGCTGGGGCAGAGTTTATCATATCCTTAACTAGCCATCCTATCCCTAGAATAAAAGGTAGGATGAGTATCGGAATGATGTACTTAGGCTTTTTAATATCAATCTGTTTCATACGCTATTTATTTAATTTATTGTATAAATCTTTTATTCGTATAGTGTCTTCTGGAGTTAATTTCCCATTTTTTCTTAGCTCATTAATTTCATTTTGCATTTTAATCACTTCTAACAAGTCGTGAACTCCTACTTGTTTTTTTTGTAGGGTACTATCAATGTTAATTTGTACTTTGCTTTTTTCTTCGTTGAAAACTTGCATTGGCTTTCTTTCTGGACGCATTACTAATGATAGAATTGTGACGAAAGAAAGGAATGAAATCGTAATTCCAAACATAGCTTTACGGTGTATGTCAGCCCACGCTAATAAGCGTTCACAAGCGTTATTAACTCCGAACTTTTGAAACATTTTAGTCAGAAGAACAACTGTAGCTTGCTCGGCTTTAGTCTTGATACTTTCTTTTCTATCATTCTTTTTATGTTTAAACAGTTTCATTAGAAATTCTTTTTTACTTTATAATCTAGGTCTTTGTTTAGTATCGTTTTCCAATCTGTGATAATAAGTCCATGAGGATTATTTTCAGTGCGTGGAATTTGTCTTAATTTCCCTGTAGTTACAAGTTGCCTTTTTAGAATGGATGTTTCTCGTTCTATACGTTGGATGCCATAGTACTCAAAAGATAGGTTGTTCATGTCCACCTTGATACTATCTGTCATAATTGTTACTGTTGCAGAACTCGCTAATATGGTGTTGAAATATCCTTTTTCTTTTAAATTATTATATTGTTTTAATCCGCTATCATCAATTAGATACATGGCTTTTTCCATGTTGTATTTTATAAATTCATCGTCTGGTGGTAATGTGAAAAATAAAGTGTGGAATAGATTTATGTGGCTCTTACATTCGACTTCCAAGTTGACTTCTGTACCAGTTTGTTTTACTAGTACAGGGACATCATTATCCAAAACATATATTTTTTTTCTTTCAGCTTTTACTAAAGAGAAACAAAAGGCTAGTACCATACCTGAAATAACTATACTAGTTGCAAAACAGCCAATGGATAAAATTCCGGCTAATTTGATTTTATTTTCTAAGTTTTTAATAATCATGATTATGTGAATTTAAAATTTAATGAATCTTTTTACATAGCTGCACTGGCTCCACCTGTAGCCGGAGCTGCTACAGCTTTGGTTGCGATGGCTGCTCCTCCAACCATGCCTCCTACTGCTTGCCCTACTCCAGTTGTACTTACAATCCATGTAGAAACAAAAGGTATTGTAAGCATGGCAAATGCTCCAAGTAATGCTGTAAGAAGGAAGCTATTGACACCTCCAGAGGTCATTCCGACATACATGACAAATGCAGCTTCATTTCTAAGCGCATATTCTAAAATTTCAATTTCTCTTTCTATCCCATATTGCATTACTACTAAAGAAATTGATAATACTATATATGCAATACATGAATATAAACTAACACTGACAAAACGAGCTATCCATTGTATATAAGCATCCCGAAATGCAGGTAAAACAGAGAATGCAAAAGCTAGTGGACCAAGAATAACTAATATTCCTGTGAATATGATTTGTAGGAAAAAGACAAAATAGGTACATACTTGCCAAAAAGTAACGACAATAAATTCAATGATATTAAACATTATCATTTTAACCTTAGCGACTACATATACATATAATCCAGCTATCTTGTCTCCAATAGCTGAGAAGTCTATACTAAAATCATACCATTTCTTATCCTTAACTTCATTTTCGGCTCTTTCAACTTCTAATGAAGTATGTAATAACTCTACTGCTACGCTATCAATGAGTGCATATCTATTACGAGAAAGTAATTCTACTTCTTCTATCTGGTTCGTAAACATAGCCTTGCTTCGTGCTGTTAATAACTCTCCGGGATAACTGATTAGATTAATAAAGGGAATCCAGAACATAAGAACCAATCCCAGTGCGAATGGACGCAATAACGGGATAATCTCTAATTTTTTATCTCCACTCATCATTTTGAAGCTTTCTACTCCAAAATATAACAACATAAAGATTGCTGCCAATGCTTGTGCATCCGCAATAAATTCTCCGAATAGAACAGTTGTTTTATCTCTTAGTCCATCAAATAATTCAAATAAGAATTTATCTATTAACTCATTCATGGCTCATTATTGTTTTATTTATATTATTCAATCTTGTTATTAATGAAAGAACCTCTATTAGTTCTTTATCAAAATCTAAATAGGCTTCCCTTTTTTTAGAGTTACTCATATGTGAATCATGGATTATATCTATGTTCTTTTTTATTCTAGTAACTTCATCAGTTATAACTTCAACATGTTCTTTATTACCGCCATTAGAAGAATATTCGACAAGTTTTTTATTTATATCATTAAGAATATCATTTCTACGATTTTTAGTTAAAGTATATTGATAATCAATTTCTTTATCTCCAAATTTGAAGAGTTCCTGTCTATATATGGTATCAACATTATACCCTTCTTTTTCTGTTTCTGATTTATTGTACTCTACGGCTGCCATCATGGGAATTTCTTGTAACTGGAAATTACGTCTATCTTCCTTCCCGTATTTGTCGTGTAACCCTAAGCCCGGCAAAGGAATTTTAATACCCAAAACCTTTTTATACCATATCCAGTAATGATACCATTCTGGTTGTAGTCGTACTCTATCCATAAATTCCATATTATTAAGCACGCTCCATTTCCCTTTATCCTTTACAGGCATTTGGGAATAGGTATTAGAAGTACCAATAATCAACATTAGGGAAAAAAATAAAAGCACTCTTTTCATATTATCTTTTAGGTTTTACTTTATAATTCTGTAATAAATCATCAACTAATTTTGAACGATTATCTTTGTATTTAAATACTCCCGGAGCTAATGTTTGTAATACTCCATTTCTTTTTGCTGTTCTCATTTGTCGGCATACAGCGTATGCTATACCTCTCATGTTTCTTAGTTCATTAATAACATACTTAAGCAAGTCTATTCTTTGCTTATTATCCATAAGGTTTACATCTGTCCCGACAATAGCGACCTGATAAATGTATTGTGTCAAATCCGCAGTGCGATTTACTAATTCTAGCTCTGTTTTTGCTGACACCAATAATAAAGCCGGGTCACCTACAGCAAGTTCAACCATTTGTTTTTGATATTTACCAATATCTGCTGCAATATCAGTGCAGTAGATAATATCTTTTCCTGTTTTTATGATGGCTTCTACAGATTTTAGGCTATTATAAAATTTGCTTTGGAAAAATTCAATCTGAACCATTTTTTCACTGATTTGTTTTTGTATAAGGCTTATTTGAGCTTCATTCTCTTTCACTTTAGAGAAAGAAGTATGTTGCACCTTATGATTAGCTATAAGTGTTTCCATACAGGTTATATCCAAGACTGCCTTTTGCGAATATGCAACTTGGGTTAAAGTAGATGCTACCACTAAAATAAATAGGATTTTCTTCATGATATTATCTTTAACGGTTTGTAATCCATTTGTATTTATCTAGGATATACTTATATAATGGTTGTTCCCCTATGATGTTAAGTATATCTTTTAGGCTTCCATCATCGGAGTGATACCCTAGTACCTTATTGACTTGTAAAACCCAATCCATATTTTTTAATTTGGAAGATTTTAGGTCTATTATAAAATTATCCAATCCTGTTTGGAAACTACCATAAATGATATGATAATATCCAACAGCATCTTTTTCAATTCGTTCTGTAGTAAATGTGAAATATTCGTGTAGAGAAACCTCTACTCCAAATACATTTCCATAATTTCCTCTTTTTATAAATACTTCATTAAACCGATTACGGTTTTCTTTATTGGGAAGTTGATTTATGGTAAATATTTGCTTTTGATTTACTTCCGTTAGGGATAAAAGATTTGCTATTTCTTGATATTTGTCTATAAATTTACTTTGGTCTAATAGGCATATAATATCGGAGTTGCTGATTATAGAGTTTTTGACTACAGGATTACTAATTATGTCCTCCAGTTCTTGAGTAACAACCATTGCCATACCCCAAAATTTACGAACTGTTTTATACAAATAGAGTATATAGCCAGCCATCATAGGGCTAGCTATGGCTTTCCATGCTTCTTCAATTATTAATGCCTTTCTGTTCTTTTTTAATCTCATTTTTTGAATAAAAACGTCCATAATAATTAAGGTTACTATTGGAAATAATTCAGGGTCATCTTTAATTGCATCAATTTCAAAAACTATAAAGGGTTCTTCAAAAAGGGAAGTGTCAAAATCCTCATTAAGAGTTTTTTCTAACTGTCCTCCTTTATAGAATTTTTTTAATAGAAACTTATAGTTAGTAATATCAAAATCAATTTTGTTCTCTTTGCAAATGATAGGTATAATGCGTAGGGAAAATTCGTAGAAAGAGTTAAAAGATAAGCTTTCAACTTTTATTTCTTTCAATATATCTTCCTTCTTCTGGATTCGTCTTTCTATTATAGAAAGTAATCTAGTTTCAGGATTATCAAGCTCTTGGCGTGTAAAGCCTTTTTCGATGAGAATGTTTTGTATCGCTTTTTCTGCGTTGGTTTTTTCTCCGCCTTCTCCTTTTTCTACTAGTTGCTGTAATTTCTCTATTTTTTCGGAAAGTATCTTGCGTTCTTCTTTTTCCCTTTCGTTTTCAAATTCTTCTTCATTGACTTGAAATTCGAGTAGTAAATTTTCACGTATGGCTTCTTTTTCCGCATCTGAATAACCATTAAAGGGATGAAAGTAGAAAGAATAGTATTTTTCTATGGTAATATCCATAATTTCTTCTTCTTGCTTTTTGACCTCACCATTTGCACCTTTCCATATCAGGAAAATTAATGATTTAAGAAAGTTTTTCTTTTCTACATTATACTCTTCTTCAGTAATTCGGAAAGGATTCATAGATATAGGCTTGCTTTCAGAATAAGTAATGTATTTGCCATGATAGTATTCGCACATTCCTGAATAACTATGCCCTGTATCTACCAATACAATATCAGTGTTATCTAAAACCCATTGTCTTACTTTGGAGTTGACATAGAAAGACTTACCAGAACCACTTGGACCTAAAACAAAGAAGTTGGAGTTATTTGTATATTTTTTCTCACCTTCTTTCCCGGACATATCTATTCCAACAGGCAATCCTTGTCTGTCTGTAAAATAAGTAAGAAAAGGGCTGTTTTCTGTTACTTGTAATTTTTCCTTGAACAAAAGACAAATTGCAGCATCGGAAGTTGTTAGAAATTTGTCATAACTGTTTAGGTTGATTGCGTTTCCTGGCAGTGCACATTCGAATAATTCTAATTGGTTGAAGCATTGTTTATTAATAATAATGCCACAATCAAAAAGAGATGTTTCAACATAGTTGATAGCCTTACTAATATCATCAAGACCAGCAAGAATTATATTATAATGTGCATATACAAGCATTTGCCCTTCTCTGGCAATATCCGACTGCACTCGTTCTATGTCTTCTACACATAAATCATTTGCAGGGTCAGGCATTCCTTTATGTTTTTTCTTTTTGCCTTCTAATTTGTTTGCTTCGTTTCGTTGGTCTGGAATATTTATTACTTGATTATAGATAATTGTGTCTATACCTGGTGTATCATGCAAAAAAGAGAGTAAGTCAACAGGAAATCTTAGCCCAATATTGACCTCTTTATATGGTTTTATAACAGAAGGAAAGTTAACTTCGTCAATATCTACAAGAGAAATGCACTGTACGTTTTTTTCTCCAATTATAAGATTTTCTTCTCTTGCTTTGATATTTTTTAGGCTTACTGTTTGCTGATTGAAATTGATAGATAGAAATCTTTTTATATATATTTCTATTTCATTTTCATTTAATAGTTTAGCTCTTATTCCTCTGTTAGCGAATAGTCCTAATACTTTTGTGATGTTTCTAATAAAAGTATCAAACCTTCGAGGGTCAAAAGAAAAGAATTTAGACCTTTCTACTTCTCCTGTAATAACAAGATAAGTAGAAATATCAGTATATATTCGTCCTTTAAAATGTTCAAAATAACGATTTGATAAATAGTCGTTCTTCCTATTCTGGGGTGGTAAAAATGATTTTTTACATAGAATATCCTGTTTTTGTATTGTATATCCAGTTCCTAATACTTTGAGGATATTAGTAAATAAGTGGTGAAAATCATAGTAAGCATCCATATCTGCTGAATACTGTATTATAGGATTTTCACATTTAATGATAACAGAATAGTCGCCCCTTCGGTTATAGAATATAGGAGTATTGTCTATTGTTTCAATACCAATATAAGGAGCTTCAAATTCACTTTTCTTTTTCATAAGCTTTATTTTTTTCTATCTCTTATAAAAGTGCGTGATACTATATATATGCCTTTTCGTTTATCTTTCCTGTGAAGCCCTTTTCTTTGTAATTGCGATGTTATTCCTAACCCTCCAAACATAACTATTACAAGAGTTATACCTCCCCACATAAAAGAAGCCAGAGTAGAAACAATAGCACATAAAAGTAAAGCACTAATAATACAAGCTCCACCGATATATATGAACTTGCCTTTAAATCCTTTGAAAATAAGGGGCTTTTGTAGCCCCTTATATACATTGTAACTTGGATACTCTTTCGACATATTAGATTCCGAAGAATGCTTTTACGACAACACCTGATACAACCAGAAAGATACATGACCCCATCCAGCCCATAACAGCCTTTTGTACATCTTGGTCACCAGAGTTCCATTTTAAATAAACTCGCACTGCTCCAACTAATCCTACTAGACCTCCTAGTATCATCATCATGTTTCCTAGGGGGTCCATGTAGGTTGCAAGTTCAGAACTAGCTGCATCAATTCCCGCAGCACCTTGTGCAAAAGTGTTAGTTACTACCATTATGCAAATGGCTAAAGCGAATGCTCTTTGAGCAATTTTTGAAAAAAACTTTTTCATTTGAATAAAAATTAGTTGTTTATTTGTTAAAATTTACGTGTGAAAACATGCTTTTCCCTTTAGCAAGAAGTTGTTCCATTGGAATACCTTGTGTTTCAACTTCCATTTCAATAGATTCATTTACAGATACATAATTCTGTTCAGATTCTTTTTTTTCATCCTCTTTTTCGTATGAGCCTGTTTCAAAATCTTCATCTACAACTTTGTGAGGTATTTCTTCTTCCTCTCCTATTGAAATAATCTCTTCTTCTTCACCTGTATTGGTTTTGCTTTGCTTTAGGAAAGCATCATACAGGATGTTTGCAGCGTAGTAAACTACATAAATGGCAAATACAGCCATGATAAATTGTGAATAACTCATATTCTTAAATTTAAAAGTTTCATTAATCGACCCTTTTTCTGTACTTTTGATTTATAATAGTACTAGAGGTAATAACAGGGGAAAAAGCCCTAGTTTAAAATAGTTTCGCGAATAGTTGAATTTATGAAACTTGGATTTAAATAAAATGGAGATAATAGGCTACGCTCGTGTTTCAACGAGGGAACAGAATTTAGATTTGCAGCTAGATGCTTTAAAAGAAGCCGGATGCAAACTTATATTTGAGGAAAAAGTATCAGGAGTAAAGGATAGACCCGAATTAGATAAAGCCCTTGCATATTTGCGAGAAGGTGATACTTTTGTTATCTGGAAGCTAGATAGATTAGGACGTTCTTTGAAAGATTTAGTTTATATAGTTGATTGTTTGCAGAAAAGAAAAGTTGCATTCAAAAGCATAGTTGATGGTATTGATACTAATAGTGCTTTAGGAAGATGTCAATTTGGAATTTTTGCTTCATTGGCTGAATATGAACGTGAAATAATAGTAGAACGAACTAGGGCTGGATTACAAGCTGCAAAAGAACGAGGGAAACTTACGGGACGACCTATAGGGTTATCGGAAGATGCAAAGAGAAAAGCTATAGCAGCAAAGCGTTTATATGAAAATCGGGATTATTCTATAGATGAAATATGTAGAATTTTACACATTGGAAGTAAGGCTACTTTGTATAGGTATTTACGTTATGAAAAAGTAAGATTGATGAATAGAAGAAATAAATAGGGCGTTACCTTTCAGGTCGGGCTTTTCGCTGCAAGTCCTCGCTACGCTGTGGGCTTTCCGCTGCAATCCCTAACGCATTTTCCCACCCACCCTTCTAAGGTATATCCAATGCTTTGCTTTTTTCACCGCTTCTATGAAGCACCTACAAAAGCAAGGCATTGGATATTCGGTTTTATAGACTTCATGTTCCCTAAAGGGAATATTCCGTTTATAAAACCCTATCTCTCACCCAAAATATATAAAACTTTAGGGAAAAGATAATACGTTAAAAATCAGCCAGTTATAAACTATTTTTAACAAAAATAATTGTCTTATTATTTGCGACATTTATAGAAAATCACTATCTTTGAGTATTGAAAATAAAGAGATAAACAAACCTTTAAAGCTGGTTTGGCTGCCAGTATAAAGAACAGCAAACAAAATCATGAATATCTTAAGATTTCTTTTAAGTAGCCTTTTATGGGCTATTGGTGGGGTTCTTGTATTAGCAATCTATGCGTATAGTGAACTAGTCTATTTGATTTTTATTTGCATTGCAATACTAGGATTAACCATCTACTACAGAAAATCCATAATAAAAATGTACGCAGAAATCTTTAATGAGCTAGGAATCAATAAGTATGTTATACAAATTAAAAATCTAAAGAAATACAAAGAACCTATTTACAAACTAATCAATACAATAGGTCTATGATAATTGTTTTTTCTCTATCTTTGCTAAATACATCAGCAAGATAGCTATATAAAATTAGAAAATAAATAGTTATGGAAACTAATCAAACATATCAAAATGAACTTGGTTCGGCTATGCTCCCATTTGTTATGAGAGAATTGGTTGATACAGTCATGAAAAGAAAAACGCTACCTTTAGAAGATGCGTTATACTATATATATTCTTCCAATTTGTATAAGGCATTATTGGACGAGAATACAAAACTGTGGTATTCAAGCACATTATCACTTTATGAAGCATTAGAAAAAGAGAAAACAGAACAGAAGAAAGTACAAAAGGACAATCCAAAGATATTGCTTTTTCAAATGTTTTGTGCTGAAAATTATAGGGAAACTAAAAATATAAGTGCTAAAGAAACTCTTTTGCTGTTTTCCAATCATGGCGTTTTTGAATTTCTATATGAAAATTTTGAAATGCTGCACACACAAGATACAGAGTATATATTAGATACTATAATAACTTATATCAATAAAAAGGCATGAAACTATATCACGGCTCAACAGTTACCGTCAAATCCCCTAATATACAGAAAGGGCGTAAAGCTACTGACTTTGGAAAAGGATTCTATACGACAACTAATTTTGAACAAGCTAAGAAGTGGGCAATACTCAAAAGGAATCGGGAACATGGTAAAAAGGCTGTCGTTTCAGTTTATGAAGTCCCCGATAATATTCTTGATAGAGAGTTTTCAGTCCTTCGGTTTGAGGGTGCTACAAAAGAGTGGCTGGAGTTTGTAGTTAATAACCGCAGAGGAAAAGGAAAAAACAGCTATGATTTAATAATGGGACCCGTTGCCAATGACCAGTTATATGCAACAATCCGGCTTTATGAACAAGGTGTTGTTACGGCTGATGCAGCGATTGAAATGCTAAAGACCCATAAGCTTTTTAACCAACTTTCATTTCATACAGTGAAAGTTATTCCATTATTAAAATTCACAGAATCTATTGAAGTATAAATCATAAAACTATAATGAACCATGAATAAAGAAATGAGTTTGGATGTTGCCCTTGATATTATCGGGACGCTCCGCATGATGAAAATAGATGAATTATCAAAAGAAACAGACCCAATAAAAATAGAAATATTGGAGAAAGAATTTAATGTACTTACCATAGAAGAACGAATAGCGCAAGGACTTGAACAATTTGAAGGCTGGAAAGACGTGCGCTTATCAGTCATGGATAAGATACAAAACTATTATGCACCCAAATTAAGAGCATATTATGCAGCGCAATGAAGTAGAAGCCATTTTTCAAGAAAGAAAGGAAAAACTTCTCCAAGGTATAACACCTTCAACTAATCCCATAGCTATTATTATGGGAGGACAGCCAGCCTGTGGTAAAAGTTTTCTTTTAGAAATTGCCAAATCTGATAATATAGATAAAAAATTTCTATCTATAAATGGTGATTTATACAGAGAATTTCATCCTGAAAAGGCTAAATTGATAAAAGACCCTATTAAATATCCTATTGAAACTCAAATATTTTCAAGCGTATTCACAGAAAAACTTATCGAAGAAGCAATCAAAAGTAGGTACAACATCATTATTGAGGGAACTATGAGAAATCCAGATGTGCCTTTAAAGACTGCCAAAATGTTTAAAGATGCAGGATTTAGAGTTGAAGCATATATTATTGCAGCCCCCAAGGAGTTTACCCAACTGGGACTTTACAACAGGTATCAAGAAGAAGTACTAAGTAAAGGACAAGGACGATTAGCCGACATTGATTCACATAACAAAGCCGTAAATGGACTAATGAAATCCGCAAACCAATTATACAGTGACAAGGCTGTAGATAAGATTTCTATCCACACCTACTTAGCGAAAGAAAGAATTAAAGATTTTAACCTAGTAAATGGTGAATGGAGTTGTAAAAGTATGCCATCTATTTTTATAGATGAAAGTCGTGCAAAACAGATGAAGAATAAAGAAATACTTAAGACTAACATTCAAACAGGAAAAGAACTTATTGAATCCGTCACGAACCCTGAAGTAAAAAAAGGAATGAAAGAAGCTCTGTCACAACTTCAATCTTCATTAGAAAAAGTTCAAAGACAAGAAAAAGGATTAAAAAAAGGTTTCTTCTGATTCTTCAAATAAAAAGAGAGGACTGGATTTTCCAATCCTCTCTTTTTATTTACTTGCGTCTTAACTCATTATCTATTTGCTGTGAAATTTGTCCTTTAACGGTTCTGATTACCTCATTAATATAATCAAGAATTGGCTTAGGGTCTATAGTCTTATCTTTGTATTCCATTTGAAAATGTAAGTGTTCTCCTGTACTGCGCCCAGTACTTCCACTAATACCTATTGGTTGCCCAGCTTCAACAGCTTGTTTCGCATTTACAAGCACACTGTATAAATGCCCATAGATAGAAGTAAAGTAAGCATTCGAAGAAATGCACCTTTTACACTTTGAGGTTTGGTTGTAGCTTTGC
>ENA-ORTS01001297-ORTS01001297.1-human-gut-metagenome-genome-assembly--contig:-NODE-1297-length-17478-cov-3.903346_pt1 | contig 17478 bp, 14 predicted proteins | sample MGYA00241911_ERZ509186 | MGnify/ENA primary metagenome ERZ509186 (study PRJEB26280, sample SAMEA2338852) | human gut metagenome | biome: human gut; feature: human-associated habitat; material: faeces...
TCTGTTAAATAAGTGTGAAGAAAAACCGTATCATGCCTGCCGTTTAACGGCTTTTCGCACGATTTTGAATTGTTTTCGGTCGATTTTTAGACGTTTTCAGCACTTGCAACCATCACTTTTTACTCTTAAGCACGTTTTTAGACTATTTATACACGAAATATAGCATTTTAGTCACAATTTTACCCATTTCATGAAAATAATTTAAAAAACACTTGCATTTTAATAAAATTAATTATATCTTTGCCCCGTCTAAGAAGAAGTTTAAAATCTATCCTATTGGACGGCAGATTATCCATTAAGGAGATTTGCATAACATACTATTATTAACTTTATAAATTCAGAGAGTATGAAAAAATTATTGGTTATGGCAGCCATGGTGCTGTCTTCAGTAGGTGCTTTTGCACAGTATTCAGCAGGCGATATCACTATTCAGCCTAAGATTGGTTTGAACGTAGCTTCTGTTGGTGGCGACGTTGACGGCGACTACAAGGCTGGTTTGGCTGTTGGTGCCGAGGCAGAATATCACGTTTCTCCATTGATTGGTGTTAGCGCTGGTCTTCTCTATTCTCAGCAGGGCTTCAAGGTATCAGAAAACGTTGAAGGTGTTGACATTGAGGCCAAGTGGAAGCCAGCTTACCTCAACATCCCTATCCTTGCCAACTTCTATGTTGCTAACGGTTTGGCATTGAAGGCTGGTGTTCAGCCAGGTTTCATGGTTGCAAAAGACGATGCAGAAAATGTTAATACATTCGACTTCTCTGTACCAGTAGGTATTTCTTACGAGTACATGAACATCTGTCTCGATGCTCGTTACAACATCGGTTGCACCAAGGTAGACAAAGATGTTAAGGGCTGCAACTCTGTTTTCCAGATCACTTTGGGTTACAAGTTCAAGCTCTAAGTTCAGAACAACAACAGGCTTTTCATAAGCCCATCCACCCTCTCGCTCCTTGCTGTGAGATGAAAACATAGCAAGGAGACAAAAGAAGGTCTGGATACTCGATAAAGTATCTTAGGATAGTTGCAAACTATTTTAAGATACTTTTTTTATACCCTTTATCGTGCTTTCATTTATGAGTAACAATTTTTATTTCATGACACTTTTCTCGCCATGGCTATTCCAAAGCAAGTTTAGTTCTGTTCATTTAGCTTAATGTAATTTCTCCACCGATTATATATTTCTATATTACTGACCTTATTTTTCCATAGAATAAAAAATATTATAAAATTTGTTTGCATCTAAAAAAAAATAATTATACCTTTGCCCCGTCTAAGAATAAGAAGTTTAAAACACATCCTATTGGACAGCAGTACATTCTTGTTAGTAAGTTTGTGCAACACATTATTATTAATTTATAAATTCAGAGAGTATGAAAAAATTATTGGTTATGGCAGCTATGGTGCTGTCTTCAGTAGGTGCATTCGCACAGTATTCTGCAGGCGACATCACTATTCAGCCTAAAGTCGGTTTGAACGTATCTTCCGTTACTGAAGACGAAGCTGGTTACAAAGCAGGCTTTGTTGGCGGTATAGAGGGAGAATATCACGTTTCACCCATGGTAGGAATCAGCGCCGGTCTCCTCTATTCTATGCAAGGAGCCTCAGTTAAGGACGCAGAAGGAGACCCCAAATTGGAGATGAACTATGTGAATATCCCTATTTTGGTAAACGCCTATGTTGCAAAAGGCCTGGCACTGAAAGCTGGTATTCAGCCTGCATTCAATGTAAGCAATAAAGTAAAAGTTGCCGGCATCAGTATCGACTACGACAAATACGCACCAGAAGGAGCAGAGATAAAGACTTTTGATTTCTCTATTCCTGTAGGAATTTCTTACGAGTACATGAACGTTTGTCTCGATGCGCGTTACAACATCGGTGTATCAAAAATTGCGGATCGTGGTTCTGACCGCAACTCTGTATTCCAGATCACTTTGGGTTACAAGTTCAAGCTCTAAGCTTTAACGATGGCCCATGACAGGCATTTTCAGTAGAGTCTGTCGCTTATTCATAGAGATGCCCCCGCAGACTCTTCCCCACATCAAGGAAAGTCTGCGGGGGCTCTGTTTTTATAGCTCATTAAGAGAGCATTAGTAAACTTTAGCAATGAAGTCTTGGCTGTATCAACGGAAAGTAGTATTTTTGCAGAGCAAAAAACAACAACAAAACAAAAAAAAGGAAATGAATATATTAGTGACAGGAGCCAACGGACAGCTCGGCAACGAGATGAGAATCGTGAGCAAGAACACCACAGACCACTATCTCTTCACCGACGTGAACCAGGTGGAAGGCGTGGAAACCACTTACCTCGACATTACAGACATGGACGCCATACGCAAGATGGTGAGCGAGAACCACATAGACGCCATCATCAACTGTGCGGCATGGACCAATGTGGATGCCTGCGAAAACGACGAGAAGTTGGCAGCACTTGCAGAGAAACTGAATGCCGATGCTCCAGAGAACCTTGCCTTGGCAATGAAGGAGACAGGCGGACTGCTCGTGCAAATCTCCACCGACTACGTCTTTGGCAAGGAACCATACAATGTACCTTGCGGACCCCAGCAGAAGGGAACTCCTACAGGCGTATATGGTACAACCAAGCTTCACGGCGAACAGAAAATCATGGCAAGCGGTTGCCAGTATGTCATCATCCGCACCGCATGGCTCTACTCTGAGTTTGGCAAGAACTTCTGCAAGACAATGCTCAACCTCACTGCCACAAAGCCACAGTTGAAGGTAGTGTTCGACCAGTGCGGAACTCCTACCTATGCTCTCGACCTGGCCAACGCCATCCTCACTGTCATAGACAAGATAAAGTCGGCCGACGACAAGAGCAAATACACCGGCATCTATCATTTCTCTAACGAGGGAGTGTGCTCCTGGTACGACTTCACACAGATGATAGCCCGCATAGCCGGACACACACAGTGCGACATACAGCCCTGCTACAGCTCGGAATATCCTTCGCCAGTGGTCCGTCCTGCCTACTCCGTGCTCGACAAGCGAACCATCAAGGAAACCTTCGGCGTGAAAGTGCCCTACTGGATTGACTCGCTCGAAAAGTGCATTGCAAACCTCCTTAAGTAACATTTTAAATGATAAATATAATGAAGCGAACCATCATCATCACAGGCGGCGCCGGATTTATCGGCTCACACGTTGTCCGTCTGTTCGTGAACAAATATCCCGAGTATCACATCATCAACCTCGACAAGCTGACTTATGCAGGCAATCTGGCCAACCTCAAGGACATCGAGGACAAGCCCAACTACACCTTTGTGAAGGGCGACATCTGCGACTTCGAGCTGATGCTCAAGTTGATGAACGACTATCAGGTAGACGGCATCATCCATCTGGCTGCAGAAAGCCACGTAGACCGCTCTATCAAGGATCCATTCACCTTTGCACAGACCAACGTGATGGGAACACTCTCGCTCCTGCAGGCAGCAAAGACCTACTGGGAGAGTCTGCCCGAAGGCTATGAGGGCAAGCGCTTCTACCACATTTCTACCGACGAGGTGTATGGCGCCTTGCAGATGACACATCCCGAGGGCGTGGCAGCACCATTCTCCACCAAGGCATCAAGTGGCAAGAACCACGAGGCTTATGGCGAGGAGTTCTTCGTAGAAACCACCAAGTACAATCCCCATTCTCCCTACTCAGCTTCCAAGGCCAGCAGCGACCACTTTGTACGTGCTTTCCACGATACATACGGCATGCCTACCATCGTGACCAACTGCTCCAACAACTATGGTCCTTACCAGTTCCCAGAGAAGCTCATCCCTCTCTTCATCAACAACATACGCCATCGCAAGCCTCTGCCCGTCTATGGCAAGGGTGAGAACGTGCGCGACTGGCTCTACGTGGTAGACCATGCCCGTGCCATCGATCTCATCTTCCACGAAGGAAAGGTGGCTGAGACCTATAATATCGGAGGTTTCAACGAGTGGAAAAACATTGACATCATCAAGGTGGTTATCAAGACCGTAGACCGTCTTCTCGGTCGCAAGGAGGGCGAAGACCTTGACCTCATCACTTACGTCACCGACCGAAAAGGCCACGACATGCGTTACGCCATCGATTCACGCAAATTGCAGCGCGAATTGGGTTGGGAACCAAGTCTGCAGTTCGAAGAGGGCATCGAGAAAACCGTGAAATGGTATCTCGACAACCAGGAATGGATGGACAATGTAACCTCTGGCGACTATCAGAAATATTACGAGAACATGTACGGCAACAAATAAATTTGTCAAGCCAATGCGTGAAAAATTTTGATTTTTTACGCATTAAGACATGAGCTTGAGCATTACGCATAAAAAAATTGAGCTTTGAACATTGAATCATTATGAGAAAACAAATAACTCTCATAATGCTCAATATTCAAAGCTCAAAACTTATTGTGCTTTATAACGCTTTGGCTTTATCCTTCACGGAAGAAGTCGAAAGCCTCTTTGATTTCGTCGATGGTGGCACTTTGGTTGATGCGAATATCACCGATTCCACCCAACAAGGTAAAGTTGATGATGCCATCCTGATTTTTCTTGTCATGGCGCATCAGTTCTATCAGTTCGTCGTAGTCATCGCAGGTGATAGGAAGCGAGCCATAGTACTCCTTGATGAAGTTCACCGTCTGTCGCATCTTCTCCGTTGGGAATCCCGTCTTCATCACACTCAGATAGAGTTCCGGAATCAGACCGAACGCCACTGCATAGCCGTGCAGAACAGGCTTGCGTTTCAGTGCCCAGCTTTCAAAGGCATGACCGAAAGTATGTCCCAAGTTGAGCGCCTTGCGAATGCCGTGCTCATGAGGATCCTGCTCTACGATGCGCTCCTTTACCGCCACGCTATCGCCCACCATGCGTTGCAACTGCTGCAAGTCGGGATGAGCCAGGTCGAAGCCAACCAACTCCGCCCACATCTTTTCGTCCGAAATCAAGCCATGCTTCAGCATCTCGGCATAGCCCGAACAGATGTTCTCGGCATCGAGCGTGCGCAGGAACTCAGTATCGAGAATGACAAACTTGGAGTCGCAGAACACGCCTATCTCGTTCTTCAGTCCACCGAAGTTGATGCCCGTCTTTCCTCCCACCGAAGCATCCACCATCGAGAGGAGCGTAGTGGGGATATTGATGAAGTTGATGCCACGCTTGAAAGTTGCTGCGGCAAAGCCACCCAAGTCGGTAACCATTCCACCACCCAGGTTTATCATGCACGAATGGCGCGATGCACCGCCCTCACCCAACGACTTCCATACGTGTACCATCATGTCGAGGTCTTTGTGCGTATCGGTGGCACCAATGGTAATGACCTTCGCATCCTTGAGCGAGAAATAATTTTTCACAACAGGCCAGCACTTGACAACTGTGGTTTCGTCGGTAAGCACAAAAATCTTGTCGTGCTCGCACTCTGCCAAGGCTTCGGCTATCTCACTTTCGAGATTGGTAGAAATGATGACTCTCTGACTCATAAATTTATCAATATATTATAAATAATGTAATTCTTGCGTGCAAAGGTACGTATTTTTCTGCATTTTGATGCAAAAGAACACACTTTTAGCATTCTTTTCACACATTTTAGACTAAACCTTATCACAAAGGATGCGTCTAAACTATCAAGCGAACAAAAAGACCTATAAAATACAGAAATGAGAAAATCAGTACTCACCCTGCTCCTGCTATTCATCGCCATGATGATGCAGGCACAGCAACACCTCATCACGGGTGCCATTATCGACAAGGGAACCAACGATCCTGTCGAGGCATCGACCGTACAACTGCTGCGCGCGGACAGCACCTATATATCAGGCGCCATCAGCGACGAGAATGGACTCTTCAGTCTGCAGGCTCCCGAAGACGGCAGTTATCTGCTCAAGATAACCAGCGTAGGATACAAGCCCACCGTAAGGCGCATCATGATGACCCAGGGCAAAGACCTCGCCATGGGCAAGATAAACATCAACGCAGAGGCCATCATGCTCAAGGCCGCCACCGTCACGGCCATGGCCAAGAAAGTGGTGCTCAAGGAAGACACCTTCGTGTACAACTCTGCGGCTTATCGCACACCCGAAGGCTCCACCATCGAAGAACTCGTGAAGCGCCTGCCTGGAGCTGAGGTGAGCGACGACGGAAGCATCAAAATCAACGGAAAGGAAGTGAAGAAGATCCTCGTAGACGGCAAGGAGTTCATGACCGGCGACACCAAGACGGCCCTGAAGAACCTGCCCACCAGCATCATCGACAAGATCAAGGCCTACGACGAGAAGAGCGACCTGGCTAAGGTGACGGGCATCGACGACGGAGAAGAGGAAACCGTGCTCGATTTCGGCATCAAGAGAGGCATGAACAAGGGACTCATCGCCAATATGGACCTCAGCATAGGCACCAAGCAACGATACAGCGAACGAGGCATGGCGGCTTATTTCAACGACCGCAACCGACTCATGCTCTTCGCATCAGCCAACAACACCAACGACATGGGATTCCCCGGAGGTGGAGGCCCTGGCGGATGGGGCCCCAACAAGCAGGGACTCAACGCCTCGAAGATGCTGGGTCTGAACTACAACTACGAGAACAAGGATAAGCTCAAGATGGACGCCTCGCTGAGATGGAACCACAGCGATGGAGACATCAGCAGCACGGTGGCTTCCGAGAACTTCGTGAGCCAGAACTCGTCTTTCTCGAACAGCCGTGCCAAGAACTTCTCGCGCAGCAACAGCTGGGACGGACGTTTCCGCCTGGAATGGAAACCCGACACGATGACCAATATCATGTTCCGTCCATCGTTCACCATCAAGAGCAGCGATGCACTGGCACGAAGCTTGTCGGCACAGTTTAATGCCGATCCTTACCAGATTACCAACGACCCGCTCGAGGACGCAGCACGTGCCGAGCTGGGACTTGAGGACGTAAGCACAAGCAAGAGTCTGTTGCAGCAGGCTGGAGCTCTCGTCAACCTGCAGTCGTCGAGCAGCATCAGCTATAGCGAGTCTGAAAATCTGAAAGGCATGTTGCAGTACAATCGCCGACTCAGTGCGATGGGACGCAACATCACCGTGCGCACCGATGCCAGCTACGGCAAGACCGATGCCAACAGCCTCTCACTCACCAATGCCTACATGTACCTTGTAGATGTGGCCAACGGCAACGAGACCGACCACTACAACACTTATCGTTACAACGTGACGCCTACCCGCAACTACAGCTACTCTCTGCAGGCCACCTACAGTGAGCCACTCTGGAAAGCCACTTTCCTGCAACTGAGCTATAAGTTCACCTACAAATACTCGAAGACCGACCGTTCCACCTACAACTTCTCCGACTTCAGCGATGAGGAGGCAAACCAGTGGGCTTCCATCACTCCCGAGTATCGTGGATGGGGCAACTACTTGAGCACTCTGCGCTCACCTCTCGACGAGTACTTCGACAGCGACCAGAGCCGATTCTCCGAGTACAAGAACTACATTCACGAGATGCAGCTCATGATGCGATTCATCCGACCAAAGTACAACCTCAGCTTCGGAGCTATGCTCCAGCCACAGAGGTCGAACTTCATCTACGACTATATGGGGCAGCACATCGAAACGACACGCAACGTCACCAACTTTGCGCCAACCCTCGACTTCCGTTACCGCTTCAGCAAGGTGAGCAACCTGCGCGTCAACTATCGCGGAACCACCTCGCAACCCTCCATGACCGACCTGCTCGACATCACCGATGACAGCAATCCGCTCAACATCAAGAAGGGAAATCCGGGACTGAAGCCATCGTTCACCCACAACTTCCGACTCTTCTACAACAACTATATAGAGAAGCACCAGCGAGCCCTGATGACCTTCGTCAACTTCTCGATGACACGCAACAGCATCAGCGACATGGTGACCTACGACGACAAGACCGGTGGACGAACCACACAGCCCGAAAACATCAACGGCAACTGGAACGCACGAGGCGCCTTCATGTTCAATACAGCCATCGACAGCGCTGGCGTATGGAACATCAACACCTTCACCACCCTCGCCTATACCAATGCCGTAGGCTATCTGAGCCTCGACGGGAAGACCTCGCAGAAGAACACCACCAAGCAGACACAGGTGGGCGAGCGAATCGCCATGGGCTATCGCAACAACTGGCTTGAGGTCAACCTCAACGGAACCCTCAACTACAACCATGCCCGCAACAAGCTTCAGGCATCGAGCAACATGAACACCTGGCAGTTCTCTTACGGACCGAGCATCACAGCCACCATGCCCTGGGGCATGAGCCTGAGCACAGACCTGAGCCAGAGCAGCCGACGAGGATACAGCGACAAGTCGATGAACACCAACGAACTGGTATGGAACGCCCAACTCTCGCAAGGCTTCCTCAAGGGCAAACCCCTCACCGTGATGATCCAGTTCTACGACCTGCTGCACCAGCAGAGCACCTTGAGCCGTGCCCTTACTGCCATGGCCCGTACCGATACCGAGTACAACAGCATCAACTCTTATGCCATGCTCCACGTCATCTACCGACTGAATATCATCGGAGGCAAGCAGGCACGCGAGACGATGAGGTATGGCGGACGCCCCGACTTCGGCGGAAGACCCTTCAATGGCGGACGACCTCCCATGGGACCACCTCCAGGAGGCGGACATCGCCGCTTCTAAGTTTAGAGAAGTTGAAAACCATATACATGATGCCCAGAACCATTCGTCATCGTTGGTTCTGGGCATATTTTTGTCTCATTGGCTCTAACATCTCAACACCTTTCCACATCCGTCAGTTTTAATTTTTATAAAATAATCTTTAAATAACTATAATTATACAGTAAGAAAACTATAACGATACAAATATTTTCCTAACTTTGCAACCACTTTTTATTATAACAGAAATGAAACATCGTATTTTAAGCATGACAATGTCACTTTGCCTCGCCTGCACGATGGGAGCGCAAAGTGCCGAAAAGATTGTACCCATCAAGTATGGAAACATGGATAATTGGGTTATCAGAAACATCAAGGAATCAGGTATCATAGGCGGAAACAAGAAGGTGGTTTATGCCGTAGGTCCGTCGATGACCATCAATGGCAATATCCCCTACACCAACAAGGGCGGCTCGCCCTGGGGAACCTCCAATGTGCTTGCCCACGTGTCAGGCATCTATAAGACCAACAACTCGGTATATCGCGACAAGCACGAGAACGGCCATTGCGCCAAGCTCGTCACCCATATCGAGAAGGTGAAGGTATTGGGACTCATCAATATCAAGGTGCTTGCAGCAGGCTCGCTCTTCCTGGGCGACGTGCGCGAACCCATCACCGGAACCAAGGACGGTCCTAAGGCCATCAACTGGGGCATTCCTTTCACCCATCGTCCCAAGGCGGTGCGTTTCGACTATAAGACCCTGTTGCCCAACTCAGCCACCCGCATCAAGCAGAACGGCTTCAGCAGTGCATCGAAAGTGGCAGGACGCGACTATGCTGTCGCCATCCTCTATCTGCAGAAGCGTCACGAGGATGCCCATGGCAACATCACAGCCAAGCGCGTGGGCACCATGGTGGTGAAGTACAGCAAGAGCACCAATGGATGGGTGAACGACGCCACCTACACCATCCACTATGGCGACATCCGACACATGGCAGGCTATGACGCCTCGCTCATGGGACTTCGTAATTGTGACTATGCTCGTAATAGCAAAGGCAAGAGCGTCATCATCAAGGAGACGGGATGGGCTTCGCCCAACGAGACCCCTACCCACCTCATCCTGCAGTTCTCTTCCAGTCATGGCGGAGCCTATATCGGAACGCCCGGCAACACGCTCTGGATAGACAACGTGGCACTCGTATACTAACTGTTTATCACATATTAACACCCCCTACACATTATTATATACATAACACATGAAGCAGCTTCTACTCTCATGCCTTACATGCCTTCTCTTGCCTACTCTTGGTATGGCAGGGGAGGCTGACTCTACCTTCACACCACATACCGGAATGGAAAAAGAGGAAGTAAAAACAGAAAAAAAGGTGGACGAAAATGTGGAAGTGAAGGTGGAAGCGAAGGCGGACGAAAAGGCGGAAGTGAAGGAGACGGAAGTGAAGAAGGCGGACGAGAAGAAGAAATCGCTCATCACCCGTTTTCTCGACTACTTCAACGATGCCAACAAGAAGAACGACAAGCGGTTCGACTTCAGCATTATCGGAGGCCCACACTATGCCACCGACACCAAGTTGGGCTTAGGCTTAGTGGCAGCAGGCATCTATCGCTCCGACCCAGCCGACACGCTCCTCCTCCCCTCCAATGTGTCGCTCTTTGGCGATGTCAGCACGGTGGGCTTCTATCTGCTCGGTGTGCGCGGAACTCACATCTTCCCCCACGACCGTTACCGTGCCGTCTACACGCTCTACTTCTATTCCTTCCCCTGCAAGTTCTGGGGAATGGGATACGACATGGGCGACAACGACGATAACGAGAGCGACATGAAGCGATGGCAGGTGCACGTGAAGGGAAGCTTCCTGTGGAACCTTGGCAGCAACCTCTTCCTCGGTCCTTCCGTGGCCTACGACTACATCATCGGCAAGGACATCGAGCGCCCCGAGCTCTTGGCGGGAATGGACCGACATACCGACAACTATGGCGTGGGATTCACCTTCATGTTCGACAACCGTGACAACCTCACCTATCCCCACCGGGGTTATTACGTGAACCTCACCCAGATGTTCCGTCCGCGCTTCATGGGCAACGACTATGCCTTCAGCACCACCGAACTGCAGCTCAACGCCTACCAGCAACCCTGGCGAGGAGCCGTACTGGCTGAGGACCTTCGTTCCACATTCAACTTTGGCAATCCCTCGTGGGGCATGATGGCACAGACAGGAGGCAGCAATGCCCTGCGCGGATATTACGAGGGAAGATATCGCGACAAGCACATGATAGAAGCCACTGTCGAACTTCGCCAGCACGTGTGGAAACGCAACTCGCTCACGGCCTGGATAGGTGCAGGAACCGTCTTCCCCAAGTTCAGCCAGATGAGAAGCCGACACATCCTGCCCAACTGTGGTGTGGGCTATCGATGGGAATTCAAGAAGAACGTCAACGTGCGTCTCGACTATGGTTTCGGCAAGGGCGGACAGAGAGGATTCCTCTTCAATATCAACGAGGCGTTCTAAAGGTAAAAAAGTAAAAAGGTAAAAAAGTAAAAAAGGTAAAAGGGGCACTATGACAAAATCTCTCAACAAACTGATATACACCTATGCCGTCGTGGCACTGACAGTACCCAACGTGGCACTCTGCTTCAGCGAGGGTCTGAACGCATGGGCATCCTTAGCCAACATCCTGTTGCCTGGTGCCGTCTACATGGCTCTGATGAGCATCTGTCGCAAGCCGGGCAAGATGGTGTGGTGGCTCTTCCCCATCATCTTCTTCGCGGCTTTCCAGATCGTGTTGCTCTATCTCTTCGGCAAGGGCGTCATAGCCGTGGATATGTTCCTCAACCTCGTAACCACCAATCCTGGCGAGGCCATGGAGTTGCTCGACAACCTCATTCCTGGCGTGGCGAGTGTCTTCATCCTCTATCTGCCCCTGCTCATCCTGGGCGTGGTGTCCATACGGAGCAAGAAGGCACCCGTGCTGTCCTCTGCCCTCAGAAAGCGATATGCCCTGTGGGCTTCAGCCTTGGCCATCGTGGGATGCATCTTTGTTGCCACGGCCTATCTCTCCCGTCCTTCCGACAACTCACAGCTCGACGACCATCACGCCCCACAATATAGCGTGCTCAACGACCTCTACCCCGTCAACGTGTTCTATAACCTCTACCTTGCCGTGAAGCGCAACAACGCCTCCATCCACTACAAGGAGGCATCTGCCCGTTTCCGCTTCGATGCCAGGCCGTCCCATCCCGAGGACTCCTGCGAGGTCTACGTCATGGTGATAGGCGAGACGGCACGAGCCATGAACTTCAGTCTCTATGGTTATCAGCGCGACACCAATCCACGGCTCAGCAAGACCCCGGGACTGGTGACGTTCAGCGATGTCACCACCCAGTCGAACACCACCCACAAGAGTGTGCCCATGCTCCTCTCGCAGGCTTCGGCCTCCGACTTCGAGCGTATCTTCCACGAGAAAGGCATCCTGCAGGCCTTCCGTGAGGCAGGCTTCCACACCGTGTTTCTGAGCAATCAGCGCCCCAACCACTCGTTCATCGACTTCCTGGGCGAACAGGCCGACCAGTGGCTCTTCCTCAAGACGGGCGACGCCAACCCGGCTGGACGTGAGCTGGCCGAAGCCCCGGGCAAGGACGGCAACTACTATGACGCCGACCTGTTGCCCATCCTCGACAGGATACTGGCCCGGAAGCGCAAGAAGGAGTTCATCGTGCTCCACACCTATGGCTCTCACTTCAACTACATGGACCGCTATCCCCGACAGATGGCGCATTTCCAGCCCGACACGCATTGCGAGGCCAAGAAGGAGAACCGTCCCGACCTCATCAACGCCTACGACAACACCATCCGCTACACCGACCTTGTGCTCAGTGGGGTGATAGAGCGCCTGAGAGCACACGGAGGCATGAGCGCCATGCTCTATACGAGCGACCATGGCGAGAACATCTTCGACGACAGTCACAAGCTCTTCCTTCATGCTTCGCCCCGAGCTTCGGAGTACGAGCTGCATGTGCCCTTCCTGGTATGGACATCGCAGAGCTTCCAGCATCAGGAGCCAGCCGTGGCACAGGCTCTCTCCGCCAACCGCCACAAGCAGGCACAGAGCAGCCGTTCCGCCTTCCACACCATGCTCAATATCGGGGGCATCAGTACGCGCTTCCGCCAAGAGCACGAGTCGTTGGCGAGCCCTGCCTATCGTCCCGCCCCTCTGCTCTACCTCAACGACCACAACGAGGCTATCCCACAGGCAGAATGTGGATTTTAGGTTATTGCGAAAGTTGAGTTAGATTATAAAAACTTTCTCTTTTCCTTCTCTATATCAGTTTTTTGCTGTAATTTTGCACCCGAATAAGTCAATAACAGTAGAAAACAATGGACTCAACACGCAAAATCGAAAAAGTAAGTTTGCGCAACCTCCACATGGAGGATTACGACCAACTGGCGAAATCGTTCAAGCGCATTTATGCCGACTCGGACGTTTTCTGGACACGTTCTCAAATCAAAAAGCTCATTACCATCTTTCCCGAAGGTCAGGTAGTCATCATCGTCGACGACAAGATCGTGGGCTGTGCCCTCTCCATCATCGTCAACTACAACATGGTGAAGGGCGACCACACCTATGCCCAGGTGACAGGCAATGAAACCTTCAACACCCACGATGCCAACGGCAACATCCTCTATGGCATCGAGGTCTTCATCCACCCCGACTATCGTGGCCTCCGACTGGCCCGACGCATGTACGAATACCGCAAGGAGCTGTGCGAGAAACTCAACCTCAAGGCCATCATGTTTGGAGGACGCATACCCAACTATCACAAGTATGCCGACCAGATGCGCCCCAAGGAGTACATCGAGAAAGTGCGCAGTCGTGAGATCTACGACCCCGTGCTCACCTTCCAGCTGTCCAACGACTTCCACGTGCGCCGTGTGATACGCAACTATCTGCCCAGCGACGAGGAGAGCGAACACTGCGCCACCCTGTTGCAGTGGGACAACATCTACTATCAGCCACCTACGGACTCCTATGTAGACCGCAAGCCCACCGTGCGCATCGGTCTCGTGCAGTGGCAGATGCGCCCCTATGCCTCCGTCGACGACCTCTTCGAGCAGGTGGAGTTCTTCGTCGATTCGGTGAGCGACTATAAGAGCGACTTCATCCTCTTCCCCGAATACTTCAACGCCCCTCTGATGGCTAAGTTCAACAATATGGGCGAGGCACAGAGCATCCGACAGATGGCACAGTACACCGAGCAGATACGCGACCGGTTCCGTGAGCTTGCCATCAGCTACAACATCAACATCATCACGGGCAGCATGCCTTACGTCAAGGACGACGGCGCCCTCTACAACGTGGGCTTCCTGTGCCGACGCGACGGAAGTGTGGACATGTACGAGAAGATTCATGTCACCCCCGACGAGCAGAAGTGCTGGGGTCTTACCGGTGGAAGCCGCATACAGACCTTCGACACCGACTGTGGCAAGATAGGCATCGTGATCTGTTACGACGTAGAGTTCCCCGAACTATCACGCCTCATGGCTCAAGACGGCATGCAGATTCTCTTCGTGCCCTTCATGACCGATACCCAGAACGCTTACTCCCGTGTGCGTGTATGCGCCCAGGCCCGTGCCATCGAGAACGAGTGCTATGTGGCCATTGCGGGCAGTGTGGGCAACCTGCCCCGTGTGCACAACATGGACATACAGTATGCTCAGAGTGCCGTGTTCACGCCTTGCGACTTCGCCTTCCCCAACGACGGCAAGCGATCGGAGGCTACGCCCAACACCGAGATGATTCTCGTATCCGACGTTGACCTCAACCTGCTCAACGAGCTCCACACCTATGGTGCCGTGCGCAACCTGCGCGACCGCCGCAAGGACCTCTATGAGTTGAAGAAAAAGTAAAGATGTACAAGATCGACATATCGGAGCGCACGCTCCACTTCAAGCAGCCTGCCGGAACCTCACGGGGTGTCTACACCACTCGGCACAGTTATTACCTCACCCTCACCTCGGCAGAGCATCCGGGCATCAGGGGCGTGGGCGAATGTGCCACACTGCCCGACCTGAGCTGCGACGCCAAGCCCGAATACGCACTCACGCTCCGACAGGTGTGCCAGATGGTGGAACAGATGGGGCGCATACCCTACGACATGATACGTGCCTACCCCAGCATCACCTTCGGACTGGAGACCGCCTTTGCCGACTTCTTCCATCAGTGCCCCGCTATCGACGTGCCGGCATGGGCGACGTACCTGGCAAGCCTCTACGACACGCCCTTCGCACGGGGCGAGGAGGGCATCACCATCAACGGACTGGTATGGATGGGCACCTACGATGAGATGCTCGCCCGACTGGAGGAGAAGCTGAAGAGCGGATTCCACTGCGTGAAACTGAAGATTGGTGCCATCGACTTCTTCAAGGAGCTCGACCTCATCAAGCGCATACGCCAGGTGTACAGCAAGGAGCAGATAGAGTTGCGCGTGGATGCCAACGGTGGCTTCACGCCCGAAAATGCCATGAGCCGACTGGAAGCCCTGGCACAGTACGACATCCACTCCATCGAACAGCCCATACGCCAGCACCAGTGGCCCAAGATGGCTGCCCTGTGCCGTGAGTCACCCCTGCCCATCGCCCTCGACGAGGAGCTCATCGGCGTGAACGTGCGATCGATGAAGCAGGCATTGCTCGACACCATACACCCTCAGTACATCGTGCTGAAGCCCTCGCTCCACGGAGGCATCTACGGATGCCGCGAATGGATACAGATGGCAAGCGAACGGGGCATCGGAAGCTGGATCACATCGGCCTTGGAGAGCAACGTGGGGCTCAGTGCCATCGCCCATTTCTGCGCCAAGACTTATGGTCCCGGGGTCTCCATGCCTCAGGGCCTTGGCACCGGACAACTCTTCACCGACAACATTCCCATGCCCCTGCAGATCAAGGGAGAGAAGATCTTTGTCATTCAAGTTTAGCAAGTTCAGGAGTTAAGGAGTTAAAGGAGTAGTCTTTGTGGGTGTATTCATTAAGCTGTTGTCTTAACTCCTTTAACTCCTTAACTCCTTTAACTCCTGAAAATTACTCCTGAAAAATTAAAATTCCCTTTATGGAACTGAACGAATTTCTTGCCGAATGGCACAATGACAACCCTCGCATTCTGGTACACACCAGCGGCTCTACGGGCAAACCCAAGCCCCTGATGGTGGAGAAGAGGCGGATGCTCAACTCAGCCCGCATCACCTGCGACTTCTTAGGACTGAAGCCGGGCGACACCGCCCTGCTCTGCATGTCCCTCGACTATATCGCGGGCAAGATGATGGTGGTGCGAAGCCTGCAGCGGGACCTTCGGCTCACCTCCGTGCGCCCGAGCAGTCATCCCCTGGCAGATGATGCCCTGCCCAGCTTCACCTTTGCCGCCATGGTGCCCATGCAGGTGTACAACAGCCTGAAAGTGCCCTGCGAGCGCGAACGGCTCATGCGCATCCGTCACCTCATCATAGGCGGAGGAACCATCAGCGACGAGCTGGCACAGATGATCAAGCCCCTGCCCAATGCCGTATGGAGCACCTATGGCATGACCGAGACCCTGTCGCACATCGCCCTGCGCCGCCTCAACGGTCCTGACGCCAGCCTCTGGTATACACCCTTCGACGGCGTAGGCATAAGCCTCAATGCCGAGGGATGCCTTGTCATCGATGCCCCCGAGGTATGTGCCGAACCCCTTGTCACCAACGACATCGCCCAGCTACGCACCGACGACCGCACGGGCAAGACGCTCTTCCGCATCAAGGGCCGCAAGGACAACGTGGTGTGCAGTGGAGGCATCAAGATCCAGATAGAGGAGGTGGAGGAAACCTTGCGTCCTCATCTGTCGGCGCCCTTCATGATCGTCAAGAAACAAGATGAGATGCTGGGCGAAAAGGCCATCCTCCTCACCGAGTCGGCCGACCTGACCCACATAGAAGAAATATGCAGAAACACCCTGCCCAAATACTGGGTGCCACGGGAGTTTCTGCACATCGACCACCTGCCCCTCACCGAGACAGGCAAGCCTAAACGCACCCTCCCCTTCACACCACGGTAATCCAGATGCTCTCTTCGTTCTGCTGAGCCTGGGTGATGAGGTCGATGAGTTGGCGCAACCGCTGTTGCGAGTTCACCACCATACCCACCATTTTGTTTTCGCCCACCAGGATGCAGCCCTGCGTGTCGTCAGGATAGTTGCCAGCATGGATGCGTATGCCCTCAAAGAGGGGCACGCCCACGAGTAGGGGCAACCATCTCTTGAATCGTGGCGACTTGCTCACCACCACGGTGTAAGAATATCATCTATTTCAACTGTCTGATTTCATCTTGGCTCAGGCCAGTAATTTCCATGATGGCATCTTCATCTATGCCTTTTGCCAGTATCTTCCTGGCAATCCCCAGGGCTTTCTGGTTCATACCTTTCGCCATACCCTGTGCAAGACCTTCTTGCTTCGCTGTATCAATGGAATTCTTGATATCCCGGTATGCTTTTTACTGGCTTTGTACTCTCTCATTTTTTCTTCTACTTCTTGTATAGTTGCAAAATTACGCTTTATCCTGAAACAACCAAACAAAAAGTGGGAAAACTGTGCGATAGGCATTATTAATTAATAATGAACAGCACCACTATATCCCCTTTTCTCTCAGGTATTTAGAGAGACGACGGTTATCTGTAACGATGCAAAATACGAATAATTCTCAGGAAATCAAAGAAAAGAATAACCTTTTTGTAGATTTGCCTGGAAATATTTGGTATTTTGGAAACTTCTGTATATTTTTGCAGGAAACAAGTGATATTCGTTATTTTGAAA
>ENA-ORTS01001311-ORTS01001311.1-human-gut-metagenome-genome-assembly--contig:-NODE-1311-length-17269-cov-2.816022_pt1 | contig 17269 bp, 10 predicted proteins | sample MGYA00241911_ERZ509186 | MGnify/ENA primary metagenome ERZ509186 (study PRJEB26280, sample SAMEA2338852) | human gut metagenome | biome: human gut; feature: human-associated habitat; material: faeces...
GGACTTAAAGTCATATACATCCGGATGTTTCCAACCCCTACACCCCCATGTACAGACTGCCGTCACCCGGGTGTTCAGAAATGTAAATCCGGGTGTAAAGAAAGTTAATCAGGCACTTCTCTCAGTTTTATTCATTGGTTTTATCAAAAATACAGCTTATGTCACACGCTTATGTAGTACGTCCCAAAGTGGACAAAAGCGGAGAAACAGAAAAAATCCGCTATTATGGTGTCCCGGTAACATCGGGGCAAGTATCGACCGAACAACTGGCTACGTATATCTCTACCCGGTGCACATTTTCAAGAGGAGAAATACTGGCGGCCATAATCGAGATCGGACGCGAAATCCAGTTCCAGCTGGATATGGGATACACCATAAACCTTCACGGCATAGGAACATTGTTCCTCTCGGCCGGAAGCGAAGGATATGAAAACCCGAAAGACTGCACGCCTCATCGCGTGAAAGCTAAACGACTATGCATCAAGGCTGATCCGGAAATGAAGAAGTTCATAAAAAGACTCAAGTTCGAAAGGTGGAAATGATTTGCAAGTTGAAATTCACGACTAAAAAAACAATCAAAAATGAAGGTAACGTTATATCGATATGAAAAGGGGACGCTCGTCATGCGTTCCGTCGAAATGGAAAAACTGCAGGCGGCCCTACGAACAGAGAATCTCAACAAACCAATCAGCACCACACGCGACAAAGTCATGTTTGCATTGCCCGGCACACAAAACAGCGACATACAGAAACTTCCGGTGGTCGTTTTCGGAGGGACTTTCCGCAAGACAGGAGACCCAAAGCCTCCCATGCGCGACTATTCGGGATTGGTGCTGCTCGAAGTAAACCATCTTTCCGACTTGCAAGAAGCGGTACAAATCCGGCAACAAGCCGCCATGATGCCGCAAACGCTACTGGCATTCGTCGGCTTTAGCGGGAAAAGCGTGAAAATAGTGATCCCGTTCACACTGCCGGACGGAACGCTTCCACACTCACCCGAACAGATCAAACGATTCCACTCGCAAGCCTATTTGACGGCAGTCAAATACTACCAGCCACAATTAGGACGTAACATCACGCTGAAAGAGCCAGTCCCACAGCACGGATGCCGCATGAGCTACGACCCCCAGCCGGTATATAACCCCGATGCCGTTGCCATCCGGATCGAGCAACCGGCACAGATGCCCGATTCGGAAGAAATCCGTATCATCCCGGAAGAACCATCCGAACCACTTCAAAGGCTAATGCCCGGTATGTCACGCAACTATCGGATCGCTACACTGTTCAGCATAGCGATGGTAGACGCCATCCGAAAATCAGGACAGATAAAAGACGGGGATCTCAAGCCGGTCTTTACCCTATTAGCCGATAATTGCCTGAAAGCCGGTATCCCGGAAGAGGATGCCGTACAATGCACACTACTTTACAACGATCTGAGATCCAAAGAGATGGAAATCCGCATGACTTTCCGATCCGTCTACACACTGAAAGAAGCGCTCGCCGGAAAAACATTCATGCCTGAAATCATGTCGCTGACTTTGCAATTAGAAGAATTCATGCTGCGCCGTTACGAAATCAGAAACAACAAGATGAGTGGCGAAGTGGAATACCGAGACAAATCGCTCCTACGTTTCACATTCAGCCCTTTCACCCGCGAAGTCCGCAACTCCATCTGTACGGAAGCGCACAAAGAAGGGTTGAACGTCTGGGATAAAGACATCGAACGATATGTTTACTCGGACAACATACCCACTTTTTTCCCGATAGAAGAATATCTCGGACATCTGCCCAAATGGGATGGCAAAGATCATATCCGGAAGCTTGCCAAACGCGTACCTTGCAACAATATCCGATGGGCAGACCACTTCCACAGATGGTTCCTCAGTATGGTAGCGCACTGGTTAGGGTTGGACCGGGAACATGGCAACAGCACTACTCCCCTACTGGTCGGCGACCAGGGATGCGGCAAATCGACTTATTGCCTGAACATCCTGCCTCCCGAACTGCGGCAGTTCTACACAGACAGCATCGATTTCAGCAAGCGCCGGGATACGGAGTTGGCTTTGCACCGCTATGCCCTGGTAAACATAGACGAGTTCGATTCCGTCAAGGATACGCACCAAAGCTACCTGAAGCATATCCTGCAAAAAGCGAATGTCAGTACACGGCTGCCCTATCAGACGGCCAACAGGAATTTAAGACGTTACGCCACATTCATCGCGACAAGCAACAACTTCAATATCCTGACCGACCCGACCGGTAGCCGGCGTTTCATTTGCATCGAAGTCACAGACACCATCGATTATATACAACCGATCGACTACGAGCAGCTGTATGCACAGGCGATGGAAGCATTGGCTAACGGCGAACGCTACTGGTTCACACACGAGGAAGAAACCGAAATAGTCGCCAACAACCGGCAGTTCCAGCAAATACCGCCCGAAGAACAACTGTTCCTGCAATATTTCCGACTCCCGAAAAAGAATGAGGTAGGCGAATTTCTTCTGTCGATAGAGATTTTAGGGCGGATCAAGCAGAAACAACGTGATTTCAGCTACACAAAAACCGTCATTTCCAACTTCGGACGTCTTTTGAAGCGAAACGGCATTCCTTCGAAAAGAAGCAACAGAGGCACTATATATCAGGTAGTTGAGCTAAGCAAGTCCTAAAAAGACTTTTAACTTATAAAAAAGCGGTGACATATGAGTGATATAAGCGTGATAGATATTTCAAGCACCAATTGCATATCATCATACTAATATACAGTCAGTTAAAAATAAAAAGTGATACAGTGATATTGATTTTCGGAATCAAGTTTTTTTTGTATATGACATATACACTTCGCATAACAAATTATTTATTGCAAAACACATTGCACTTATTACAACATTTTGTAACTTTGGGCAATATCTCAATTCACCGAATTGCTAATTTAATAATATCATGAAGAACAGAAAATTAAGAATGGGAATGGTTGGAGGAGGTAGTGACGCCTTCATCGGGGCGATCCACCGTCGCGCAGCCTTTATGGACAATCAGATCGAATTAGTTTGCGGATGTTTCAGCGTAGACCCTGAGATATCCAAAAGCTCCGGTTTATCGTACTTTTTGCCGGAAGACCGGATTTACAGCACTTACCAAGAAATGTTCGAACACGAAATGACCTTACCGGAAGGAGAAAGGATGGATTTTGTCACGATCGTGACTCCCAACCGTTGGCATTTCGAACCAGCTATGATGGCTCTTGAAAGAGGGTTCCATGTGGTCGTGGATAAACCGATGACGTTCTCACTCGAAGAGGCCAAACAACTACAGAAAAAAGTGGAAGAGACCGGATTAGTGCTGGCTCTGACACATGTATACTCGGCCTATCCGGCAGTAAAAGAGGCGAAAGCCCGTATCGCGAAAGGCGAACTCGGAAAATTGCGCCGCGTCTATGTAGAATATACGCAAGGATGGCTTTCCGAACGTATCGAATTGCTAGGTGGCAACAATGCCGGATGGCGCACGGACCCGAAACGTTCCGGCAAAGCCGGTTGCATAGGGGATATCGGAACACATGCCTGGCATTTGAGCGAATATATTACCGGACTGAAAGTCAAAGAACTATGTGCCGACCTGAAGGCATTCGTTCCCGGACGTCCGATCGATGACGACGGGGCGGCATTCCTTCGCTACGAAAACGATGTGACAGGCGTCTTGACCGCAACACAGATTGGAACAGGCGAAGCCAATAATATCCGCATCCGTATTTATGGTGAAAAAGGCGGACTGGAATGGCGCCAGATGGAGCCGAACACGCTGACATTGAGATGGAGAGATCGTCCGACTGAAATATTGGATATCGGCAACAACGGCTACCTGACCCCCGAAGCCCTGTGGAATACCCGAACTCCGGCAGGACACCCGGAAGGTTTTATCGAAGCTTTTGCCAATATCTACCGCAATTTCTCACTTACCGTCAGAGCTATCAAAAACGGAGAAACACCCAGTGGAGACTGCTTGGATTTCCCGACCGTATACGATGGCGTAAGAGGTATGCAATTCATTGAAACAATGGTGGAAGCCGGATATAACGACAATGTAAAATGGCAAAAATGGATTGATTGAAATCCTGAAAAACCGTAAATAAATAACATCTTATGAAACTAAACGTACTTGCTTGCTGCCTGTCCCTGCTCGGGACGGCAGCTTTCGCTCAAAAAAACGAGTGGAGAGATCCTAACGTAAACGAGATCAACAGAGCTCCCATGCACACCAACTATTTCGCATACGAAGACGAAAACAGTGCATTGAAAGGATGTAAGGAATCATCCGGGAATTTTATGACCTTGAACGGTAACTGGAAATTCTTCTGGGTAAAAAATGCAGATATGCGCCCGACAGATTTTTACCAGGTGAACTTCAACGACAAGGGATGGGATAATCTGAAAGTACCCGGCTTGTGGGAACTGAACGGTTATGGCGACCCGATCTATGTGAATGTCGGGTATCCTTGGAGAAGCCAGTTCAAGAACAACCCGCCTGAAGTTCCTACGGAAAACAACCACGTAGGTTCTTACCGTAAAGAGATCATGGTTCCGGCAGACTGGAAAGGAAAAGAGATATTCGCTCATTTCGGTTCTGTCACATCAAACATGTATCTTTGGGTGAACGGACAATTCGTCGGCTACAGTGAAGACAGCAAACTTGAAGCCGAATTCAATCTGACCAAATACCTGAAACCAGGGAAAAACCTGATCGCATTCCAGGTGTTCCGCTGGTGCGACGGGACTTATCTGGAAGACCAGGATTTCCTCCGCCTCTCCGGAGTGGGCCGCGACTGCTACCTCTATGCCCGCACTCCGAAATACATTCAGGACATCCGCGTGACTCCGGATTTGGATGCACAATATAAAGACGGTACTTTAAATGTTTCCCTGAACCTGAAAGGCAGCGGGACAGTCGACCTGAAACTGTTAGATAAGGCCGGCAAAGAAGTCGCTACTTCGTCGGTCAAAGGTTCGGGCAAAGTTTCCACCGACATGGCAATAAGCAATCCTGAGAAATGGACTGCCGAAACTCCGGTTCTCTACACACTGATCGCCACTTTGAAAAACGGCAGCAACACGACTGAGGTTATTCCGGTGAAAGTCGGTTTCCGCAAGATCGAATTGAAAAACGCCCAGATATTGGTAAACGGACAACCAGTCTTGTTCAAGGGAGCCGACCGGCACGAAATGGATCCGGACGGAGGTTACGTCGTATCGCCGGAGCGCATGATCCAGGACATCAAGGTCATGAAGGAATACAACATCAATGCCGTACGTACTTGTCATTATCCAGACAACAATTTATGGTATGACCTCTGCGACAAATATGGTATTTATGTCGTTGCTGAAGCAAATGTAGAATCGCACGGTATGGGATACGGTGACAAGACGTTGGCTAAAAACCCGCTGTTCGCCAAAGCACATATGGAACGCAACCAGCGCAACGTCCAGCGTGGTTATAATCACCCGTCCATCATTTTCTGGTCATTAGGCAACGAGGCCGGCATGGGTCCAAACTTCGAAGCTTGTTATACCTGGATCAAGAACGAAGACAAATCACGTGCCGTGCAATACGAACAGGCACGGACAAGCGAATTCACCGATATCTATTGCCCGATGTACCGCGACTATAAAGGTAGTGAAGAATATTGCAAGGGAGACATCGACAAACCGCTTATCCAATGCGAATATGCGCACGCGATGGGCAACTCTCAAGGGGGATTCAAAGAATATTGGGATCTGATCCGCAAATATCCGAAATACCAAGGTGGCTTTATCTGGGATTTCGTTGATCAGTCTTTGCGTTGGAAAACAAAAGACGGCGTTCCTTTCTATGCTTATGGCGGCGACTGGAACAAATATGACGCTTCCGACAACAACTTTATGGACAACGGCTTGATAAGCCCGGACCGCAAACCGAATCCGCATATGCACGAAGTCGGGCATATCTACCAGTCCATCTGGGTGACTCCATCCGACTTGGCTAACGGTGTCGTAAACGTATACAACGAAAACTTCTTCCGTAACCTAGACGGTTACTATGCAGAATGGGAATTGCTGGCTAACGGCGAAGTGGTTCAGACAGGCATGGTCAAAGACCTGGAAGTAGCTCCGCAACAGACCAAGTCCATAAAACTGAATTATAGCACAGAGGGCATTTGCAAATGCAAAGAACTCTTGCTGAATGTGGCCTTTAAGTTGAAAAAAGCGGAAACATTGCTGCCTGCCGGTTATACGGTAGCCAAAAACCAGTTGACGATCCGCCCGTACAATGCTCCGAAACTGGATTTGCAGAATGTACACCAAGTGAACATTGAGACTGTCATTCCGACCATTAAAGATAATGACATCAATTATCTGATCGTCGAAGGAGAGAATTTCCGCATGGACTTCGATAAGCATGACGGTTTCTTGTGCAGATACGATGTAAATGGCATGACGATGCTGAAGGAAGACGGAAAACTGACTCCGAACTTCTGGCGTGCTCCGACCGACAACGATATGGGAGCCAACCTGCAAAACAAATATGCCGCCTGGAAAGAACCGGGATTGAAACTGGTTTCTCTGACAAACAAAATCGAAAACGACATGGCTACTGTCAATGCCGAATACACGATGGATGCAGTAAAAGCCAAATTGTATCTGACTTATACGATCAACAACGAAGGCGCAGTGAAAGTCACACAGAAAATGGTAGCCGACAAATCGGCTGAAGTTTCCGATATGTTCCGTTTCGGCATGCAGATGCAGATGCCTAAATGCTTGGATCAGATCAACTATTACGGCAGAGGTCCGATCGAGAACTATTCCGACCGTAACAACGTCACCGACCTGGGTAATTACAGACAGACTGTAGACGAACAGTTCTACTCTTATATCCGCCCGCAGGAAACAGGGACCAAAACGGATATCCGTTGGTGGAAACAGACCAACAAAGGCGGTAACGGACTCATGTTCATTTCGGAAGCTCCGTTCTCGGCTTCAGCCTTGAATTATTCGATCGAATCACTTGACGACGGAGTACAGAAAGACCAGAGACACTCCGAACTTGTACCTCAGGCAAACTACACCAATATGTGTATTGACAAGGTACAAATGGGATTGGGTTGCGTCAACAGTTGGGGAGCGCTTCCACTGGAACAATACCGTATCCATTACGGAGATTATGAATTCTCTTTCATCATGAAACCGATTCAATCTAATTTATAAACAGCAATAAATGAAGGGAGCTGTCCCCGCATTTCCATTCAAGAAGCGGGGACAAGTTCCTATTTTTACAAAAATTGGTAAAAAAGCATAATCACTATGCATATTTCGTTAAATAGTGGGTGCAAACTTTTATTTTATGTAGAAAAAGACTACTTTTATTGCCGATTTTAAATCTAATTGAGACTTAGTGTAAATCGTATACCATAGAAACAGATGACAACTAACAAATTTTCAAATCGATACTCGTCTGAGAGGAAAAAGTATTTTTTCAAAAGTAAGGCGTTTATCCTATGCCTCGGATTATTTTTGGGAGCTGGGATTATGATCGCCCTTTATAAAACATCTGTATATTTCTCGACAGATGAATCTTGTATGATGTGCCATGTCCATCCGCATGCGGAAGACAGCTGGAAGCTCTCCAAACACGTAAATAACGGAAGCGGCGTTAAAACACATTGCGTGGCTTGTCACCTTCCGCCTCAAAACGACACCTGGAATCATTATACGGCTAAAGCCAAATTGGGATTGAAAGACGTATGGTCCTTCATGACAAAAGACAGTGCGGATTTCGACTGGAACACCAAGTCGGAACTGGAACATGCCGTCAAATATATTCCGAACGAATCCTGCAAGGAATGCCATCAGAACTTGTTCCCGGAAGGGATTAACCAGGACGGCATTACTGCTCACCTTTATTATGACGAAAACGAAAAGAAACTGGATTTACAGTGTATCAGCTGCCACCTCGACGCCGGACACTATAATCCGGATTATAAACACGGCAAATTAACAGGTATTCCCGGAGCCGCCACGGCTACTGTTGATACCAGCCTTTATTTCAAGACGGCGACACCTGTCACATCTTTTACCGATTATACGGAACAAATTCCGGGTACGGCCGTTGCATTCAAAATGGTCGCCATTCCGGGCGGTACATTCAAAATGGGTAGCACCGATAAAGAACCGTTCCATAAGGCAGATGAAGCTCCGGTTCGAAACGTTACGGTCAGTCCGTTCTTTATGGCTGAAGTAGAAGTGACGTGGGATCAGTATTGGGCATTCTACGGACAAACCATGAGCGAAGGACGTACTCCGCCCGAAACCGTATATGCAAATAACAGCAATCCGGATGTCGATGCCATTTCCGGCCCGACTCCTCCGTTCGGATTCCCCGACCAGGGATGGGGCGCAGGTGACCGTCCGGCTATCACGATGACACACTATGCTGCAGAAACATTCTGCCAGTGGCTGTCCAAACAAACAGGGAAAAAATACCGCCTGCCGACCGAGGCAGAATGGGAATATGCAGCCCGTGGAGGAACGGAAACTCCTTATTTCTTCACCGGGAACCCGAAAGATTTTTCAGACCAGGGATTCTGGCGTAAGTTCTTCGATGCAAAAACAGACAGCATCAGTTCATTCGTGATTTACGCGAAGAACAGCAAAAACAGAACTCAAGAGCCGGGCGAAGTGAAAGCGAACCCGTTCGGTTTGAAGAATATGTTGGGTAATGTAATGGAATATTGTGCCGACAAATATGATCCGAAGGCTTACAGCAAAGGGGGCGATAACGTGACCAACCCGTTAATCACAGAAGGAGAAGAATGGGTTGTACGCGGCGGTAACTACACTTCCGATGCGGCAGACGTTCGTTCTGCAGCCCGCGATTATACAAAGCATGATGCCTGGTTGAAGACTGATCCGCAACAACCGAAGAGTATCTGGTGGTATTCGGATATCCGCGGTATCGGTTTCCGTGTGGTTTGCGAACCGGACCCGGCAATTGGAGCGAAATAACAGATGTTTAATTGATACCTAAAAATTACTATATCATGAAGAAAGAAAACAGTATTAGCAGAAGATCGTTTTTAAAAAGTACAGCTATGGCCGGAGCACTGGGTGCAATCGGCACAGGTAGTGCAAGTGTATTAACCTCATGTGCAGGCGGCGGCGAAAGTGCAGCTGCAAACAAACCTCTGAAAGAACCTGGAACTTATTATATTCCGGAATTGCCCGATAAGGCTACTGACGGAAAAGAACTGAAAGCCGGTGTTATCGGTTGTGGCGGACGCGGTTCCGGTGCAGCAGAAAACTTCTTGGATGCTGCAAACGGCGTGACAGTCGTTGCCGTTGCCGATACATTCAAAGAACGTGTAGACGCTTTGGCCGACAAGCTGAAAGAAAAAGGATGTAATATTCCTGAAGACAAACGTTTCGTTGGTCTGGATGCATACAAACAATTGATCGATAGCGGTGTCGATGTTGTCATTATTGCAACTCCTCCCGTATTCCGTCCGGTACATTTCCAATATGCGGTTGAAAAAGGCAAACATTGTTTCCTGGAAAAACCGATTTGTGTCGACCCGGTAGGCTATCGTACGATTATGGCAACCGCCAAACAGGCTCAGGCAAAGAATCTATGTGTCGTAACAGGTACACAGCGTCATCACCAGCGCAACTATGTCGAATCTTACAAGAAGATCATGGAAGGTGCTATCGGTGAAATTACGGGTGGTGTAGTTTACTGGAATCAGAGCATGTTGTGGTTCCGCGAACGTCAGAAAGACTGGAACGATTGCGAATACATGATCAAGGACTGGGTAAACTGGAAATGGTTATCCGGAGACCATATCGTGGAACAGCATGTGCACAACATCGATGTATTCACATGGTTCAGCGGCTTGAAACCGGTTAAAGCTGTCGGTTTCGGTTCTCGCCAACGCCGTATCACGGGCGACCAGTATGATAACTTCAGCATCGATTTCACAATGGAAAACGGCATCCACTTGCATAGTATGTGCCGCCAGATTGACGGTTGTGCCACTAACGTCAGCGAATTTATCCAAGGAACAAAAGGTTCTTGGAACAGTGCTGAAATGGAAATCAAGGACAATGCAGGTAACGTCATCTGGAAATACGATGGTGAAGCAGAAAAGAACGCACATACACAGACAAATCCATATGTATTGGAACATGTAAACTGGGTAAACTGCATCCGTGGCGGCAAACCTATCGAACAGGCTTCAGAAACAGCTGTTGCCAACATGGCTGCTATCATGGGACGTGAATCAGCATACACCGGTGCAGAAACGACATGGGATGCAATGACTGCTTCTCCTCTGGATTATACTCCGAAAGACCTGAACTTAGGCAAGATGGATATGAGTGGATTTACAGTTCCGGTTCCAGGAAAACCTCGTGATGAAAAGAAAAAATAAAATATGGCACTGAACAGAAGAAACTTTTTAAGAGCAACTCTGGCAGGCGCGGCTGTTGCAGCCGGTAGTTCAGCTTTTGCTGCCTGTGGCGGCAAGGCTGCTTCTACAGAAGGTTGTCCGGCAGAAAAGGGATCATGTCCAAACAGCAAAGCCGAGTTGAAGATATCCTTTCAGGAAGGGATTGCACCGGGAGCTAATCTCAACGAGAAATTTGACTTGATGGAAAAGTTAGGTGTCGTTGGTTTCGAACCGGGCGGACGTGGCCTGAAAGATCGTGTAAAAGAGATCAAGGAAGCACTAAACGGACGCAACATCAAAGTGAGCGCCATCTGTGCTGGTTTCCAGGGGTTCATCCTCTCGACAGATCCGGCTATCCGCAAGCAGTGCATGGACACGATGAAAGAGATCATTGCTCCTGCAGGCGAACTGGGTTCTACGGGTGTGATCATCGTCCCGGCTTTCAACGGTCAAAAACCGGCTATGCCTCATACGCAGGAAACGCGGGATTTCTTATGCGAACAATTCAATGAAATGGGTAACTTTGCAAAAGAGCACGGGACTACAGTTATCTTTGAACCGCTCAACAGGAAAGAAGCATTCTATCTTCGTCAGGTAGCGGATGCAGCTTCCATCTGCCGCGACATCAACAATCCGGGTGTACGCTGTATGGGTGACTTCTGGCACATGACTTGGGAAGAGACTTCCGACATGGGAGCTTTCCTTTCTGCAGGCGAATATCTGCAACACGTGCACGTTGCCAGCCGTAAACGCCGCAGCATGCCGGGTGAAGACGGAGAAGCAGATAACTACGTTAACGGCTTCAAGGGCCTGAAGATGTTGGATTACGACAAATATGTAAGTTTCGAATGCGGATGCCAGGGAGACCGGAACATTTTGGTCCCTGCCGCAGTGGAACTATTACGAAAACAATGGGAAGAAGCATAAAATATGCCATTAGTATATCCTAATATGCAAATGAGTGAGGTGGTGGAAGAGCACCCCTCACTCATTCCTGTCATTAACCGTTTTGGAATCCGCCTGGGCTTAGGCGACAAATCGGTAAAGGCGATTTGTGAAGAATACCGGCTGGATACCGACTTCCTCTTGACGGTAATCAACACGTTTCTCAACGAGGAATACTTCCCGGAAAAGAAGCTACAAACTTTCCATACTTCACAGATTATCGATTATCTGACTAAAACCAACCAGTATTACCAACGCTATCAAATCCCGAATATAGAAAGGCATCTCGGTTCATTCATATCGATGAGTACGCCGGGAAACAACACGCTCAACCTGATCGGAAAGTTTTTCTCATCCTTCAAAGAAGAGCTGACCTCACGGATCGAAAAGGACGACCGGGTCTGGTTCCCCTATTGCCTGTCATTAAGCGAAAAACTGAAAGATTATCCATCTTCCGGGCAGGTCGAAGCATTGCACCTCGGAACGGAACAGCGATTGGAAGATCCGATAGAGGCCTTGTTGGCGGATCTGAAAAGCATCATGGTCAAGCATCTTTCCGGCGACTATAATGAGAACTTATGCTACGCCGTCATATTTGCCATCAGCAGTTTGGAAAAAGATATCAAACAACACAACCGCATCCGCTACCGGATATTGACACCGATGGTTTCGGCTATGGAAAAGTTGTGTATTTAACAAACAGCCGGATGCATCGCAACAAGCAAATAGCAATCATATTATCCGACACGCTACAAAGCATCGGCCTGCAAAGCATGCTGACCGACTATTTTCCACCGGTAGAGATCAGCCACTACCCTACTTTCGAGGCATTTTCGACTTCCGGCAACGATACGTTCGACTACTACTTTACAAATGCCGCTTTATTTGTCCTTTATGCAGACTTTTTCCTTCCCCGCCGGAGCAAGACGATGGTCCTGATCGACGAAACCGAAGGTGAAGGGGGACTATCGGCAACCAGCCATATCACGATCAAGGCCTCGCAGGAAGTCATCATCGAGCAGTTGGAACAACTTTTTACCGGAGAAAACAACAGTATTTCCAGCGACAACAACAAGGAACTGTCCACCCGCGAAACGGACGTCCTCCAATTAATCGTCAAAGGCAGCACCAACAAAGAAATTGCAGACAAGCTGAACATCAGCCTGAACACAGTCCTCAGCCACCGCAAGAACATCACGACCAAGCTCGGCATCAAAACAGTATCGGGACTTACCTTCTATGCCATCATGAACGGCATTATTTCAGGCGACGACATCGAACTTTAAAATCACTACATGTAGTGATTGATTCCCATTCATCTTTACCGTTCCTTTGCAACCGTAAAATACTAATAGTTTACAATTAATACGATGAATCAACGCTATCTGTATGTCCTTGTCGCAGGCGCGCTTACGTGTTTGCAACCGATTAAAGCCGAACGGGTGAATGAAAATGTGAACGACACGATCAAGACCTATAATATAGGTGAGGTGATCGTCACTTCTTCCACAAAGGAGACGAACGATCTCCGCACGCTTCCGGGAGCCGTTTCCATCCTCTCGCCCCAAGCGATAGCAACCAGGCAGATAGATGCTCTCAAGGATATCAGCGCTTTCGTCCCCAACCTTTATATGCCGGACTACGGTTCGAAAATGACTTCGGCCATTTATATACGCGGAATCGGAGCGCGTAGCAGCGGGCAATCCATCGGATTATATGTCGACAATGTCCCCTATCTGGATAAAAGCGCTTTCGATTTCGAGCTGAACGATATCCAACGCATCGAAGTTTTACGGGGACCGCAGGGAACCCTCTACGGACGTAACGCAATGGGGGGCATCGTCAACATCTACACCCTCTCCCCCTTCGATTACCAAGGGACAAAAGTCACGATGTCGATGGGCAATTACGGGGCGGCAAAAGCCAAAGTGTCCCAATACAGCAAGATCGGAGAAAACATCGGGATCTCGCTAAACGGGTATTACGACCGTAACGACGGCTTTTTCATCAACGAATATAACGGCACAAAGGCAGACAAAGAGGAATCGGCAGGCGGCCGATTCAAATTAGAGGGGTATATTACGGACCATCTGAAGGCGCAATATACATTCAACTATGACTATGTAACGCAAAAAGCCTTCCCCTACGGGCAGTACGACCCGCAGACCGGGGCTGTGCAGCCGATCCGCATCAACGATCCGAGTTCCTACTGGCGCCGCACGCTGAACAACAGCCTGTATCTGGAATGGAAAACAGACCGTTTTATCCTCTCTTCCACCACGGCCTACCAATATCTGAAAGACGACATGAAGATGGACCAGGACTATACGGAACAGTCTGTTTTCACCCTTCACCAAAAGCAGAAACAATATGCCTGGAGCGAAGAACTGGCAATCAAATCCAATACAAAAAGCAATTACCAATGGAGCTTCGGCGCCTACGGTTTTTATAACAGCCTGAACACGGACGGCCCTGTGATCTTCAAGAAAGACGGGCTGACGGGCATTTTGCAGAAAGCGTTCGACGACATACTGGCGAATAACCCAAAAGCACCGAAGCTTACTGTCCAGGGGGACGAACTGAACCAGATTTATTTCCCCGGAAACTTCGACACGCCGACCTACGGCTTCGCGGCTTTCCACCAATCGACCTACAATAACCTTTTTGTCGAAGGGCTTTCCATCACCGCCGGTATCCGCCTGGATTACGAGAAAGCGAACCTGGACTATCATTCGGCAGTAGACAGCATGAAGATCGGTGTGGAAATGGGCCCGATGAAAATGACGCTACCGGTCACGACGACTATGGACGGCAAGATCTCACAGGATTTCCTGCAAGTATTGCCGAAAGTTTCGCTCCGTTACCAGTGCACACCCGAAACATTCACGTATGTCTCGGTCGCCAAAGGATACAAGACAGGAGGTTATAACGTGCAGATGTTCGGCGATCTGGTCCAGGCCCAAGCCAAATACGACCTGATGTCGAAGTTCGCACCCGACAAAGCCGAACAGCCGGGCGAAGTGAAAGACATCGCTTCCTATAAACCGGAACACAGCTGGAACTACGAAGCAGGCATCCGCAGCGAACTGGTCCGGGGCAGGCTGAGTGCGGAACTGACCTTCTTCTACATGGACATCCGCGACCTCCAACTCACCAGCTTTGCCGAGAACGGCAGCGGACGCATGATCACCAACGGAGGAAAGGCGAACAGCTATGGCGTGGAACTGAGCCTGCGCAGCCGTATCACGGACGGACTCACCGCCGACCTCAACTACGGTTTTACCCGTGCCACTTTCCGCGATTACATCTTCACGGACAAGGACGAGAACAGCCAGATCGTGAAAACGGACTGCAAGGATAATTTCATTCCTTACACGCCGCGCCACACCGTCAGCCTGGGATTGCAATACACGAAACTACTCCACCGGAAGATGATCGACCAGTTCATCGCATCCGCCCAGTTCACCGGAGCCGGCAAGATCTTCTGGACGGAGAAGAACGACATCAGCCAGCCGTTCTACGGCCTCGTCAATGCCAAAGTGGGCGTCCGCAAGGGAATCGTCAACCTCAACTTGTGGAGCCGTAACATCACGAACACGGACTACCAGGCGTTCTATTTCGAATCGTTCAACCAGTCGTTCATCCAGAAAGGCAAACCGTTCCAGATCGGCGGCGAAATCACCGTTACATTTTAAGACATGAAACTATTATACTACCTCCCGATGCTGCTCTGCCTCGCCTATACGGCAAGAGGGGAAGAGATAGAAAAAGATACGGCGAAGATCCGCAATGTCGAACTGAACGAAGTGGTCGTGCAGTCGTTCAAGCAACAGCGCGACCTCCGGCTGGAACCCCTGTCGGCATCGGCCGTGACGGGGACGGCGATCCAGAACCGGAACATCACGGGGATCAAAGAGTTCAGTTCCTTTATCCCGAACCTCTTTATGCCGGACTACGGATCGAAACTGACCTCGCCGGTCTATATCCGCGGGATCGGATCGAAAATCAACGCTCCCTCAGTCGGGCTTTATGTGGACGGTATCCCCTATTTCGAAAAATCGGCTTTCGATTTCGATTTCAACGAGGTGGACAGGATCGAGGTGCTGCGCGGTCCGCAAGGGACGCTCTACGGTCGTAACACGATGGGCGGCATCATCAACGTCTATACGAAATCGCCCTTGAAATACGAGGGGACAAATGTCTGGCTTTCCAACGGCAGCTACGGTTACCGCGATTATGCCCTCTCTCATTATAAAAAGATCGGAGAAAAGTTCGGATATGCCATCTCCGGTGATTACCGGAACAGCGACGGCTACTTCACCAACCTGTTTACAGACAAGAAAGCGGACGACATGAAGTCCGGCTCCGCCCGCATCCGCCTGGAATGGAAGCTTCAGAAGAACCTTTCTTTCGGGCTAATGAGTTCGTTCGACCGTTCAGTCCAAGGCGGCTATCCCTACGCCGTCTGCGATTCGGTCACGCATAAACCGGGCGAAGTCGACTACAACGATTACAGTTTCTACAAACGGACGCTTTCGACGACCGGCTTCTCGGCAGATTACCAGGGGACGGGCTACAGCATCAACAGCCGGACCGCCTTCCAATATCTCTCGGACCATCAAGGCATCGACCAGGATTTCTCTCCCCGAAGCATCTATTTCGCGCGTCAGGATATGAAGCAGAAAATGTTTTCCGAAGAGCTGAACATCAAATCGACGACTCCCGGACGTTACAAATGGCTGTTCGGCGCCTTCGGTTTCTGGCAGGGGATCGACAACACCGTGACACTCGATTATTTCACCAAAGACTATGCGACACGCAAGCTGTACGACACGCCGGCCTATGGTGTCGCCTTCTACCACCAATCCACAATCGACGACCTGCTGACGCGCGGCCTGTCACTGACTTTCGGCATCCGCTACGATTATGAGCATACCTCCAACGATTTCCTTTTCTATAAAGAAACGGACGGCGGTAGCGAGCAGATGGACGCCTTCGACAGCCGGCTCAAGTTCAGCCAGGTCACGCCGAAGATCGCCCTGCAATATATGTTTCCCTCCACCGGCATGCTCTATGCCACCGTGACGAAGGGATATAAGACAGGTGGTTTCAACACCTCTTTCGACCGCGAGGAAGACCGCACGTTCCGCCCCGAAACCAGTTGGAACTACGAATTGGGAGCCAAACACCCGTTCCTCGACAACCGCCTGAACGCCGAGTTCTGCTTTTTCTGGATCGACTGGAAAAACCAACAGATTTACCAAATGCTCGCCACCCAGAACGGGCAATACCTGCGCAACGCCGGGCGCAGCGAGAGCAAAGGCGTCGAGGTCAGCCTGCAAGGGAATCCGGTCAACGGGCTGATGGTGCAGGTGAACTACGGCTTCACGCATGCCACCTTCAAAGATTACAAGGACGAACGGCGAGGCATTGACTACAGCGGGAATTTCCTGCCGATGGTCCCGCGCCACACTTTCGCTGTCGGAGCCGATTATACGATCCCGAACCCTTGCCGTCACATCGACCGCTTCACGGTCAGCGCGAACTACACCGGGACGGGACGCATCCTGTGGAAAGAAGACAACAAGGTTTCGCAACCTTATTACGGACTGTTGAATGCAAAAGTATCTGCCACAAAAGATTTTATTACCTTTGCGATCTGGGCGAAAAATATGACCGGTGCAGACTATTCGGCTTTCTATTTCGAGACAGGCGGAAAGGGCCTGGCACAAAAAGGAAGGCCGTTCACGATCGGCGGGAATATACAATTGAGTTTTTAAAAGTCTCGGCAGAAGTTCGGGCGACACTTTAAAAGTTCTTAAAGTCCCCGACCGAACTTCGGACGAC
>ENA-ORTS01001314-ORTS01001314.1-human-gut-metagenome-genome-assembly--contig:-NODE-1314-length-17251-cov-6.278495_pt1 | contig 17251 bp, 25 predicted proteins | sample MGYA00241911_ERZ509186 | MGnify/ENA primary metagenome ERZ509186 (study PRJEB26280, sample SAMEA2338852) | human gut metagenome | biome: human gut; feature: human-associated habitat; material: faeces...
GAGACGAGTAGGCATTTGCCGAAAGCAGTGCAACAGCCAAAGGAAACCGTATCCCGTCACTTGCCGATGCAGGCAAGTGATAAATACATCCCGCTGAGGTGGGCCATCCCTGCCGGATGCAGCCCACTACCGCAACGCGAACCAGCGGAGGGTAATTTTGACATACGAAGAACTGTGCAGCTTTGAGGTGCTTTACAAAGCCTACCTTGAAGCCCGGAAGGGAAAGCGAAGTAAAAGCAAAACAATCGAGTACGAGGCGCAGGCGCTGGCCTGCACGGAAAAGCTGTCCCGCAAGCTGGCTGTGCGTGATGTACGCCAGCCGGGCGGCGACATCCGGCAGCAGATATGCTATGTGCCGAGCAAGTTTGAGGTCTTTGCCGTCTACGAGCCGAAGCGCCGCATGGTACATGCCCCCGCATTTGTGGACAAGGTGGTGCTGCACGCTCTGGTCGATAACATCCTGTATGATGCCCTGACAAGGAGTTTTATCCGGGACAGCCACGCCAGCCAGACCGGCAAAGGCACAGACGACGGCCTGATGCGCCTGAAAACTCACATGGTGGACTATTACCGCCGCGAGGGACACGGCGCGGACGGCTGGGTGCTGAAAGGCGACTTTTCCAAGTTCTTTTACACCCTGCTGCACGCTGTCTGCTTCGAGAAGGCCCGCAAGGCTCTGGCCTTCCTGTCTGACGAGGAGCTGATCGACTTCGTCGAGTGGCTGCTCTGGATCGTCATCGACAGCACGCCAGACCCCGGGATCCCCATCGGCAACCAGTCGAGCCAACTGCTCGCCCTGCTCTATCTGGACGACTTCGACCACTGGCTGCGGGATGACCTCGGCCTCGTCTATGGCCGTTACATGGATGACTTCTACATCATCAGCAGCGACAAGCTGCTGCTCCGGGAGATCCTCAAGCGGATCGAGGAGTACATCAAGCCGCTGGGCCTGCGCCTGAACGGCAAGACGCAGATCTTCCCGCTCAAGAACGGCATCGACTTCCTCGGCTTCCACACCTATCTCACGAGCACCGGCAAGGTGGTCAGAAAGGTGAGGGCCAAGAGCATCGACAACATGAAGCGGAAGATCCGCAAGTTCCGCGGCCTCGTGGACAGGGGCAAGATGACGCTCGAGAGCGTGAGCCAATCCTACGCAAGCTGGACGGGCCACATCTCGCACGGCAACACCTACCACCTGCGGCAGAACATGGACGCCTATTTCTTCGCATACTTCCCGGAGCTAAAACCTACCGAAAGGAGACAAGACTCATGCCTCAAACCCTCGGAAGCCTTGCCAACAAGGCAAAAATCAAGTTCGGCAGCCTCTACGGCGCGCCGATCATCTGGATCAAGGCCGACAAAAACCACGCCGGCTACCCCTCCAACAGCGTCACCCTCGTGACCAACCAGATCATCAAGCTGCTGTGCTTCGACGCGATGGAGCCGGCCAACGGCAACAGCGACCGCCGAAACTACGGCAATAACCGCTACATCTACTCCAACCTGCGCCAGTGGCTCAACAGCGACAAGGGCGCGGGCCAGTGGTACACCGCGCAGCACTCGGCGGATCAGGCTCCCGACTCGTCCCACGTCTGGAGCGGCTACAACCCCTACAACACCATCGCCGGCTTCCTCAACGGCTTCACGGCCAACGAGCGGGCCGCCCTGCTCGCCACCACCATCACCGTCGGCAAGAGCTCCACGGACGGCGGCGGGACGGAGACCTGTGTGGACAAGGTTTTCCCCCTGTCCTGCACCGAGGTCAACCTCTCGGGCGACCATGTGTGCGGCAGCAAGCTGGCGATATTCAGCGACAACTCCAGCCGCATCGCTACCGTCTCGGCCTCGGCCGCTGCCAACTCCAACTACGATGTCGACGCCAATCAGGCGTGGTACTACTGGCTGCGGGACGCCTATGCCGGGTCGGCCCTCAGCGCCCGCCGCGTCTATTCCGACGGCGCGCTGCACTGGGGCAGCGCCTACTACGGCTACAACGGCCTGCGCCCCGCTTGTAATCTGTCCTCTGATCTCCTGGTCTCCGACACCACCGACTCGGACGGCTGCTACACAATCGTCTACAACCAGCCGCCCACGGCCCCCGGCACCATCACTGTCCCGAGCGAGGTCATCGGCGGCGAAAACCTGAGCATCTCGTGGGGACAGTCGACCGATCCCGACGGCAACCTCGCCGGCTACAAGCTGGAGCGCAAGGTGGACGACGGCACATGGGCGCAGATTTACAGCGGCAGCTCCCGGAGCTACACCGACTCCATCACCTACGGATGGACAAGCGTGCAGTACCGCGTCAAGGCATACGACACCGCCGGGGCCGAGAGCGCCTACACCACCAGCGCCGTGCGCACCGTCACCAACAACCGGCCGCCCGTCATCAGCGGCAGCGACACCGACCTCGGCAGCTTCACCACCACGCCGCCCTCCTATGAGTACACCGTCACCGACGCCGACGGCCATCAGGTCACGGTCGTGGAGAAGCTGGACACCACCACGCTGCGCACCTACACGGCCACCCTCGGCGACACCAACGAGCTCGAGATCACGGCCGACCAGTGGCTCAAGCTGCTGAACGGCGACCACACCCTGACCATCACCGCCACCGACGCCAAGAACGAGAGCACCGTGCGCACCCTGTCCTTCGACAAGGCCATGCACTCGGTCGAGTTCGAGCAGACCGTGGCGATGGCGGCCGACGATATGCCGACCAAGGCCCTCGTCAACATTCAGGGCAGCTTCCCGACCGGCAGCACCCTTCAGGTCTGGATCTGCAACAACGGCAACGACGCCGAGCCCACATGGGAGGACATCACCACCAAGGCCCTGACCAGCCAGAAGCACTTTTTCACCAACCAGACCAAGACCGCCGCAAGCTGGGGCGTGAAGATCAAGGTCAAGCTCCTGCGCGGCTCGGCCGAGGGCGACTGCTACATCCAGTCGGTCGGCGGCAACTTCGCATAAACCAACACCCCAAGACCAGAAAGGAGGAGCAGCATGGTCTACTTCATGGAACACAGCATCAAAGCCATCCACGAGAAGGAGCAGGCCGCCGCCGGCGGCGGGGGCGGCACCTCTCCCGAGGACAAGGAGCGGATCACCAAGCTCGAGGACGAGCTCGAGGATCTGTCTGGCGCCATTGAAAGGGGGCTGACCACATGAGCACCAAGTACAGCGGCCTCGAGGCCGCCCTGCGCAGCGCCCGCATGACCTTCGTGAGCGAGGCCAACGCCGGCGACCGCACCGGCACCGAGATCATCGCCTGCGAGGATCTGCTGCCGGCGTGGACGAAGGCCGGCCACAAGGGGGACGGCAGCCACGAGGTCGGCGAAGCCTGCACCCACGACGGGCAGAGCTGGCGCTGCTGCCAAGCCCACAACACCAACAACAACCCGGACATCGAGCCGGGCAATAGCCCCGCACAGTGGGCCCCGTATCATACCACCGACCCGACCAAGGCCAAGGCGTTCATCCAGCCAACGGGCGCCCACGACGCCTACATGAAGGGCGAGTGCTGCCTGTGGACGGATGGCAAGGTCTACCGCTCCATCATGGAAACGGCCAACGCATACAGCCCGGCGGCCTACCCGCAAGGCTGGGAGGAAGTGACCGCCGCAGGTGATCCCGGCACGACCCCGGAACCGGGCACAGAGCCGGAACCGGGGCAAGATCCTGAAACCGGCGGCGAGGAGACGGGAGAAACCGTCCCGGCCTTCGTCCAGCCTACCGGCGCGCATGACGCCTACCAAACCGGCGACCGCGTGACCTACAACGGCCAGATCTACGAGAGCACCATCGACAACAACGTCTGGTCGCCGGACACCTACCCGCAGGGCTGGGAGGTCGTCGAGGTCGAGGATGGAGGTGCAGCATGATCCAGCTTGACATCGGGCAGCTCGTGGCCCTCATGGGGATCCCGTCGGCCATCACGGGCCTGTGCTTCTGGATGATCCAGAGGCAGCTCTCCAAGAGGGACGCAGAGCTCGACCGGCGCGACGCCGCCCGGGAGAGAAACGAGGTGCTGCTCGTGCGCAGCGTGGGGGCCGCCATCGCACTCGGCGAGGCCACGGCCACCGCCCTGAAGAACGGCCACGCCAACGGAGAGACCGAGGCGGCCCTCCAGTATGCGCAGAAGATCAAACACGAGCAGAAGGACTTCCTCACCGAGCAGGGCATCCACGCGATCTACTGAGGGAGGTGACACCCATGGGAAGATACCGGCGCAAGCGGGAGGCCAAGGCCCGACGCAGGCCGTGGGAGTTCTCGAAGAAGCTGGCGGCGTGGGCCGTCCTCGTCGCAACTGCCGCGGCCGTGGCGTCCTATGTGCTGGCCTTCCGCGATCAGCAGACCGCCAGCGATGTCACGACCACCATCTTCACGGCCTGCATCGGCTACCTCGTGAGCTATGCGGCCAAGTCGGCCACCGAGAAGATCAGCCGAAACCGGCACGGCCTCGACGCTGATGGCAACCCCATCAGCGGGGCCGGCGTCGGAGAGTACACCACCACAACCACATCAGACAAGGAGGCAAAAGGATGAACATGATCGACATCACCCCCGTCATTAACGCCGTCATCGCGCTGCTCGCCGCAGGCGTCAGCGTGTTCCTGATCCCGTGGATCAAGAGCAAGACCACCGACGCGCAGCGCAAGGAGCTGCGCGAGTGGGTGAAGATCGGCGTCGCCGCTGCCGAGCAGCTTTACAAGGGGCAGGGCCGCGGCGAGGAAAAGAAGAAGTACGTCCTCGAGTTCCTCGCGTCCATGGGCTTCACCGTGGACGAGGAGGCCATCAACGCGGCCATCGAGGCGGCAGTCAACCAGCTCAACGGCGGCAACCTGCCGTTAGAATAATCAACGCAGAGGGCGGGCCGGCTGGCCCGCCCTTTATTCTGCAAGAAGGAGGAACACATCATGACCAACACCAAGGACATCGACGGCATCGCCCTGAAGCCGGGCGAGGAGCTGACCGAGGAGACCCTCGACGAGCTCAGCAACGGGAAGGGGGACGACGACCATGAGTAACAGCGCCCTGATCTCCTACACCAAGCTCAGCCCCAACCACTCGGGCAAGCGCACCAAGAAGATCGACACCATCACGATCCACTGTATGGCCGGCCAGCTCTCCGTCGAGAGCTGCGGCGCCCTGTTCGCTCAGAGCAGCCGGCAGGCGTCCAGCAACTACGGCATCGGCAACGACGGCCGCATCGCCCTCTATGTGGACGAGGGCAACCGCTCGTGGTGCACATCGTCCAACGCCAACGACCAGCGCGCCGTCACCATCGAGGTCGCCAGCGACGCCACTCACCCCTATGCGGTGAACAGCAAGGCATACGACGCGCTGCTGGATCTCGTGACCGACATCTGCAAGCGCAACGGGATCAAGAAGCTCGTCTGGTCGACCAACAAAAACGACCGCATGAACCACCTGAACGGCTGTAACATGACCGTGCACCGGGACTACGCTGCGAAAGCCTGCCCGGGTGACTGGCTCTACAACCGCCACGGGGAGATCGCGGCCGAGGTCAACCGCCGGCTCGGATCCGGCAGCAGCACCCCCTCCACTGGGGAGACCACCGGCGGCACGGCTGACATCAAGATCGGCGACGTGGTAGAGTTCACCGGCACCAAGCACTATGTCAGCTCCACGGCCAAGACCGCGTCGAGCTGCAAGCCCGGCAAGGCCAAGGTCACGGCCGTCGCCAAGGGCAAGGCGCACCCCTACCACCTGATCGCCGTCTCCGGCGGCGGCTCCACCGTCTACGGATGGACGGACGCGGCCGACATCAAGACCAGCGCGGCCGCCACGGCCACCTCGTACCTCGTGAAGGTGACGACCGACGTGCTGAACATCCGCAAGGGCCCCGGCACCAACTACGGCACCAACGGGGACATCCGCGACAAGGGCGTCTACACCATCGTCGCCGAGAGCGACGGGCCCGGAGCCTCCAAGTGGGGCAAGCTGAAATCCGGGGCCGGCTGGATCTCGCTGGACTACACCAAGAAGGTCTAATTGTGCAACTTGCCACCGGCGCGGCTCGGATCGCCGCCAGCCGGAAGTTCTGAAACCGTCAGAACACACAAAAAGAGCCCGCTCGGGAGTGATCCCGGGCGGGCTTTTTCTGTTTATGCGCTCATTCCTCTGCGGCGTCGTCCTCTGCCGGATCCTCGCCGTCCTCGCTCTGTGCTGCCTCAGCAGCGGCCAGCTCGGCCTCAGTCGGGTGGAAGCGGACAACATAGCCGTTGACATCATAGAAGCCGCCGAGGGCGACCGTGAAGATGTCCACGATCCAACCGATCCCGAAGAAGCCAGCCGTCAGCGTCCAGATGACCCCGGTGCCAATCTTCCCCACATAGTAGCGGTGCACACCGAGCACCCCGAGGAAAATGCACAACGGCAGGACGACCGCTTTGCTTTTCGGTGAGGTGGGGCGCTGTGCTGCCGGCACGCTGGCCGGCCGGCCGCCACTGGTCGTGTACGACAGGCCCGTGCCGGGCACTCCGACGGTCGTGCGGCTTTTCCCGGTCGTGCTGACTGTGTGCTTCAGGCCCTTCGGGCCGAAGGTGACGCTCGCGCTCTTTTTATTCAAGTTCACACGGACGCCGGGAGCGATCTTAATACTGCGCCGGAAACGTAAACCCATTGAAAAAACCTCCTTTTCGTCTGTCCTATTGCGTTTTTTAGTATTTAGTCATCTTTGGGATAATATTATCACGGGCGGCGTGTTATTGTCAACTTGCACTACCCATCTTTGGCATAAGTGGCAGAAAAGGAGGCGGCGCGTATTTGAAAACATACAGGCCAGAAGGCCGATGCAATATCTCAGGCGAGCGCGTCCGCGCAGCCAGAGAGTGGGCCGGCATCTCGCAGGAGCGCCTCGCGTACAAGATCCAGATCGCGGGGCTCGACATCACGCAGAAGGCCATCAGCCGGATCGAGACGGGCGACAGAGTGGTCGCAGACTACGAGCTCGAGTATCTGGCCAACGCTCTCGGCGTGACCATCTACTACCTGCTCGGTAAAGAATAGCAGCAGCCCGGCCACTCGGTCGGGCTGCTTTTCTTTTTGCTCCTCTTGACATTATACAACAAATGTTGTATAGTTAGGGCATACAAAGCCAACGAAGGAGGGCGACACATGGAAACGATCACCACCGGGAAACGCCTGAAGGCGCTGCGAGAGGATCGCGGCCTGTCTCAGTCGCAGCTCGCCAAGAAGGCCGACATCAACAGCCGAGTGCTCCAGACCTACGAGCAAGACGACAGAGACATCGCGGGGGCGAAGCTGAAAACGCTCCTCAAGGTCTGCGTCGCTCTGGAGTGCCGGCTCGAGGACATCGTCACAGACGACGAGACGCTGGCGCTGATCGCGGCATACAACAGGCGATGACAACGAAGGGCGGCCAGCCGGCCGCCCTTTTTTCTATTTCACGGAGGGATCACCATGGGGAAACACTTCAGCCACCTGACGCCAACGCAGCGCACGCAGATCGACGCCTTCAGGCGCGCCGGCATGAAGGTCGTGGACATCGCCAAGGAGGTCGGCGTCCATTACACCACCATCTACCGGGAGCTCAAGCGGTGCACCTATGAACACCTGAACAGCGACTACACGACCGAGATCCGATACAACCCCGACGGGGCGCAGGCTCGGTATGAGGCCAACCTGCGGGCGAAGGGCCCGGAGCTGAAGATCGGCAACGACTACGAGCTCGCCGACTACCTGATCGGCAAGATCCGGGACGAGAAGTACAGCCCCGAGGCAGCCATCGGAGAGGCCGAGGTCTGCGGCTGGCCCTTCCGGGTGCATATCTGCGCGAGCACGGCCTACAACTACATCCGGGCCGAGATCTTCGGCGACGATCTCACCGTGGAAATGCTGCCGCAGCATGGCAAGCGCCGCCGGAAGCCCGAGCGGCCAGAGGGCAGCATCCCCCGCAAGCCGGCCGGCAAGAGCATAGAAAAGCGGCCGGAGATCGTCGACACGCGCACGACCTTCGGCCACTGGGAGATGGACAGCCTCGAGAGCGGCAAGGGCTTCAAGCGGACGTGGCTCATGCTGACCGAGCGCAAGACCCGCCGGGAGATCATCGTCCCCATGAAGGACAAGACCAGCGAGAGCGTCGTCCGGGCCCTGAACGGCATCGAGCGGAAGCTGGGCGCCCTGTTCCCCCGGATCTTCGTGACCATCACCTGCGACAACGGCACCGAGTTCTCGGACGCCGAAGGCATCGAAAACAAGCGCCGAGGGAAAGGAAAACGCACCACCGTCTACTACTGCCACCCATACACGCCGAGCGAGCGCGGCACCAATGAAAACCAAAACGGACTGATCCGGCGACTCGTCCCGAAGGGGACAGACCTCGCCACCCTCTCGCCCCAAGAGGTAAAGGCCGCCGAGGCATGGCTCAACAGCTACCCCCGCAAAATGTTCGGTTTTCTGTGCTCCGAGCAGCTTTTCAGGGAGGAGCTGGCCCTCATTCTGGCCCGCTGAAAAATTTTTTAGACTTTTTTAGCATTTACTCTTGACAAACGGCAACGCCCCCATTATTATTAAATGCACAGAGACTCACATGAGTCGCCTGTGCATTTTTCTTTTTATATCGACCCCAAAAGACGGAGGTGAGACCGACGGGAAAATACCGCTACCTGACCTTCGAGGACAGGAAGAAGATCGAGGCGTGGCACCTGATCGGAGACCGGCCGGCCGACATCGCGGCCCGCCTCTCCGTCCACTACACCACGATCTACAAGGAGCTCCAGCGCGGCGCGACCGGCGAGCTGGACGCAAACCAGCGCGAGGGGTACAGCGCAGAGCTGGCCGAGAGGCGGCTCCGCGAGAGCTTCAAGCGCAGGGGAAAGAAATCGGTCGCAACCCTCGCACAGTAGCCAAGAACACCCGGCACCGCCGGGCCGAAGAAAGGAGATGGCCCCATGAAACAGACGAACACGACCCCGACGCTGAAGATGGACAAGCTGCGCGCCTGCGCTGCTTCCTGATCGCCGCCGGCGGCCGTGTTTTTCGTTTTCAGGGAGCCAAGCCAAGCACCCCGGCCGAGGCCGGGCCAAGACGAAAGGAGCAAAACACCATGATGATCGAAGAATTTGAGCAGCGCACCGGCTACTTCCCCTCCTCTGCCGAATACAAGGCCATCGAGGCCGCCTACATGGAGTTCGATGGAGACAAGGACGAGTTCTGCAAGGCGTACAAGAAAAACGCCAACGGCATCGCCGAGCGCATCCGGCGGGAAGTCAATGCAGCAGCCTTCAAGGAAAGCCGCCAGCACACCGCAGACCTGACTCGCCGCGACATCGAGATCGAGCGACTGAAGAAGCAGCTCGAGCGAGAGCAGGAGTGGAAGCCATACGAGGACGCTGACGCCGTCAGCCAAGCGGACTACGACGAGCTCGCCACCTCGGGCGGCACGGACAAGATGACCGACGACGAGGCCAAGGCCCTCCTCTACAACTGGTACGGCTTCGCAAAGGAGATGGTCGTGATCCTGCGCACCGCTCCCATCTACGAGATCAACCGGCACCGCCAACTCAGGGGAGTCGGAGCGGTTGATCGTGCCCCCCTCTACAATTCCACCGACTGGAATTACATCCGCTTTACCTGCGGCCGCATGAGCTACGAGCTCCACAACGATACCCTGCGGCCGTGCGCGAGCTGAGGAGGTGAGAAAAGTGAAGCAAGGCATCACCATCACCCGAGAATATGACCACCACGACCGGCCGGTCGTCAGGATCACCAAGAGACGCGGGAAGCTGACCCTCGAGGAGGTCAGCGACCTGCTCCGCACCGAGGGATGGGGCGAGTGGAACGGCTACTACGCCATCGTCCTCAACTGTTCAGAGGGAACGCTCGGCGGCAACGGCCTCTACGGCTACGAGGAGCCGAAGGGCGACGCCCTCGACCTCTACCCGCTCGAAAACTTCGGTGACTGCCCCGTCTGCGGGCAAATGACCCCGCCATTTCAATACTGCCCCAACTGTGGAGCGAGCTGGAAGGAGATGGACGACACCGTCGAGAAGCGTCTCGCCGCTATGCGGGAGGAGACGGAGCGGGAGATCCGCAAGCCGTCGCTCACGCCGGAGGCCCGTGTAGCGTGGTACTGGTCGTACATCGGCGCCGTGGATATGGCCCATCAGCTCGAGTTCATAACCGACGCCCGCCGGCTCGAGCTGTATGACGAGGTCAAGCGCCTCAAGCCTGTGAGGAAGGAGGCCGACCATGACTGACGGCTTCAAGTTCGACACCTCTCTGCTCTGCCGGGCCTCGTTCCCGGCCGAGCTGGAGGAAGACGGCGGCCGCTGCATCGTGGAGGTGACGGTCTACCGGCTGAACGCCGTGGCCGTCCACACCTTCCTGCTGGACGGGCCCGAGCCGCTGCTGCGGCACCTCAAGCTCCCCAAGGCCGACACCTACATCACCAAGCACGACATCGACGACCTCGTCACGGTCGTCCGCATCATCAGAGAGGAGGCTCCAGCATGGCAGCATTGAAAGACATCGCCCGGGAATACGCCAGCGAGATCCGCGACGGGATCGGCTGGGTAATCGTTTACCGCACCGGCCGCTCGTGGCACGCCCTGACCGTCTGGAGCGACCTCAGCAACAACGAGTGGGAGACCGACGACATCAACGACTCTCTCGAGGCCCTGCGCCTCGACCCCCGGGCCGTGGCCCTGAACGGCTACTACCTCGGCCACTTCGGCGACATGACCATCGAGGACATCGCCGCCGGCATCCGCTACCACTACGAGCGCGGCACCAACGCGCTCGCAGATGATGACATCCTCACACAGGCCCGGGCCGACATCGAGGCGGCCCGGAAGCAGGCCGCCGAGGCCGGGCTTCCCTTCAGCGAGCGTCTGGTGGATGGCCCGGAGGACGAGCTCAACCCCTACATATACGACGGCAGCATGACCGCCGAGGACTACAACGCCATGCAGCAGGCCAGAGACACCCACGCCGCCCTCGTCGAGGTTGTGACCGACCACTACCCAAACGCCGACGAGGAGGCCATCGAGCGCATCGCAGAGGCCGCCAGCAGCATGAAGCTCAGCCCGGAGGCCGTGCAGCGGATCCTCGACGCCTTCGACAGGATCACGGAAACCATCAAGGATCTCTGTGAGTGGGCCGCTCAGACCATCAGGACGCTCGCGGACTTCTTCACCGAGACGCTCGGCGACTTCATGCTGCGTCGGGCCCCGCCCAAGTGGCGCCACTACGCCCTCCACGCGAAGCGGGCCCGCGTCCGCAAGAAATACCGCAACCGCATCCGGCGGGCCTTCTTCGCTGCGCTGGCTTCGGAAGGGGGTGGAAGCTCGTGAAGTTCAAGTGCGTCGGCTGCGGGCTTTACTGGAATGTGAGCGTATACCAGCAGATCCCCCGCGGCGGCTACATCTGCCCGCATTGTGAGAGCCGGCTGCGCGCCGGCGAGACATTACCCAACCAGCGGCCCGGCCAGAACGACCGGCCGCAGACAACGAAAGGAGCAAAACCATGAAGAAAGCCCTCAAGGCCGCCGCCCGCGGCACCATCTTCCCCTATGCTGGCGAGAAATGGGTCGCGCTGGAGCACGAAGCCAGCGGCCGCACCCTCTGTCTGCGCCTCGACCTGATCCCAAACAAGCCCTTTGACGAGAACAACTGCAACAACTTCGCAACCTCCAGCAGCAAAGAGTGGATGAACGGCCCCTACCTCGACAACCTGATCGACGCCGTAAAGGGCCCGCACGCCTTCCTCACCACCGAGCTCGACCTGACGGCCGACGACGGCCTGAAGGACTACGGCACCTGCACCGTCACCATCTTCTCGCTGACCGTTGACCAGTACCGGCGCAACCGCGATGTAATTCCCAACGCTGACGACTGGTGGTGGCTCTCTACCGCATACAGCACCGCCGCCAATGGGTACGAGCATAGCGCCCGCGTCGTCGTTTCCGACGGCGCGCTGAGCTGGGGCAGCGCCTACTACGGCAGCTACGGCCTGCGCCCCGCTTGCTATCTGGACTCCGATCTCCTGATCCCCGCCGACGGCGAGGACACCGGCATCGGCGCGCAGGAGGCCGGCACCATCGTTGCGGAGCTGGTCGAACAGTTCGGCGGCACCTACGCCACCGGGGAACAGTTCGCGGCCGAGTTCTCTTTCCTGCTCGGGAAGCTGCGGGCCATCCGGGAGAAGGAGGCGGCCCATGAGTAACCTCTCCAGCCTGCTCGACCGCTACAAGGCCCTCGTCATTTTCGACACGGAGACCAGCGGCCTCGACCCGGGAGACGACCAGATCATCGAGCTCGCGGCGCTGCGCGTGGAACGCACGCAGACCGGGGCCCTGCGGATCGCCGGCAAGATGGACACCTTCATCAAACTGCCGGATGGTGAGCAGCTCCCTGAGAACATCGTAACCCTCACCGGCATCACCGACCGGCTGCTGGAGACCGAGGGCGTGCAGAGCGGCACGGCCGTCAGTCGCTTCCTCAAGCTGGTCAAGCCCGGCCCCGTCCTGATGGTCGCCCACAATGCGCAGTTTGACGCCTGTTTTCTGCGGGAGCTGCTGCGGGGCTTCAAGCCCGGCCACCTCGACTGGCTGGACAGCCTGACGGTCTACAAAGACCGCCGCCCCTACCCTCACAAGCTCGCCAACGCGATCATCGCCTACGAGCTCGAGGACAAGGTGCAGAACAGCCACCGAGCCATCGACGACGTGCTCGCCCTGTTCGAGGTGCTGAAGGCCATGGACGAGGAACGGGACGACCTCGGCAGCTATGTCAACCTGTTCGGCTATAACCCCAAGTACGGCGTCAGCGGCCGCCGGATCACCGGCGTGCGCTATGAGCCGCAGGGCTTCAACAAGAGCATCACGCGCCCCGAGCAGACGCTCCCGGCCCGGATGTCACGGAGGTGAAGAACATGGCCCCGGCCATCACCATCACGAGCGAGGAGCTGCGCGAGCGTGTCGAGGAGCACCTCGGACACTGGATCCCCGACAGCCTGTGGGAACGCTCCGAGCCCTATGCCCGCAGGAAGCTCGACCTCTGCCGTGAGCGCAGCCCGGAGATCGACTACTACAACGACGAGTACCTCGTCCTGCTGACCGCCGACACCGTCAGGGAGACCGCGTTCAGCGACTTCACAATCGCAGCCTGCGAGGCCCTCATGACGGCCCGGGGCCAGTGAAAGGAGAAAACCATGGAAGCAACAAAAGAAAGGGCCGCCCGACGCGACCGGGCGACCCCTGCGAGAACATCCGGCAGCTCGCCAGCGCACGGATCCCGCACCCAAAGTATAACACGCCGCCGGCGCCGTGCCAAGGCCCGGATCCGGCAGGCGGCCGTCCTTTTGACGGCTGCCGTCATCGTGGCCGGCATCGGCGCAGTCATCTCGACCATCGCCGGAGGCCGTGAAAGTGCCACGGAGATCCCGGAGCCGACCGCAGAGCAACCGGCGGTCGTCGTCACGACGCCCGCAGCGAGTACGCAGACGCCGGAGCCGTCCGAGGCACTCGTCCGCTTCTACCTCAGCGCCAGTGAGCGCGACACCGTGGAGCGTGTCGTCATGGCCGAGTCTGGCGGCGAGAGCTTCGAGGGGCAAATGCTGGTCGCTCAGTGTATTCTCAACGCCGCCGAGAAGGAGGGCGTGCAGCCCTCTGAGGCCGTCGTGATTTACAGCTACACCAGCAACCGCCCCGACCCCACGCAGAGCGTCAAGGACGCCGTCGCGGCCGTATTTGACCGTGGCGAGGTCGCCATCGACGCCCCCGTCATGTACTTCTACAACCCCGCCCTCGTGACGAGCGACTGGCACGAGAGCCAGATCTTCGTCGCTGAGGTCGGCGGCCACCGTTTTTTCGCAGAAAGGAGCCCAAACGAATGAGACCCGCAACTGATATGAAGCCGGGCGAGATCCTGCACTTGCGCAACGGCTACACCGTCGAGCTCGAGAGCGTCATGCCCGTCACCTGCGGCGTCATGCTGACCTTTAAGGCCAGCGCGCCAGACAGAAAGGAGAACCACAATGAGCGATAAGACCACCGCGGCCATCGCCGCAGAGCAGCAGGCGGCCGCCGCAGAGGCCCCGGCCGAGGTGCTGCCAGCCGTCACCCTCGACGAGCTGGAGCAGGTTGACCTCGGCACCGTGGAGCAGGGCGAGCGCGCCCCCTTCCGTATCACTGACGACCGCTGTGCAGACTGGGCCATCCGCAAGATCGCTGAGGAGCGCAGCGAGTACAACCGCCTGAAGGAGCTGGCCGACCAGCAGAAGGCGGCCATCGAGGAGAAGGTCGAAGCCGCCCGCCGGCGCATGGAGAACGGCACCGCCTTCCTGACCTCCTGCCTCGCCGACTTCTTCAACACCGTGCCCCACAAGACCACCAAGACGACCGAGAAATACCGGCTGCTCTCCGGCACCCTGACCCTCAAGAAGGGCACCGTCAAGGCCACGGTCGACGACTCCAAGCTGGTGCCGTGGCTGCGCGAAAACGGCTACGGCGACCTCGTCAAGGTCGAGGAGTCGGCCAAGTGGGGCGAGCTGAAGAAGCTTCTCGCCTACACCGGCGAGATCGCCACCATCCAGAGCACCGGCGAGATCGTGGAGGGCGTCACGGCCTACGAGACCCCGGCCACCTTCACGGTCGACATCTAAAGGAGGTGCCACATGGCAACTGAGACCAAAAAGCCGGAGGCGGCCGCTGCTGCGGCCCCTCCCATCGAGGCCCGCTGTCTGACGCTCCGGCAGAAGCTCGTGGAAATGCGAAAAGCCTGCCCGGAGATCGTCAAGAAGAAGCACAGCGAAGGCGTCAAATACAAGTACGCCAAGATCTACGACGTGTGGGAGAAAATCACCCCCATCATGAACGAGCTCGGCGTCGACTTCGAGGTCATCGGCGAGAAGGCCACGCGCTACGCCGAGAACGGCGACCCGGTCTACTGGATCACCATGCAGACCAAGACCTACAACGGCGACAAGCTCATGTTCCTCTACGAGGCCGACCTGACGATCCGCTGGATCAACCTCGACAACGACGACGAGACGCTGGAGGCAGTCGTCCACGCCCTCGGCTGGAACGACGACCCGGCCAAGGCCAAGGGGGCCGCCCACACCTATGCCCTGAAATACTACCTGTTCGAGAAGTTCAGCATCGACCAAGGTGAGGACGACCCAGACAACAGCGACTTCGGCGCGCAGAGTAAAGGCCCCGGGGGCGGCTCTGGCGGCTCCAGACAGGGCCAGCAGCGCCAGGGGCAGGGCTCTGGCCGCCTGTCCGAGGCACAGCTCAGCCGCCTCTACAAGAAGGCAGAGGCCGCCGGCATGACCAAGGAGCGCACCATCGCCCGGATCCTCGAGAAGTACAAGAAGCAGGATCCGGCCACCCTAACCCGGCAGGAGTACGACGAGATCTGCAACTCCCTCGACGCTGCTGCCGCGCAGCATAACCAGCAAGGAGGTCAAGGCTGATGTATAACCACACAGGACTGCAAGGGCGGCTGACGGCCGACCCTGAGCTCAGACACACCCCGAGCGGCGTGGCGATCACCAGCTTCCGGCTCGCCAGCGACACCGGCCGCAAGACCAAGGACGGCCAGAAGATCACCAACTTCATCGACTGCGTCGCGTGGCGTGCGCAGGCCGAGTTCGTCAGCAAGTACCTCACCAAGGGCCGGCTCGTCCTCGTGGAGGGCGAGCTCACCAGCCGCAACTACGAGGACAAGGACGGCAACCACCGCAAGGCCACCGAGATCACCGTCTCCTCTGTCCACTTCTGCGACAGCAAGAAGGACGGGGCAGGCGCCGGCCATCAGGACACCGGCGGCGACTTCGCCGACTACCCGGACGGCTCCGGCGACTTCACCGAGGTGGACGACAATGGGGACTTGCCATTCTGAACGACCGCCGGGCGACCGGCGGCCGACCGAAAACGAGCCAAAGACACGCGACCGCATAGAAGGAGGTGACGACCGTGGCATGGCTTCAAGTGCACCAAACACTCAAAGACCACCGCAAGCTCTTTGACGCAGCCGACGAGCTCGAGATCACCCCGCCGCACATGATGGGGCTGCTCGTGTCCTTCTGGCTGTGGGCCCTCGATAACGCCCCCAAGGGAGACCTCGCCGGCATCACCCCGCGCATGATCGCCCGGGCGGCACAGTGGGACGGAGAGCCCGAAAAGCTGGCCGAGACGCTGATCCGGGCCGGCTGGATCGACGAAAACGAGGACGGCGCCCTCGAGATCCACGACTGGTACGAGTACGCCGGCAAGCTGATCGACCAACGGCAGGCCGAGAAAGAACGGTCGGCCCGCCGCCGTGCTGCCGCCGCTTCGTCCTCGGACGATACGCAGGACGACCAGACGCCGACCGCCGGACAACCGCCGGACGCCACGCCAACGACCGGCGGCAAGAGTAGAGTAGACCAGAGTAGAGAAAAGAAAGGGAGAGTAACACCCCCTACCCCCTCAGCCGAGGGGGATGGCGCGGGGAAGAAGTCGCCCATCGAAGTCAGGTTTGACGAGTTCTGGAACGCCTACCCCAAGAAAGTCGGCAAGCAGTACGCCCTCAAGGCGTGGAGGAAGATCAAGCCGACGGCCGAGCTGCATGAGGCCATCATGCAGGCCGTCAACGCTCAGAAGCACTCCGAACAGTGGCGCCGGGATAATGGCCGCTTTATCCCCAACCCGGCCACATGGCTCAACGGCGGCTACTGGGAGAACGGCGAGGAGGTGAGCACGGATGCAGTCGATCAGCGAGATCCTCAGCATGGGCCCGAGACCGGCCGAGACTGGGGCAAGGGCTTCAAGCCGGCCGACGACGACAGCGACCAGTGACGACGGCGACCGCTGGATCTGGAGCAACGACGAGCGCGTCGCCGGCCTGCCGGGCACCCCTGAGCCCGTCCGCTGCGAGTTCTGCGGGGCCATGAGATACCACAAGGGCTTCAAGTTCGGCGACCGCATCATCTGGCCGCCCTACGGCGCCGAGCGTTGCACCTGCCCGCAGGCCGTGAAAGCCTACGAGGAGGAAAAGGCCGCCAAGGCCGCCGAGGAGGAGGCAAACCGCAAGGCCGAGGCCGAGCGCAAAATGCGGGAGCGCATCAACCGCATCATCGGCGAGTCGGGCATGGGCGACCGCTTCCTGCGGCGCACCTTCGAGACCTTCCAGCTCACCGACGACAACCGGCGCGCAGCCGCAGCGGCCCGCAGGTATGCCGACAGCTTCGACACCCTGCTGCCCCGGCCCGGGGCCCC
>ENA-ORTS01001325-ORTS01001325.1-human-gut-metagenome-genome-assembly--contig:-NODE-1325-length-17139-cov-3.251639_pt1 | contig 17139 bp, 32 predicted proteins | sample MGYA00241911_ERZ509186 | MGnify/ENA primary metagenome ERZ509186 (study PRJEB26280, sample SAMEA2338852) | human gut metagenome | biome: human gut; feature: human-associated habitat; material: faeces...
TTTTTATTTCATAAAAATTTCAAAATAAATTGATTTCACCTTGAACCATCTTGAACCCTGATTGGGGGAAATGTTTATTTTTTAATAATTTATATAGGTTCAAGGTTGAAAAAGTTTACTTTGAACCATCTTGAACTATTCTTTTCTGTTTTTTCTAAAATCATAATAAATTACAGTGCCTTTACATCCCTTTTTTCCTGTACAATATATTTGGGAATAGATGTTAAATCAATTACATTTTCAATTGCTTTTTCTCTACCAACTGAATTTAATTGTGTAAAATAATCTAACATTTGAACGGAATCTTTCCCATATTGCAATTGGATTGCTTCAATAAGTTTTGTTTCATTACTTAACTTATTCATATGATTAAATTCTTCATCCCAACCCATAAGTTCGTAAGGGGTACAACCAATCAATCTGCAAATATTTAAAATAGTCTTACCCTTCATTTCTTTGACTTGACCTTTTTCCCATTTGGAAACAGCAGCACGATTAACACCAACTTTTTCACCAAATTGTTCTTGGGATAGGTCGTATTTTTTTCTATAATTGAAAATTATTTCAGCAGTTGTCATCTTTTTATCTCCTTTCGTATTTATTTATATCACTATTTTAGCATATTTATTCAACATTTGAAAGTTTTTTTGAAAAAATGTAAAAATTTTTTTCAAAAAGTATTGACAAAGAAAAAATTAAGGTATATTATATGTGTATCCTACAAGATACAAAACAAATTGAAAGAAGGTGAAACGATTGAAAAAAGTCATTTCAGCATGTATATATCAATTGATTCAATTTGATAGTAAAGAAGAATATGAAGAATATATTGAGAAGTTAAAAAAGAATAAACAAAAATTCAAAGTTGAATCAATTGAAGAATTAAAAAACAAAAAAGTAAAAGTCAAAATTATGAAACAGTATAATAAAAACAAATTCATAGAAGGGGGGAACACCAATGAAGGTTAACTTAAATTTATTAAATTCTAAAATGGCATTATATGGTGATAATAATGAATCATTGGCAAGGGCATTAAATTTATCACAACAGAGATTATCAGCAAAAAGAAATAGCACAAATGGTGCGGAATTTACACAAAGCGAAATTCAAATTATAAAAGAAAGATATAATTTAACAGACAAGGAAGTTGTCGAAATTTTTTTAAGCTAAATGTATCTTAACAGATACAAAAACAAAAGAAAGAAGGTAATTAAAAATGATATGTTTTATTAGTTTTATGATGTTATTAGGAACAGTTGGTGCATTGGAAACTGGTTCAATAGGAATGAAAGAAGCAATAATCAAATGTATAATCTTTATGATTATTTTTGGAATATCAAGTATTAGATATTGGAATTATGAAGATAAAATGAAATTAAGAAGAAAAATAGAAAAATTTTTTTAGACTAAATGTATCTTAACAGATACAAAGAAAGGCGGTGACTAATAAATTGAGTTTTGGAAGTAATATGAAGCGACAAAGAATTGTAATGGAAATATCACAAAGTGAATTAGCATTGGCAATTGGAAAAAATAAATCTTCTGTTAGTCAATATGAATCAGGAAAAAACATTCCATCAAAACCAGTTAAAGAAAAAATTGCAGAAGTTTTGAAATGTACAGTTGAATATCTTGAAACAGAAGATGAAAAAGATGTTTCTATAAAACCAGGAAGTCACAATGTTCCAGTTTGGAAAGCTGCATTATTACTTGAAAAATCTGAACAATTTATTAGAACATCACTTCAAATGGGAACAGCACCTTTTGGATTTGCTTCAAAGAAAAAAGGTAAATGGTCATATCACATAAGTCCAAAAAGATTAAAAGAATACATTGGTGATTTTGAATAGGGGGATATAAATGGAATTATACAAACATCAAAATTTGGCATTAGACTTAACAACTGATTTTAACAGGGTTGCATATTATCTTGACATGGGGCTTGGAAAAACCTTTGTTGGTTCAGAAAAAATGAAAGAACTTGGAAGTCAATTGAATGTTCTAGTATGTCAAAAATCAAAAATACAAGATTGGATGGAACATTTGGGAAAATATTATCCATTTTACTTTACAGTTATTGATGGAACAAAGGAAAAAGTACCATATATTTTAAAAGCAATTGAAGTGAATGTTTGTCCAACTGTGATTGTAATTAATTATGATTTGCTATTTAGAAGGTCATATTTTCAAAATTTAGAACACTTTACACTATTACTTGATGAAAGTTCCATTATACAAAATTCAAAGGCTGAAAGAACGAAATTTATTCTAAAAATGAAACCTGATAATGTAATACTTCTTTCAGGAACACCATCATCAGGAAAATATGAAAATTTATGGTCACAAATACATTTGTTAGGTTGGAATATTTCAGAAAAATTATATAACAAGCAATATGTAAATTGGCGAAAACAAAATTTAGGTGGCACACCATTTTGGTATGTAGATAAAAAAGAACCATACAAAAATGTTGATAGGTTAAAGCAAAAATTAAGGGAACATGGTGCAGTATTTATGAAGACAGAAGAATGTTTTGATTTACCTGGTCAAATAGAAGTTCCAATTAAGATTAATAAAACATATGAATATGAAAAATTTCAAAAAGATTGTGTGTTAACACTAGATACTGTAAACCTTGTAGAATTTCATGACCATTCAGATTTTGAAGGCGAAGATGTTACACCAAGAATTGAATTGGTTGGTGATACATCACTTACTAAAAGATTATATTTAAGACAATTATGTGGTCAATATAACAAAGAAAAACTACGAGCATTTAAAGAATTACTTGAATCGACAAATGATAGATTGATTGTTTTTTACAATTTTAATGAAGAATTTAGAAAGTTAAAAAATATTGTTGAAAATTGTAAAAAACCACTTTCAGTAATAAATGGTGAAACAAAGGATTTGGAAGCATATGAAAATGAAGATAATTCTGTAACACTTGTTCAATATCAAGCAGGTGCAATGGGGTTAAATCTTCAAAAAGCAAATAAAATTGTTTATTTCACATTAACAGATAAATCAGAATTATTTGAACAAAGCAAAAAAAGAATACACAGAATTGGACAAAGTCAAACATGTTTTTACTACTTAATGATGTGTAGAAACAGCATTGAAGAAGCAGTATATGAAACATTACAAAAAAGAAAAGACTTTAATGATGAGTTGTTCAAAAAATATGAAGAATCAGAAATGAAAGGTGGTGATGATTATGGGAACTAAATGCACACAAAAAGGTTGTCCACATGAATACGATTTTTGTTGTTATGAATGCGAAGAAAATAAACATTGTGAATCAAAATGTGTTTTATTAAATCCAGTTGATTGTGGTCATTCTGTAATCGAAGGTGAAACAGATTTACAAGTATTCAAAAATACACATGTTGAAATTATTAATACAATTGCACAATTAACAACAGCTAAAAAACAAATTGAAGAACAAGAAAAAACAATGAAAGAAAAACTACTTGAAGCAATGGAAAAGTATGGTGTTACAAAATTTGATAATGAAATAATAAAAGTTACTTATTTTGCACCTTCAACAACATCTTCAATTGACAGTACAAAATTAAAGAAAGAACAACCTGAAATTGCAAAGAAATATACAAAGATTTCTGACAAAAAATCTTATATAAAAATTGAAGTGAAAGCAGGTGATAAATAATGGCAACAGAAAAACAATTTGAAAATAAGGTTAAAAAATTTCTTGATGAACAAGGTTGTTGGTACATCAAATATTGGGGTGGTGCAGCATACACAAAAAGTGGAATTCCTGATTTACTTATTTGTTGTAATGGTTACTTTTTAGGAATCGAACTTAAAGGTGAACATGGTAAACCATCAGAACTTCAACTTTGGAACATTGAAAAAATAAGAAAAGCACATGGAATTGGTTTTGTATTATACCCAAATCAATTTGAAGAATTCAAAAAATTCATTATGAAAATAAAAGAAAGACAAGCAGCAAAACATGTATTTTCTTATGAAGAACAATTCAATTTTGATAAGGGGGTGAAAAAATAATGCAAATATCACATTCAAGGGTGGAATGCTTTGAAGGATGTCCTTATAGATACAAATTAAGATACATAGATAAATACGAAGTTTTAAAACCTGACAATGCAGATAACCCATTATTTTTAGGAACTGCACTTCATACTGGAATTGAAAAAGATGTGAAAACTGCAATAGATGAATATTACAAAAATTTTACAGTAATCACTGATGAACATATAAATGAAGCAATGAAACTTGAATTTCAAATTCCAAGAGCAAAGGCACTTTTACCACAAGGTGAATACGAAGTACAAATTCAAGATGAAGATTTTATCGGATTTATTGATTTATTAGTACCAGTTGAACATGAATTGACAATGGAAGAAATGGATGAAGTTTGTGACAATTGTGAAAGAAATTGTGATTGTGCTTATGCAAATAGTGGAATGGTGTGTAAAAGAATGATAAATCAAAAAAATCCAGTAAAATACTATGATTTATATGATTTTAAATATTCAAATAATGTTTATCATTATAAAGATTCACCACAATTACATTTATATAAATATTACTTTGAAAAAACACATCCTGGTAAAAAGATAAGAAACATGAAATTCATGCTTGTACCAAAAGTCAATATAAGACAAAAGAAAACAGAAGAATTAAGTGATTTCAGACAACGAATTCAAGATGAATTGCAAAAAACAGAAATTAAATTTTTAGAAATTGATTATAACCCTGAATACATAATTAACTTTTTAACTAATACAAAAAGGATGCTAGAAGAAACAGAGTTTAAAAAGGAAGAAGGTTGGTTGTGTAACTGGTGTGAATATCAAGAATATTGTAAGAAAGGATATGATTATTTTATGAATTTACCTAAAAATGAAAGAAGAAATATTGAAAAAATAAGTAAAAAAACACTTTGGTTGTATGGTTCACCATTTAGTGGAAAAACAACTTTTGCAAACAAATTTCCTGACCCATTAATGTTAAATACTGATGGAAATATAAAATTTGTTGATGCACCATTCATTCCAATTAAGGATGAAGTAAAAGTTACAGGAAGAATGACACAAAGAAAATTTGCTTGGGAAGTATTCAAAGAAGCAATTGCAGAATTAGAAAAGAAAGAAAATGATTTCAAAACAATAGTTGTTGACTTACTAGAAGATACATATGAATATTGCAGACTTTATATGTATGACCAAATGGGAATAACACATGAAAGTGATGATTCATTTAGAGCATGGGACAAGGTTAGAACTGAATTTTTATCAACATTAAAAAGACTTATGAATTTAGATTATGAAAACATAATTTTAATATCACATGAAGATGCATCAAAAGATATTACAAAAAAAGGTGGGGATAAAATCACAGCAATCAAACCAAATCTTCAAGAAAAAGCAGCAAACAAAGTTGCAGGTATGGTTGATATGGTTGCAAGAATTGTTGCAGATGACAGCAAAAGAACTTTATCATTCAAATCAAATGAAGTTGTATTTGGTGGTGGAAGATTAACAACATCAGTAAATGAAATTGATTTGGAATATGACTTATTCTTAACAGTATATGAAGAAGCAAACAAATCAACAATAGCAAAAATGAAAGGTGAAGAAAAACCAAAAACAACTTCAAAAGAAGAAAAGGAAGAAAAAACAGAAAATGAAGAATCTGAACAACCAAAAACAAGAAGCAGAAGAAGTAAAAAATCAGAAGAAATGACAACAGAAGAAATGATTGACAATATACCTTTTGCAGAAGATTCAGCAGAGAATGCAAAAGTTGATGCAAGAAATGAAATAGACAAAGAAAATGCAGAAGCAGTCGAAGAAACAACAGATGAAAAGAAAGAAGAAGAAGAAGAAGCACCAAAAGCAACAAGAACAAGAAAAAGAAGGGGCGAATAAGTCCAAAAAATATTAAATAAAAAGAAAGGTTAAATTAAGGTGAAATAAAATGAGTGAAAAAAATATTTTTGATAAATGGGATAAAGAAGTTGACACAGAAGGATTGGCAAAAGATGTTGCAGAAGCAGCAGAAAATGGTGGAACAGGTAATTACAAAGAAGTGCCACATGGTGAATATGAAGTTGCAGTTCAACAAATGGAATTAAAAGCAAGTTCAAAAGGTGACCCAATGGTTTCAATATGGTTCAAGATAGTATCAGAAGGTGAATATAAAGGAAGCATAATTTTCTACAATCAAGTAATTACACAAGGATTCCAAATACACAAAGTAAATGAAATATTAAGAATGATGGTTTCAGAAATGGGCAATGATGCACCAAATGTTGAATTTAAAACATTCAAACAATATTCAAATTTAATAATGGATATATTTGAAGCAATAGATGATAATTTTGAATATGCACTTAAATATTCAAAAGGTAAAAAAGATTTCAGCAATTATGAAATCACAGAAGTGTATACACTAGAAGATTAATTGAATAGGGGGATTTATTCCCCCAATAAATAAAGAAAGGGTGTGAATAAGAATGTTATTTTATGACTTTGAAGTTTTCAAAGAAGATTGGCTGGTTGTTATTATTGATATGACTAACAAAAAAGAACATGTAATTATAAATAATAGTGAAGAACTAGAAAAAATTTATAATGAAAATATCAATGATATATGGGTTGGATTTAACAGCAGACACTATGACCAATACATTCTGAAAGGCATCCTTTGTGGTTTTGACCCAAAAAGAATAAATGATTACATCATAGTGAAAGGAAACCCTGGTTGGAAATTTTCATCTTTGTTTAAAAACATACCATTAAATAACTATGATGTAATGTCAAATATTGATAGGGGGTTGAAAAGTTTTGAAGGTTTTATGGGTAATAACATAAAAGAATCATCAGTTCCTTTTGACATAGATAGAAAACTTACAGAAGAAGAAATTCAAGAAACAGTAAAATATTGTAGACATGATGTTGAACAAACTATTGAAGTTTTTCTTCAAAGAAAATCAGATTTTGAAGCACATATGGGATTGGTAAAACTAGCATGTCAAGGGAAACCATTGAATCTATCATTAATTTCAAAAACAAAATCACAATTGGCTGCAATTATTTTGGAAGCAACCCAAAAAGAACATGATGATGAATTTGAAATTGATTTTCCTTCAACTTTAAAAATAGAAAAATACAAAGATGTTGTAAATTGGTATAAAAATCTTGACAATCGTTGCTATGAAAAAGATGGTAAGAAAAATCAATTGGATATTATGGTTGCAGGTGTTCCACATCAATTTGGTTGGGGTGGTGTACATGGTGCAATTCCACAATATTCAGGTGAAGGGTATTTTCTAAACATGGATGTTGCATCACTATATCCTTCATTAATGATTCAATACAATTTACATAGTAGAAACATGAAAGACCCAAAAAAATATGAAGAAATTTATCATACAAGATTGAAATACAAAAAAGAGAAAAACCCACTTCAAGCACCATTAAAATTAGTATTAAATTCAACATATGGTGTTATGAAAGATAAAAACAATGGATTGTATGACCCACTTCAAGCAAATAGGGTTTGTGTATATGGGCAATTGTTATTATTAGATTTAATTGAAAAACTTGAACCACATTGTCAAATTATTCAATCAAATACAGATGGTATTTTAATAAGAATGAACAAGTATGAAGATTTTGATTTGATTGATGACATTGCTTATGAATGGGAACAAAGAACACATTTGAATTTGGAATTTGATGAATTTAGAAAGGTATTTCAAAAAGATGTAAACAATTACATTATTGTTGATGCAGAAGGTAAATATAAGTCAAAAGGTGCTTATGTTAAGAAATTAAACAATCTTGATTATGATTTACCAATTATAAATAAGGCATTAATTGAATACATGGTTCACAATGTACCAGTAGAAAAAACAATCAATGAATGTGATGAATTAAAAGAATTCCAACTTGTTACAAAAATATCAAGTAAATACACACATATTATTCATGGAAATAAACAAATAAAAGAAAAATGTATCAGAATATTTGCATCTAATGACTTAAATGATGAAGGTGTTCAAAAAATACATGCTACAACAGGAAGACCAGCAAAAATATCAAATTCACCTGAACATTGTTTTATATATAATGATGAAGTCAATGGGGTGAAAGTTCCTAAAAAATTGAATAAGGAATGGTACATTGACCTTGCTAAAAAAAGATTAAAGGATTTTGGGGTGATGTAGATGGAAGAAGAAATATTACATATAAAATATACGGATGAAATTCAAGGATTATTGGATTGTTGTGATATTGATGTTGAATATGACAACAGACAAAAAATCGAAGATATAGATAATTTTAAAAGGGAATTAACAAGACAAAATATGATGAATCCCAAATTAGAAGAATTTATTGAAAATTATATGAGATGGGATAACAAATGAAAGGTGGTGATTGAAAAATGTTCTTCAAAGGTTATGTAGAAACCAAGGACAAAAAGTGTGTTGAAAAGTTCAAAGGTAGAACAGATTTCAAAAATTATAAACAAGTTCAATCACTATCAGAATTTGCTGGAATACTAGCAACTGATACAATTCTTATTGATATAGATGATTTTGATGAAAGTGAAATACTTTTCAAAATCGTTCAAGATTTAAAATTAAGATGCAGAGTGTATAAGACTACCAGGGGAAAACATTTTCTTTTCAAAAATACAGTAGTTGAAAGCAACAGAACACATGCAACATTAGCAATAGGTGTAACCGCAGACATTAAAATTGGTAAAAGAAATGCATATTCAATTTTGAAATTCAAAGATGAAGAAAGACCAATTTTATATGATGCAGCAGAAAATGAAGAAGCACAAGAACTTCCAAAATGGTTATTACCTATAAAAACAACTATGGATTTTTTGAATATGAGTGCAGGGGATGGAAGAAATCAATCATTATTTAATTACATACTAACATTACAAAGCAATGATTTTTCAAAAGAAGAAGCAAGGGAAACTATAAAACTAATTAATAAATATGTTTTAAAAGAACCACTTTCAGATGATGAAGTTGATGTAATAATTCGTGATGAAGCATTTGCAAAACCAGTATTTTTCAAGGGTTCAACATTTTTGTTTGATAAATTTGCAATATTTTTAAAAAATAATCATCACATTATCAGAATTAATAACCAATTACATTTATACAAAGATGGAATTTATGTTGCAGGACAACAAGAAATTGAATCAGCAATGATAAAACATATACCACAACTTAATAGGGCAAAAAGAACAGAAGTAATGTCATATTTGGATATTATGATAAGAGAAAGCACAGCATCAACATCTGCAAATATGATTGCATTTAGAAATGGAATTTACAATATTACAACAGATGAATTCTTTCAATTTTCACCTGAATATGTAATCACAAACAAAATAGATTGGGATTATAACCCACATGCTTATTATGAATCAACAGATGAAGTTTTAAACAATATCGCATGTAAAGATAAAGAAATAAGGATGCTGCTTGAAGAATTGATTGGATATTGTATGTATAGAAGAAATGAATTAGGAAAAGCATTCATACTTACTGGAAGCGGTTCAAATGGTAAAAGTACATATTTGAATTTATTAAAAACAATGCTAGGAAAAAGAAATGTTTCAGTTCTTGACTTGAAAAAATTGAATGATAGATTTTCAACAGTAATGTTGTTTGGAAAATTAGCAAATATAGGTGATGATATTTCAGATGAGTTCATCACAGATGCTGCGGAATTCAAAAAAATAGTAACTGGTGAAACAATAGATGCAGAACAAAAAGGACAACCAAAATTTGATTTTGAACCTTATGTGAAATTAGTATTTAGTGCGAACACCATTCCTAGAATTGGTAAAGGTAGGGATTCATCAGCAATATTAAGAAGATTGGTTATTGTTCCATTCAATGCAAAATTTACACCTGACAATCCTGATTTTAAACCTTTCATTGGTGATACATTACAAAGTCAAGAATCAATGGAATATTTAATAAAATTAGGAATTGAAGGATTGAAAAGAGTGTTAACAAATAGAAGATTCACAACATCTGTAAAAGTACAAGATGAATTGAACGAATATGAAGAAACAAACAATCCAATCATAGGTTTCTTTAAGGAATGTGAAGCGGAAGAAATCAACATTGAAAATGAACCAACAAATCAAGTTTACATGAAATATAAAGAATTTTGTATTAGAAATAGTTTGCAAGAATTATCAAGTGGGGAATTTTCAAAACAAGTCAAAAAATATTTTAATTTTGTAATTATTGATAAAAAAATACAAGGTAAAAAATGCAGAATATTCATAAAAGCAGATGGTCAATAAAAACAAAAGATAAGGGGGAATTGATATGCCAAAAACAGAATTTCATGTAAATAAAATAACATATAACCCATTTATTAAAAATTGGATTATGTGTGTAAGATACAGAACTGATATTTTATGGTGGTATCAGATTTGCACAAGAAACGGAAGGCTACTTGGAAAAGAAAGACAAGCAAAATGCAGATATTCAAATTTTAAATGGGAAAAGTATCAAGAAAGGGAAATAAAATGAATGTATTAAGTTTATTTGATGGAATAAGTTGTGGACAAATAGCACTTGAAAGAGCTGGAATCAAAGTTAATAAATATTATGCAAGTGAAATAAAACCATCCGCAATAAAATGCACACAAGAAAATTACCCCAACACTATACAATTGGGGGATGTCACACAATTAGATTTAAGTAAACTTGAAAAAATTGATTTATTAATTGGTGGAAGTCCATGTCAAGATTTATCCATTGCAAATGTAATAAATAATGGAAATCAAGAAGGGTTAAATGGTAAGAAAAGTAGTTTGTTTTATGAATATGTAAGAATATTAAAACAGTTACAACCTAAATATTTTTTATTAGAAAATGTTGCTAATATGAAAGAAAAAGATAAACAACTTATTACTAATATCCTTGGTGTTGAACCAATAAAAATTAATTCTAATTTAGTAAGTTACCAAAATAGAAATAGATATTATTGGACAAACATTCCAAATGTAACATTACCAAAAGATAAAAATATAAATTTTCAGGATTACATAGAAAAAGATTATGATAAATGCAAAGAATTTAAAGTTAATAAAACCCCATCAAGAATAAAAATGTGGGGTGATGGAATTAATGGAAGTTGCCCAAATGTTACAAAAGCAACCAAAATTAATTGTATAACATGTAGACAAGATAGATGGAAAAATGCAGGATTAATTGAATTTGAAGATTTTTGTAGATTTTTAACAGTTGAAGAATTGGAACAAGGTCAAACATTACCAATTGGGTATACAAAAATGCTTACAAAACATCAATCAGCTGATGTAATTGGTGATGGTTGGACAGTTGATGTAATCGCACACATCTTTAAAGGATTAAAAGAAGGTGAATAAAATGAAAACTAAAATTGGGAAATGGACAGAATATCCAAGATATATTAAGGCAAGAAGAATTATATACAATCGTTCAAGTAATGATTGGAATGATGAACCTGAATATAAATTGCAAAAAATAAGGATATATGGTGAAACACAAAGTGCTAAATGTTATGTGATTGATAGTTATGGAAAATTTAAGTTTGCATGTAATAAATCGCAAATATTTTTAAATAAAGATGATTTCAAAAACAAAATGAATAATATACAAAATTTTAAGTTAACAGAATTTGAACAAAATTATTTATTAAAACAATTTGAAAAGTAGGTGAATTATGGAAATAGAAGAAAGAAAAAAGATAATTGAATGTATGAGAAATATTGAAGATAAAATGAATGCAATAAAATTAGAAGTATTTCCACCTAGAAATAAACCATATAAAGGTTATATTTTAGAAAAAGCAAAACCAATATTAAATGATATTCAAGTGATAATTAATATATGTGAAAGGTAGGAAACAAAAATGGCAAATTTAGCAAAAAAGTTAAGAGATGAAGAAGATAAAAAACAAATTAAAAAATTAACAGGTAAAACACCAAAACATAGATGTCCAATTTGTCATAGATTCACATTATGGGCAAATGATGGTAAAACCAAAAAATGTTTAATGTGTGAAATTATGAAAAAAGAAAGGGAAGAAAATGCAAATAAAATTTAATGGTAAAGCAGAAGACATGCCAATGATATTAGTATCAGCAGAAAGATATGCATTAGGAAGAAGAACATATATTGTTCAATGGACTTGTGAAATTATAGATGAAAATATGCATTTACTATCAGAGAAAGACAAAAAAGTTATGATTAGAGATATTGAACAAGCATATTCATATGGTGATGAATGTGATAAACAAATGTGGATGCTATTACTTGAAAAGTTAAGAAAGGAAAATAAAAATGTTGATAAATGTTGAAAAAGAAAACATTATTGTAAAAAGTAAAGTTACAGGAAGAAAATACAAAGTTTATAAAATAAATATAGAACACAACAAAGTAACAGATTATAAGATTTATAATCAAGGTGATATGGAATGGTGGGATGCAAAAAGATTTCATGAATTAGAAGTTGTAAGTTGTTGTACCACTTGTCCTTGTTGCTTAATAATTAAAAAATGTGAAGGGTAAGGTGATATAAAAATGAAACCAGCAAAAACAAAATTAACAAATACAATATTTAAAAGACCTGATTGCTTTGACTTACCAGGTACTAAATATAAATATGATGATGGAACACCAGCAATTGAAACATGTTGGGAATTATCAGATGAAGAACTTGAAAAAGTAATTAAAACAAAGAAAATTTATGTTCAACAGGAAGGCGAAACACTTCCACCAATGGCACTTTCAGTAAATAGTGTTTTGGCAGATGGTGAAGAAGATGAATAAAAAAGAAAATATAAATTATGAAATAAAAGAATGTATTTCACTTGATGATATAACGAATAAAAAATTAAAATATAAAGCTAATTTTTTAAAAGAATTCATAATGGAACACTATTTTATAACTTCAATTAGAGTTAGTCATAATTTATTTAATAATAAAATTGTATTTTTCATAACATTTGGATTCAGAAGAATTGGAATTACAATGGATGCATTAAATGTTGAAAGACAAGCATTAGATGAATTATCAAAAGAAATAAGTCAATTAATTGATGAACAATTATTGAGTAATTATAAGAAGGTGATTTCTAATGAGTGAAGCAGATAAGATTTTTGAAGAAATAGGATATAAAAAACACGAACATAACATTTTCAAAGAACCACCAAAAGAACACGAATGGATTACACAAGATGAACCATATATTGAATATTCAGATGAAAAAGTAATCAATGGAACATATTATTCAATGTTTATTATGTTTATGATGAATGCAAAATTAGTTCAAATCGGTGGATATGAAAAAGGAACAACACCTTATGGTAAAAAATATGATAGGATGCGAAATCCAATTTTAAATGTGCAAGAAATAAAAGCAATTAATTTGAAAGTAGGTGAATTAGGTTGGAAATAAAATCTGAAATATTAGAAGAATATAAAATTAAAATTGAAGAATCACAAGGTATTAAGATGATTTTTGTATATAACAAAGATGACAAATATATTGGAACACTTAAAGATTTTGAAATGTATGTTGAAAAATACGGACTTTCACAAATTCAAACATACAACAATAACAAAGTTTGTTCAATAGGATTTAATGAAAAAGAACAAAAATGGTATGGATGGTCACATAGAGCAATATTTGGTTTTGGAATTGGTGATGTTGTAAAAGAAGGTTCATGTTGTGCATCAAGTGGTTGGACAGATGAATATTTACAAGAACATCCTGATGAAAATTTATCACTTCCAGTTGGTTTCAAAGCAGAAACATTGGAAGATGCAAAAAGAATGGCAATAGCATTTGCAGATTCAGTTGCATAGAAAGGATAATGTTATGAAAAGAAAAACAATAGTATTTGATTTTGATGGTGTAATACATAAATATAGTAAAGGTTGGCAAGATGGAAGTATATATGATAAACCAGTACCAGGAATAAGAGAATTAATAGAAGAATTAAGAGAAGAATATGAAGTTGTAATTGTAAGTACAAGAGCAAAAGACCAACTTGAAGATATGATGAAATGGTTAAAGAAGTATTCTATTGAAGTTGATTATATAACAGAATTAAAAATGCCAGCAATAGTTTATATTGATGATAGAACAATTTTATTTAATGGGAATACTCTAAACTTAAAACATCAAATTCAAAATTTTAAAAATTGGAATGAGAAGAATCTTGAATTAATGAAAATATCAAGTATAGAAGCAGATGAATTATTAAAACAAAGATATTATGAGATTAAAAAAATAATGAAACAATTAGAAAAAGAACAATCAAAACAAGTAATAAAAATTTTAGATTCTTGGATTGATATTGCTAATGATTACATAGAAAGGAGATAATATTATGAAAAATTTTCTAATAAAAATATTATTCAAATTATTAGGTTTCAAAGCAAGTCCACCCCATTTAGTGGATGGAAATGATTTCATAATAAAATTTAATAATAAATTTTATTTAATGACTGCTTATACATTGGAACAAAACATCAATGGTGTTGAAAATTTAGATGTAAAATTTACGGACATATTATCCGTAGTAAATAAAAATGAAAAAAGGTGGGATTTCTAATGATTAAATATGAAGAAGAATTGACAACCAATAGAAGAATCGAATTATTTTATAGTTTAATGCATAGTTTTATACCTAAAAACTTTTATGACTGGTTGACCAAAAATGGTTTTTTCACCCAACCAGCAAGTACAAAATATCATGGTGCATATGAAGGTGGATTGTTTGACCATTGTTATGAAGTAACACAAGTGCTTTTGGATATGACTGAAAGATTAGACTTGAAATGGCAAAGACCTGAAAGTCCATATATAATTGGAATGTTTCATGATTTATGCAAAATTGATAATTATGTAACAGTTACAGATGAAGAAGGAAAAGAAATGATGGGAACTGGCGAAGTAAAAGGAAGGGAAATTCATTTTGAATATAATCCTAATTGTATATTACAAGGACATGCTGAAAAATCAATAATGTTATTATCACAACATATGACCTTAACAGAAGAAGAATTGCTTTGCATCAGATTCCACATGGGGGCTTATGAAGGAAAAGAACAATGGGATGCTTATGATAAAGCTATCAAAAAATATGAAACAGTCCTTTGGACACATACAGCAGATATGTATGCAAGTAAAGTGAAAGGGGTATAAACATATGAAAAAAGGTGATTTAGTTGCTTACATTCCAAAAGATATTGATGGGAATGTATATAAATGTGAAATTGGAAAAGTGAAAAAAGTCGAAGATGACAGTGTTTTCGTACAGTTTCATTCAGGTGATACAGCAAGTAAAACAAACATAAAAGATTTAATAAAAATTGAAAATTCAGTGTACATCCAACCAACAATGCTTGGAACAGGAAACATTGGTGAAATAATGTATGCAGGTTATCATGAAGATAATGGTGATTATACAGTTGAAGTGAAAAAACAATATGTTGATAAATTATTGAAGCAAATGTTCAATGCTGATGATATTAAAATTATATAAGGTGGTGAATGTTATGGATGAAGAACAAGCAATTGAAATATTAGAAAGAATGGTATATGACAATTGTCATATAGAAGCTGATAAATTCGTAAAAGTAGGAAAAACAATATTAGATTGTAGACAAGCAGATAAAGAAAAAATTAATAAATTACAAGAAAAAATGGAATATATGATGGAAGTTCACAGAAAAGAATGTGATGAAATGAAACATTATGTGGATAAAACTGCAAGAGAAGCGGAAATTGAATCAGATAAGAAAATGTATAAAATCATGGAAGAACAAGAAAGAAGATATAATGAACTAAAACAACATGGTAGGGAAATGATAAAAGCATTTGCAAAATACATATGAAAAAGGTTGGTGATTAGAAATGTATATAATAAGTTTAATAATTGTATTTATATTAGGTGGAATAATAGGATTCACATGTGCAGCACTTTGTAATGCAGCAAAAGAAGCGGATGAAAGAATGTGTGCATCCATATCCAATGATTTAGAAAATTGTTATACCAAACCATTAGCAGCAATCGAATTATATAATTTCAAAGAAACACTAAAAACCATCATGAAGGCAGACATATCACTATATCAAAGACTATACCAAAAGTCGAATAACATATATTATCTAGGAAGAATCAAGCAATGTGAATTTCTTTTGGGATTGGTAGAAGGGAAGAAGAAAAATGAAATTGGGAAAAGCTAACACAGATACAACATATTGTACTACAATGAAATGCAGTCATAAAGAACAATGTGAAAGACATGCTGATAGATGGAATTTTGACAAAGACAAAAATTACTGGTTTGCAGAATTTGATGAAATAGATTGTGCAAGAAAGGAATGTGAAAAATATGGAATCAAAATATAAACATGCAGAAGCATATTGTTTGATGAAATATAGATGTGAAAAATGTGGATTGACAGAAAGAATTTGGAACAGCAGGGATGGTGTAACACCTTTTATAATAACTTGCCCTAAATGTAATGGACATATGCAACACACAGATTGGAATGAAGACAAAAGGGTTGAGAATTACATACCTACAATTGGTCAAAGGGTGTTCATAGATATGCCTTATGATTATTACAAGATATTTTGTAGAACACATGCAAAAATAATTAAAGATAATGTGGAAGGAAACACAGAACCTTTACAAAAAATATATAAAGATTTGTTAAAGGAATATGATGCAAAACAACCTTACATTATAAAAATATAGATTTGAACAGCTTGAACAGTTACTGAACAGTAATTGAACAGTTCGTGGTGATAGGTGGTTCAAGGTAAAGTTCAAGGTGAAAAGTGTCAACCTTGAACCCCTTGAAACACTAAATAAATCAATAGTTGTGGGGAATTGGTTCAAGGTGGTTCAATGTAACTATAACTTAATAACTATAATAGTATAATAAAAAATCATTAAATTTTAATGTTTTTCTAAAAAATAAAATAATATATAAATACCTTGAACCCTTGAACCCAAAAATTAAAAAATAAAGTTCAAAGTATTGAAAAATAAATAAAAAGAGAAAGGTTCAAGGTGAAATGAAAAGTTCAAGGT
>ENA-ORTS01001357-ORTS01001357.1-human-gut-metagenome-genome-assembly--contig:-NODE-1357-length-16857-cov-6.590287_pt1 | contig 16857 bp, 18 predicted proteins | sample MGYA00241911_ERZ509186 | MGnify/ENA primary metagenome ERZ509186 (study PRJEB26280, sample SAMEA2338852) | human gut metagenome | biome: human gut; feature: human-associated habitat; material: faeces...
TGCGATGGCGGCGGTGAACACCAGGCCGCTGAACTCGGCTGCAGCTGCTGACAAATCGGAAGCAGTTGCCGGTGTTCTTTGACCCGCACCGGCTGCGGATCAGGAGTGTGCTGTTCCTGCGCCGCCGGTTCGGGCACGCTGCCCGGGCGCAGGGGTGAGACCTTTGCCGAGGTCTCGTGAGGCGCTTTCTCCTGTATCCTCAAACCGCCCCGATCTGAGAGGAATCCGTTCTTTCTTTTAACTGCTTGACCTTCCTGCGGCCTCGTGGCCTCCAGCTGGCAGGACCGGCGGCTGCTCCAACGAGCGAGGCTCCATACAAAAAACGCAAAAAGAGACGCGGCAGACCGGATGTCTGCTTCGTCTCTTTGCTTCAGCGGCACAGCGCGAGCGCCCGCCGCGAAATTACTTCTTATCGTTTTAAGTATTATACCGCCGAAAACGGTTAAGGTTTCTGCGGAATCTTTTTTCTTTCCAATCTTCTTTTTTCAGACGAATGGGCGCACTTGTCCCACTACAGTCGCCGTTCCTCCCTAACTTACTCCGCCCTAACTTACTTCGCCCAAGGGATGCTTCGCGGCAAGCAGATATTTCCTGCCCAGTGCACCGCGAGACTCCTAATACAAGGCTATTGTAGCAGAGCCATCGAGCGCTGTATAGTTGGAGTTTTTCCATAGTCTACAGAATACAAAAAGAGACGAACTGGCATAAAGTTGCCTTTCGTCTCTTCCCAATATGCCGAGCAGCTGCAAACCCACTTGGCAAAAATCCATACAAACACAGAGCAGATATGCTCCTCAAAAGGGCATAGTAATCTCCTATAAGTGTTACATAACGTACAAACCTAACTACGTGCACAGGCGGATCACTCCGCACATAGGCCGGACGGCCTACGCCTCCGAGGAGGAAATCATGCAAAACTCAACAACAATTCTTATATACCACAATATACGGTGTATGTCAAGAAATAAATCGTCTATATATAGCGTTATATTGTTCTGGGGTGGATTTTCATAATGCGTATTATGTATGTACTCCGTGCGTATTATCGGTTCACAATTTCGGCGATACGTATTGCTGCCGTATTCCACGTTGTCCGGTCTTTGGGGAGCGTATCAAGCAGCAGGTGGATGTGCATCTCACCCAGACCACAGTAGAGATCTTCTTCGCCGGTACCCGGATCGCCTCCCATCTACGTCTCCATGGCCGTCCCAACCAGTACAGCACGGTGGAGAGCCATATGCCGCCGGACCACCAGGCCTACCTGCAGTGGAATGGCGAGCGTTTCATCCGCTGGGCAGAACAGATCGGTCAGCACACCGCTGCTATTGTGCGGATATTCCTCTCTGCCCACAAGGTAGAGCAGCAGGGCTACAAGTCCTGTATGGCACTGCTGAAACTGGCAGATCGCTATGCGCCTCATAGGCGAACTGTCGCTTATGCTCGCCCTTTACGAATAAGCTGCAGTCCGGATCTGTCGTGCTTTGGGTTACGGTACGAAAGCCCTGCTTCTTCCTGCGGGCCAGCTTCTTCTTAGAGGTGTTGTCTTTGTGCTTCCTGGGAGAGGCCGGAGGATCGTTGTCATCATCAAAGGGCTTCTTGCCATGCGCTTCTCTATCCGCGTTGACCTCTTCCATCAATTCTTTTGCATAGTGCCTGGCAGCTGCTGGGATCTGTTCCTTCATCTGCTTCTTCGTGTTGGCGTTGGCCTTGATGTGAGTACCGTCAATGAAGACGGCCTTGGGAGACAGATAGCCTGCCTTGGCTGCCTCATCCAAAATCCACGCAAATACCCGATCCACGGTCTCTTCGGTGAACCGATGCCGGAAGTTATAGCTCACCGTGGAAAAATGCGGCGTTTCCTCCTGCAAGGGATAACCGAGAAACCAGCGATAGCAATTGTTTGCGCTGACTTCTTCCGCTGTCCGCCGCAGCGAGGGAAGGCCGTACAGATGCTGGATCAGCACCATCTTGAACAACACCACCGGGTCAATGCTGGGGCGCCCATTATCCTCACAATAGAGCGGCTCCACCATTTCATACAGCTGTGTGAAGTCCACCGCTGCATCTATCTTTCGCAGCAAATGCTCCTTCGGCACCAGTTGGTCTATGACTACGAACTCTACCAGATCTCGATCCATTTTCCCGCGTTCCAGCATCTTTTCATCACCCTTGCCCATTCTACCATATCTATCAGAAAAAGCCCAGCTCCAGCCGGACTTTTTCGACAGACTGAAGCTGGGAAGCCCTGTCATGAGACAGGGCTTCCCAGCTTTTCGTGCAGCTTTTTCAGTCGCTTTGATACCGCCATTCTGGAGATGCCGTAGATCTGACCGATCTCCTCCATTGTCAGCTTACCGCTGTAACGGAGGGAGAGCAGGTTTTGACCTTGCACGTCCAGTTCCACAATGGCTCCCCGGAGATTTTCAAGCCGGAGGTTCCTGAGCGCCGCATCCTCCACGGGATGCCTAACGCAATCCGAACCGGACAACACCGTTTCAAACTCACTTTTACTCAGATGCCTTGCGTCCTGCTCGTCCGATGACGGAAAGGAAGAATGTGTACAGGAAACCCATCAGGGTGTCCTGCACCTATGAAATCAGCTGTTTTCAGAACGGAAGGTTCTGAAACTTACACACTGGGGTGTAAACCTCACCGGAAAGCCGCGAGATTTAGCTTTAGCCTGCTGCCTCTGCAAAGCGTGGCTGAAAATTGTTAGGGTATTGCTATAGAGAGCATATCGCCTGACTTTTTCCAGTGTTCTAAGTTGCTATGTGTCTTACACGACCTGTGCCATGAAGATGACTTGTTGTGGTTATATAAACAATTTTTCAATTTGCTTCTTTATTTCTAATAGACATTCCGCAATTTCGGTTATTCGCACATCAGTGATTCGGGACTTAAGAGAAGATACACTGAAAGCGTATGCTATATTCTCCTGCCTGCAAAGGAGAGATGTGGCAATACACCTCACACCTACTTCATTTTCCTCATTATCTATTGCATATCCCAATTGCCTTGTCGTTTCAATTTCTGCCATAAGCCGATCAAAACTCGTTATGGTATTTGGACTGGTGGCAATGACTTTACTGGAGTTAAAAATATTTGCTATTTCAGTATTATCCAGCGTGGCGAGAATTGCCTTTCCTACCGCACAACGATACATGGGCAGTTTCATGCCGATGTGCGAGGCCATTTGAATCGAACCTATGGCACGAGTGACTTTGTAAACGTACACAATGTCATTGCCATCTCGAGCAACTAGATGAACAGATTCGTTAAGACGATCGCTTAAATTGTCTAAAAAAGGCTTGACAATGGATATAAAGTTTGATCGCGAAACAATATTGCCCGAGATCCCAACGATTTTGTAGGATAGTCTGTAGTGTCCGTTTGACTCATGCACCACATAATCTAAAAGACATAGGGTATTCAGCAATCTGTGGGTAGTCGATGGGGGTAAAGAACATGCAGAGGCGATCTCTCTCAGAGATCTTGCCCCTTCCGAACTTGCCAAATACTCAATGATCGTGAACGATCGGACAATAGGTTGAATTTCACTGGACATCTATATAACCTCGATCAATTTGTTTTTGTATTTTAACAGTTTTTGAGAGAAAAATAAATATGCTTTTTGGTTTTTGGAAGTTGGCATAAAAAAACAAAAGAATTATTGTAGCAATTGCCAATTTACAAATTTGAAACATTCAGTGTATTATATCCGCAGGATATTCCGTATTACAAGATATAATTCCATAATACGGAATGCAAAGACGTGACATAGAACTTACGGAGAGATTACCGCCCTTGTACATTAAATTTTATCAAACTTGGTGAGGAGGAGAAAATGACACCACTTGATTATTTAGCAAAAGAGTATGTTGAACTGACCATGGTGAAGCAGCGTTATGATTCGGACGATGTGTATTTCTTCGTGGACAGACCGTTTTGGAAAAGAGACTCTTTGAACTTCAGTCATGAGTATAAATTCGCTCCGGGTACCCCTGTGCCGGAGTATCCGGCCAGATCACTTAACAACATCCTCGTCGAGGCAGAGAGGCTGCTCGAATGCTTGAAATCATATCGAGCGACCGTTGGTGCCGAAGAAGAGATGCGAAACGATTATCTCATCGAGCATACGGAGAATTTGGTAATGCGTACAAGGGTTCTTCTCGGTGAGAAAATGCCGTACGACGAGATGACGGAGAAGTGCTTTGGTCTTGTTTCCCCCAAATTTGATGTCGCAAAGTTTGACAATATAATTTCAGATTTGAGCAATGTACTTCCTCTTGGTGGGTCTATTCCCGACAGAATTGCTGCATTCAGAGCAAAAACAATTATCCCTCGTGAGGGGTTACCTGCATCAATGAACATGGCAGTAAAATTTTTCCATGACAGTGCTGTAAAAAATATGGGAATGAGAGACGAGAACATGCCGAGGCTTCGTTATAGAGAGCTTCACGGCACAGATTTCCGTCAGGTGCTTTTTGGATGGGATTATGATCGGTTTGACTGGGAGAGAACCACGGGGCTTGATTATCCCTATGACCTTGCGCTCCTAATCAGTGTTGCATGCCATGAGACAAATCCGGGGCACCTAACATTTTTGGCATTCCGGTGCATGGCAATGGTAGACAATTGCTTCCCAGAACTGGGCTTAAATCCCCAGTATTCGCCGTCCGGTGCGTTTATTGAAGGTGCGGCAAGAATGGGAATCCACCTTACACTGGACACGGTGGAGAAATATACTGATTTTGAAAAAGAGATATTGAATACGGCGGGAATGGATACGGGCATTTCAGAATGTCTTCCGGTCTGGAATGAATATTTGCGGTTGTCTGGCTTTGGAAAGCTTGAGGCACAGCGGAATGTTTGGGACGGCATTTGGACACGGGAAGAAGCTACGAGCTTCCTTAAGAAATATTCCTTTGTAGATTCGGCTATGAACAGTGCCGACTTTGAGCAGTTATCTGAGGATGCGGGGCATTTTACAAGCCATGATTATTCTTGCGAAGTAGTTCGGGAATATTTGGAGGCAAAGTGCGGCACGGTAAAGGGAAAATGGGATATGCTCACAAAGATGTTTCAGGTGCCTATTTCCATGAAGGGGATTGCGGACAAGACCTTTGATCCTTATCGATTTGATATATATCGTTAGATCATTTACGTTTTCAAATGACCTCATGGAGATATAAAAATATCTATGCGGTATCGAGAAAGGCAAACGGAAGCACATCAATCGTTACGGTTGTTTTGATCCGGCATAGATGCCGGAAAAAATGAGATTTTTTGAAAGAGGGAAAAAGAATGAAGAAGCTAACATCCATCCTACTAATCCTTGCACTTGTGCTCTCTTTGGCTGCATGCTCGCAAACAAAGCAGCCGGACGTGAATGGGGACAGCAGTGTCTCAACCAGCGGAGACAATACATCTCCCATTCCTATTGCATTTATCGGTTCTATGACGGGCCTTGACGAGATTTATGGCTATGTCAGTTACAGCGCGGCAAAGATGGCCGTTGAGCAGATCAACGAGGCTGGTGGTGTCGCAGGTCGTCAGATTGAACTAAAGTGTTATGATGACCGGGCGGAGGGAATCGAAGCGGTAAACTGCGCACGCAAGGCCATCCTTGATGATGGCTGCGTTGCGATTCTCACTGCGTCCAGCACCGCAGGCTTGATTTCTATTAACGCGGTTCTCGAAGAATTTGAAGTTCCCTGCATTGCTTATGCGATCGGCGCTGAGCTAGTTACTCACGACGAACAGGGCAACACCAGACCATATATGTTCCGGGTGAACACCACGGCATCTCAGTGCACAGAGCTGATTGGCAGATACTCGGCGGATGTTTTGGGGTATAGGAAAGCGGCCATTTTCTATGATATTACCAATTCCTCTGGCGCTGACGGAGTTACATATTTCACGAAAGGATTTGAGTCGAAGGGTGGCAAGGTCACAGAGGTAGAGGCGTATAAGACGGGCGATGTGGACTTTAGAGCTCAGCTGTCCAAGCTCAAGGGAGCGGGGGACTTCGATATGCTTTACAACGCTGCAAAGTACACAGAGCTTGGTCTTATTGCAAACCAAATCAAGGAAATCGGTCTTGATACACAGCTTATCGGAGATCGTAACTGGATGATGCTCGATGTGTTCCAAGTGGCGGGTGACAACCTTGAAGGCTCCTATTTCCCGAGTGATATCGATTTTAATGATGCAAAATTTGACGACTTCAACAAAGAGTTCGAGACGCGATGGGGTGTGCATCCGGGCGTTGCAGTGGGAACAGATGCCTACTGCGTGATGGACGCTTGCACGATTCTTTGGAATGCGATCGAGCATGCTATGAAGGACACCGGCGAGATCACTGGAGCTGGCATTCGAGATGCGATTGAAAAGTATTCCCAGGATATTGATTGCCTGACCGCAACGATTTCGATTGACCCAGAGACTCACAACGTAAGAAGACCCATTGGCATTTTCAAAATAGAAAATCAGAATTTCGTTTTGGTCGATACCTACGACGTCACGTTTGGCTAATTTCAGAGGGGAACAATACTAAACCGTGCAACAGCAGTGCTCTTGCACTGCTGTTGCTCTTAAAAATGAGGGAAAACACATGGCAATATTTTTTCAACAGATTATTAACGCCTTAGCCATCGGGGGTATATACGCGTTAATGTCGGTGGGATATGCCCTGATATACAGCTTGCTGATGTTCACAAATTTTGCGCACAGCGTTGCGGTTACATTTGGCTCCTATGCAATGTACCTCGCTATGACACGCCTAACGTCTAACTTCTATCTTGGCATGTTCGCTGGTGTGATCGCGGGCGCAGCGGTTGCGCTTATTATCGAGATAACATCTTACAAACCCCTTCTCATTAAAAATTCTGCCCGTTCGTCGCTTACGATTATTGGGCTTGGCATTTCTACGATCGGCACAAATGCTATCATACTTGTTTTCAGTAGCCGTTTTAAGGTTATTCCAACTGACTTCGGTGGGAAGAGCGTTCATATTCTGGATGCGTATGTTAGTGCGATTGATATTGTGATTGTCTTGATTTGTCTGGCTATGCTTTTTGGCGTACAGATGATAATTAACAAGACAAGACTGGGACTGGCAATTCGAGCTGCTTCCCATGACTTGGATTCCGCATCTCTTATGGGCGTCAATGTTCAGCAACTGCTGACTATTGTGTTCGTTCTGGCTGGAGCAATGGCAGGAATGGCAGGTGTCATGACAGCTACCAAATATCAGGCCTATCCTGCACTGGCAGCAAACATGACCAATAAATCATTTATCGCAGCAGTCGTTGGAGGACTCGGAAGCTTAGAGGGAGCGGTTATTGGCTCCTTTGTGCTGGCGATGGGCGAGGTCATGATTTCGGGCTATGTTTCTTCGGAACTCCGAGACCTGTTTTCGTATGGATTGCTAATAGCCATTCTGCTGATTCGGCCGCGGGGCATTATGGGCAAGCGATTTGACGATAAGGCATAGGAGGAAAATATTATGACATATTGGCTTGGCGTAATTGTGGTGACGGCGATATATATGATAGCAATCATTGGCGTCTCGATTCTCAGCGGCTTTACAGGGTTGTTCAGCCTTGGACATGCTGCTTTTATGGCTATCGGTGCCTATACATCGGCGATCGTTGTCAACACGTTTCAAGTTCCTATTGTTGTGGGACTGGCTGCTGGAACGCTGCTTGCTACGCTAATCGGCCTTTTTATCGGTGCTCCGACCCTGCGTATCAAAGGAGACTATTTTATTATCGCAACTATGGGGATCGGAGAGGCGGCTTACCTTCTTGCGCAATATCTTATTCCAATTACGGGTGGGCCGTATGGGTATTTGGATTTTCGCTCTTTTCGCGGTCTTGAATCTGTCTACTATGTGATTCCCTGTACGGTTTTTACCATAGTGATTACAGCTTTTTTAATTAAGTCTAAAGCCGGACGGAACTTTGTCGCCATTCGTGAAGATGAGATGGCTGCTGTTACCGTGGGGATAGATGTCTTCAAGTACAAAATGGCGGCAATGGGCTACAGCAGTGCACTTTGCGGATTGGCGGGAGGACTTCTTGCGCATTATATGACGAACGTTAATCCGGCCATGTTTACCTCTGCAAAATCCAATGAACTGCTTATTGCAGTTGTTTTGGGTGGAAGAGGCAGCCTTACCGGTGTTATTTTGGCTGCGGCAATCCTCACTCCCCTGCCGGAACTGCTCCGCTTTGGTTCCGCACAGGAGTGGCGTCTAATCATTTACGGATTTGCCATTGTTTTTGTTATTCTTTTTAGGCCAAAAGGCTTGATGGGAGATAAGGAATTATCGCTTTCTGCCATTGTGAACTGGTTCGAACGTGTGACTAAGAGAGCATCGGAGGTGAACATGAAATGAATAGCGGTAGAGTTCCGGCTCTTGAGCTTTGCAACGTATGCAAGACATTTGGCGGATTGAAAGCAACAGATAATATATCCATTGAGGTCAAAGAACACGAAATTTACGGAATCATTGGTCCCAACGGAGCAGGAAAGACGACGCTGTTCAACCTTATTACCGGAGTGGTTCCGCTTAGCAGCGGACAGATAAAAGTATTCGGGCAAGATATATCCAATCTGCGGGCAGATAAGATCTGCAAAGTCGGTGTTGCAAGAACGTTTCAGAATATCCGCCTGTTCAATTCTGCGACGATTATGGAAAATCTCATGATTGCCTGTCAACAAACCATCCAATACTCCGCAATTCAGGGATGCCTGAGGACGAAGCAGTTTCGCAAAGAAGAGCATGGCGCACAGGAGCGATGCAGAAACATCCTAGAAAAGTTTGGACTTTTGGAATACAAGGATTTTACCGCAAGCAAGCTTCCATACGGAAGCCAGCGCAGAGTAGAGATTATGAGAGCACTTATGACTGACCCTAAAGTGCTGCTGCTGGACGAGCCGGCTGCGGGAATGAATGAAGAAGAGACAGCAACGCTTGCAGCGATGATCAAATATCTGCAAAAGGAATATTCGCTGACAATTTTGATCATAGACCATCATATGGATCTGATTATGGATATCTGTGACCGCCTGTCGGTTATTAATTTCGGGAAGCTTCTGATGACGGGAACACCAGAGCAAGCGCAAAACGATCCTAAGGTGATTGACGCATATCTGGGGGTGGATGATTGATGCTAAGTGTTCAAAATCTCGAATACTATTACGGAAGGATTCATGCCCTAAGAGGAGTTTCTTTTGAAATCAAGGAAGGAGATCTCTGCGTTATAATCGGTTCAAACGGCGCAGGAAAGTCGACCTTGATGAGTTCCCTTATTGGCATGCTTGATGCAACAGGTGATATCTATCTAAATGGCGAAAAACTGGGAAGGGAAAAGCCGTATGCGAGAATCAACAGGGGAATGGTTCTTGTACCAGAAGGAAGAAGAATATTTCCAAACCTTACCGTGACGGAAAACCTTATGATGGGTGGTTATACGGCAAAAAACCGCGAAGAAGGGATCCAGCGTGCATTTAAGATGTTTCCGGTGCTTGAGGAACGGAAAAAGCAACGTGCTGGAACACTTTCCGGCGGCGAGCAGCAAATGCTTGCCATTGGAAGGGGTCTTATGGCAAATCCGCGGCTACTTTTGCTGGATGAACCATCTTTGGGATTGGCACCTATCATCGTTAACAGTGTGATGCAGACGATTAAAAGGATTAATGAACAGGGCATCACAATCCTTCTGGTAGAACAAAATGCAAAAAAGGCGCTTGCGATCGCCAACAAAGCATGTGTGCTCGAACAAGGGAAAATCATTCAAACGGGGACGGGACAGGAACTGCTGAACGATTCGAAGATCATAGAAGCTTATCTTGGTGGAACAAAGAACACCTCAAAATAGCATGGGTTCGACAGCGTATGCTGGAATTATCTGGTTTGGGTTGATGATGAATGTTAAATTTATCAGTAGTAGCAGGTATTGCCCGAGGAGACTGGGACTCCAAAGCAACTGCGGGTAGAACGAGAGCATTAAGAGAGCAAAACACTTGGAGGTTAAATTAGTGAATACAGCAGACAGGATGGGTAACGCCGCGGTGGTACCGGTCGTCGTGCTCGACGACGCGGCAGACGCAGTACCGACCGCAAAGGCGCTGCTCGCGGGCGGCGTGGACGTGATGGAGATCACCTTCCGCACGGCAGCAGCCGCCGACTCCATCGAGGCGGTCGCAAAGGAGTGCCCCGATATGCTCGTGGGTGCGGGTACGGTCATCACGCTCGAGCAGTGCAAGAATGCCGTCGCGTGCGGCGCGAAATTCATCGTCTCCCCCGGCTTCAACGAGGAGATCGTGGTCTGGTGTATCGAGCACGGCGTCGGCGTAACGCCCGGCTGCGTGACGCCGACTGAGATCATGCAGGCCATGGCCTGCGGCCTGAAGGTCGTGAAGTTCTTCCCGGCGAACGTCTACGGCGGCCTGTCCGCGATGAAGGCACTCTCCGGCCCGTTCTGCAGTATCAAGTTCATCCCCACCGGCGGCGTGAACGAAAAGAACCTCGCCGAGTACATCTCAGCTCCGTTCATCCATGCGGTCGGCGGCAGCTGGCTGTGCGCCAAGGCGGACATCGCCGCGCACAATTTTGATAAGATCACGAGCCTCTGCAAGGAGGCACGCAGGATCGCACTCGGCTTTGAGATCGCTCATATTGGCGTGAATACCGCTGATGCGGACGAGTCCCTCGCTGTATGTCAGGCGCTTGATGCGGCCTTTGGCTTCGGCGTGAAGGAGGGCAACAGCTCCAACTTTGCCGGCAGCGGCGTGGAGGTCATGAAGAGCCCCTATCTCGGCAAGAACGGTCACATTGCGGTCAAAACCAATTCCATCCCCCGCGCGGCGGCGGAGCTTGCCAAGAACAGCTTTACACTCGATGAGGCTACCGCCAAGTACAAGGGCGAGAAGATGGTCGCGGTCTATCTCAAGCAGGAATTCGGCGGCTTCGCCGTCCACCTGCTGCAGAAGTAAGGAGGGGAACGAACCATGAAATTTCTGACTTTTGGCGAGATCATGCTGCGCCTGAAGGCACCCGGCCAGGAGTGCTTCTTCCAGTCCCCGATGCTCGAGGCCACCTTCGGCGGTGGCGAGGCCAACGTGGCCGTCTCCCTTGCCAACTACGGCGAGGACGCAGCTTTCCTGACGGTCCTGCCCGATAACGCCATCGCGGACGCCTGCAAGGCGGAGCTGCGTCGCTTCAATGTGGATACCAAGCGCATCGTCACGGGCGAGGGGCGCATGGGCATCTACTATCTCGAGGGCGGCGCGAACCAGCGCCCGAGCAAGGTCGTCTACGACCGCGCGTGGTCTGCCATCGCGCTGGCCAAGCCCGGCGATATCGACTGGGACAAGGCGTTTGACGGCGTGAATTGGTTCCACATCACCGGTATTACGCCCGCCATCAGCGAGAGCGCGATGGAGCTTTCCGTTGAGTCCGTCAAGGAGGCGAAGAAACGCGGCATCACCGTTTCCTGCGACCTCAACTACCGCAAGAACCTCTGGAAGTACGGCAAGAAGGCCAGCGAGGTCATACGCGAGATCGCAAAGTATGTGGATGTCGCCATTGCCAACGAGGAAGACGTGCAGAAGTCTCTCGAGATCACCGTGGATGATGTGAACGTCGAGTCCGGCGAGCTGGACCGCGCGAAGTACAGAGCGCTCGGCGACAAGGTGCTCGCGGCGTATCCGCACATGAAGATGATCGCCATCACGCTGCGCGAGAGCCACAGCGCGGACTGGAACGGCTGGGCGGCCTGCCTGAACGACGGCAAGGACTTCTACGTTTCCAGGAAGTATGAGATCCGCGACATTGTGGACCGCGTCGGCGGCGGCGACAGCTTTGCCGGCGGCCTGCTCTACGGTCTCAACCACTATGAGGACAAGCAGTCCGCACTGGAGTTCGCCGTGGCGGCGAGTTGCCTGAAGCACTCGGTCATCGGCGACTTCAACCGTGTGAACGTTTCCGACGTGACGAAGCTCATGGGCGGCGACGGCACCGGCAGGGTGCAGCGGTGAAAAGATTGCGGAAAAGATGTGGCTGCGCAAACAGAATTCATCCGTTGCCCGATTTGCGAAGAAAGAATAATATTCTGATACGTTTTTGATATGGCAATTGCTGCATAGCTCAAAGGACAAGACGGAGCTTCTTGACAATGTCCGTAAGTCAGCGACTGTACTTGAAGAACTGTATTCTGAAGATCAGCGGAGATAGTCGATGCAGATTATCTCCGCTGAATGACTTTTATTGTCTGGTACAGCGGTGCAATTTTTGGGCGGTTGAAAGTCTCTTTTCATTGACTGTGGCGGCGCAAAACATACGGGTTTGTTACCCCCGCCAAAAGCTGCAGTATCTGCGGCTTTTATTTTATCAAATCCTCAAATTTAAAGCAATATGTTTCGATTCCTATTTCTATGTTTTTGGCTTGCTGTTCTTTCGGGAGAGTATTACAGTCAAAATCGTCATAGGCGGTGCTCTAGTGATTATATCTGCCCCATGGCAGTACTGTTCTAAGCAAAAAGAAAATGAGGATGAAAGCAATAAGTATACAACGTGATAATGAAACTTACTGCAAGTAGGCTTATTATAGAATGATCGAGAATAATTATAAGCCTCTTATTGATTGGCGGTGGCTTTACAGCGTATTGGCTACAAGGAGGTTTTTTCTCACGTGATGATGGAACCATCCAGAGACGCCTTTAACTCTATTCTTAAACTGGATTTGCCCTCTAACCGCCCGTTCAATCTGATGATCAATGCGGGCGCTACTGAAGTTGTCAGTCTGCTTGCGCCTCGCTTTACCTTCAATGAGATGCTGGAGTATACTCGCCGGCTGTGTTTGGACAACAGTATTTCACTTGACACAGAAGCCTACTGTTCTGAGGCATGTACAGGAAATCGCAATCGTGCCATCGGTTACCTATTGGCAAGCAAAGATATGTTGCATGGTGATGTGCTCTCCTGTGTAGATATGTACTTTCAACTCTGCTTTTTGTCTGTTACCGCACGATCTTTGGCGGGCATGAGTCTTGTGCTTTCTGCTGATGGCGTCGATCCAAAAATGGGTGAACGCTTACTTGATAAACGGGTTGTCCGTACAATGAAGACACTGATGTTTACCTGTGACATGTATGATGAATCTGGCGAATATGCTTGCCGTGTTGGCATACCCTCGAAAGTGGTTTGGGTGAGACGGTATTATGGGTTGTGTCGAAGGATGTATGGGCATTGGATGCTATGGCCCCGCCCTTGACACAAGAGGCAACAGTATTGGCGGCATTTATACAATGGAACGGCTGTCTGACACATTGAAGCTACATGTATTTGATGCAGATAACGATATTAGGTAGAAAACGACACGGTAAATTATTCGAATGGTTCCGAACTTTTTTGGTAAGGATAGAATTCACAGGAAAAGGGCTATCTGATTTCAAATGAAGCCAGATAGCCCTTACTATGTCCTGAGCGGCAGCAAAAATTTAGCCTTATTTTTAGCCTTACTGCGTTGATATGAGATAAAATTATCCAACATGAGATGGCGAGAAATTTGCATTACTTTCCCATGTTATGGTACTGATTGGCACAGAAAGAGACAAGTTAAAACACCTTTTTGTCGGTTCGAGGCCTGTACCGCGCACCACAGAAAAGCCTTGAAGCCACAAGGGTTTCAAGGCTTTTTTGTTGCCCTGAAACGGGTTTTACCCTTTATCGTACCCTTTATAAATTGAGAACGTTTGTAATGAAGCCTTCCATACGCTGCGCGCTGACCGAGCGCATGTCGTCTGTGAAATGACCGTAGACATCAAGGGTGAAAGCGGCGGTCGCGTGACCGAGATTGCTCTGCACGGTTTTGATGTCATCACCGGCGCGGATGCAGTTCACGGCGTAGGTATGACGAAGATCGTGTATCCTTGCGTCGGGAAGGCCAATACGTTTCACAATACGCTTGAAGCTGTCGAAGATTGCACGATAGGAAACATAGCGTCCAAACTCATTGGTGAACACCAAACCGCTGTCCTCCCATGCTCGGCCTGCTGCACCTTCTGCGCTTGCAGCAGTTTCATCACATACGGCGCGGGTGTGAGGGTACGACTCTTGTTGTTTTTCGGTGGGGAGAAGTAATAGGTCCCACCCTTTCGCTGGCTTCTACGGAGCTGCTTATTAATGAGGATCGTACCCTTTTCAAAATCAACGCAGTCCCACATCAGACCGAGCAGTTCGCCCTCGCGCAAGCCGGTGAAGAGATCGACGGTGAGCGGAATTTCATATTTGCTGCCTTTCAGGAGATTCAAAAGCTGAGCGGTCTGTTGGTCGGTCAGCGGATGGATCTCTTTTTTGACGATTTTAGGCAGAACACACGCGGTCGTCGGATTGTAGCGGATGTAGTTGAGAAGAACGGCCTGTTGGAGCGCTTTGTGCAGCACACCGTGAATATTCTTGATGGCTTTAGCACTCAGGGCGAGTTGTCCGTCGTGTTCCTGCGAGAGCGAGTTATAAAGGCGCTGAATCGTGTGAGCCTTTAGCGTTTCAAGCGGAATACTGCCGAGCACAGGCCGCAGATATAGCTTAGCTTGTCGTTCATAGAGATATGCCGTGGAATCCTTGACACCGATCTGATAGTCCCTCAGCCAAATATCAAGCCATTCGTTCACGGTCATCTTGCAAGGCTCCTGATATGTTCCGCTGTCGATCTCCGCGGTGATTGCGGTAAGCTTTTGTCTTACCTCCTTCTGCGTCTTGCCGTAGACGGATTTTTGAATCTGCTTTCCCGTTCCGGGATCAATGCCGAGGGTATAGCGCGCCTCCCAGCGCCCATCAGGGCGCTGACGGATCGTGCCGCCGCCCTTGGCTCCTTTTGTCTTTCGTGTTGCCAATGATACCTCCTGTTCTTCTGAAATCATAAAACGGCCAGTCAGTCCGTTGTTTTATCGCTGCTTGTCGCTGTCGAGCCACGCCACGAAGTCCTCAAGGGACAACTTGCCTGCCACGCAGGCGTCGCGCTTTTCCCTCGCCGCCGTTCGACGGAACATTCGCTATATTTTTATCCCATATATAGTGTCTGCTGAACGAGGCAAGGGAAAGCGCAGAAAAGATCATCGACGAGCTACATGGCAGCCGCGAAGGGCGAAGGCCGCGCACCTATCGCAAATGCGCTGGAAAAGGACTATCTGAGGAGTTCGGACACATTTGAGCAGATTTACGGATTTTGAAGACCGGGCATTGAGCGAAAGCTGACCCGCACAGAAAATACGGTGACCGCGCTCTGCTGAAGGTTGATCTTACGGCTCATTGCTCGTGCTTGGCGAGGTATTGTCAATAATTTCCCATTTTTCGGTTTTCGGGTCCTGAACCAAATAGAAATACTGTTCCGTGTAACCGTCGTCCAGAAAGGTTTTTGTATGGTCGTACTCCACATAGTATTTTGCCGAAACCACGACAAAATGCTCGGATAGATATTCGTCCGTCCAGCCTCTTGATCCGGCGAGCTCGCTGCCGGCGTACATCCGGACAACACGCTCGGTTTCGCTTTCGTCCACGTTGATCGCCTCGATGCGCACACAGATCGTATACACCTTGTCGGCCTGCCCCTCGATCGCACTTTGGACGGTTTGCGTCGGATCGGCGGATGGCTTTTGAAACAACCGGTCAAACAGCCCAAGCTCATGCGCCGTAAAACCGCAAAGTGCCAATACGGCAACGATGGCGGCGATCAGTAGGACGAGCTTTTTGGGGCTTGCCCTCGATGTGTACGGGCGTTTGTAGAAGAGGGCCTCCGCAACATATCGGTCATCCAGCTCGCTCATGGCCTCGGCAAACTGTCTTGCATTCATATAAACACCTCTCGTTCGATCAGATATTGTCTCAGCTTTTCGCGGATACGGGTCAGCCGGACGGAGACATTTTTCTCTGTAAGCCCCATAAACCCGGCGATGTCCCTGCAGCTGTCGGAAAACCAATAGCGGCGCATAAAGAGAACGCGGTTTTCGACGGTCAGCGTGTCCAAAAATCTTTCGATGATATGAGCTAACTCTACGGCCTCGATCTCGGCTTCCACTGCGTTGGTGGCTGCTATGCAGGCTTCGATCTCCTCCATAGCAATTGTATAGTGACTGCTTCGTTTGGCTGCTTCTTTTCTGTGATAGAGGTTCAAGGAAATGTTCCGGACGATTTTACAGATGTAGGTCAGCAGCGGGTCGGGCTTCACCGGCGGGATCGCGTTCCATGCGCCTAAGTAAGCGTCATTGACGCATTCCTCCGCGTCCTGCCGGTTGTTCACAATGTTGTATGATAATTTGCGGCAGGCTTTACCGTATTTTATATCCAGCTCTCGTATGCCCTGCTCTGAACGCTCAAAGAATAATTCGATGATTCCTGCATCTTCCATCACTTGTACCGCCTCCTTTCCGGCTTCACCTGTATATTACGGCTTTGACCGCAAATACTACATGATTTTCAAGGCTTTTCCAAAAATTATAGCAGAATTTTGAGAGCGCTTCTACCCATGCCGCTTACGCTGCTTTCCCGCCGCTTCGCTTGCCGAATTGCGGCGTCTGCCGTTTGGCGGTGCGGCTGCTCCGACGAGCGGGGCTTCGTACAAAAAAGAGACGAGGCGGCCGGATGGCTGCTTCGTCTCCTGACGTTTTGTCGGGGCGCGATGGCGCCTGTATTGCCGCCGCTCCTCCCAAACATACTCCGTCCCTGAATACAAGCTCTGCGCCGCAGGCTACGGCTCCGAGAACCGCTCGTTCTCCGGCTCCGCCGCATCGGCGGCGCGGCCGAGGCCGATCCCGAAGTCATCGTCCACGAGCCGTTCACGCTCAACCTGC
>ENA-ORTS01001358-ORTS01001358.1-human-gut-metagenome-genome-assembly--contig:-NODE-1358-length-16855-cov-3.483512_pt1 | contig 16855 bp, 17 predicted proteins | sample MGYA00241911_ERZ509186 | MGnify/ENA primary metagenome ERZ509186 (study PRJEB26280, sample SAMEA2338852) | human gut metagenome | biome: human gut; feature: human-associated habitat; material: faeces...
ATATTTACTTTAATAAAAAAAAGAAATAAAATGCAAAACTAAAAAAGGAGATTAAGCTATGGAAAACGTAGTAATAACAAGACTTTTCGGGGGGGGGGCAAGGTAATTTAAGCTCCTTAACCGGTTTTAGACCAACTTTAAAAAATGAAAAAATCGGATTTACCCTTGCTGAGGTATTGATAACCTTAAGCATAATTGGTGTCGTAGCTGCTATGACACTTCCATCCCTTATTCAAAAGAATGTTGAAAAAACAACAGTAGCCCAATTAAAAAAAACTTACTCCGCAATGTCCCAGGCATATTTGAGTATTTTAAGTGAAGAAGGTTCACCTGATACCTGGGGGCTGGCAGATAAAATGACTGAAGGCGGCGGCAAGGCTCTTATGGATCGCTTTGCAAAATATCTTAAAATTATAAAGAATTGCGGAACGACAGAAAAAGGTTGTTATTCGGAAGGCTCATATGACACACAGGGGAATACCGCAGCAAAAGCTGTTCTCGGCGATGGTAGTGCAATTTCGTTAAAGGTCTGGAATCAAGCTTGTTCCTCATCTTATGGTGGTATCAAACAGCTTCAAAACATGTGTGCTATTTTGGAAGTAGATGTAAACGGGTTAAAAAAGCCGAATAAGAAAGGGCGGGATATATTCAGATTTTTTATAACAAAAAACTCGATTTATCCATATGGAACTGCAATGCAAGAAGACAAAAGTTCTGAAAATTTTGAAGATAGTGTGACATTTGAACATTGTGCAAGGCATAAAGGCGACAGTTTGGGCTGTACAGCCTGGGTGTTATATAATGAGAATATGGAATATCTCCGCTGTAGTGACCTTAGCTGGGACGGTAAAAAGAAATGTAAATAAAAAAGACCTGACTTAATGTCAGGTCTTTAGTGTGAATTAAAAACCTGTCTTGTTGTCACCTGGATTAGTATAAGCAACGTTATCATTTTTTCTTTGTATAGATCCGTCTGGTAATTCTCTGTTGTATGCTGAAATATGGTCTCTATCAGCAGGTTCTTTGAATATGATTCCTTTGTCATTTCTTTTCGCATTAACTACTGTAAACTCGCATCCCATAAGTCTATAGGTGTCATCCTTTTCAGTATCTTTAATTTTTGCTCGACTCAATCCATAGAAATTAACAGAGCCGTCATCTTGAATGTCAATTGCAGCTTCTCTTTCTGCTGCCTGTTCATTATAAGTTACTTTAGTTCCGTCTTTTAACGTTACTGTGTATTCCTTATACTGTTCCCAGGTACCTTTGTTAGTTGTTCTTTCTTTTGTCTTAACCTCTTTTTTTGCAACTTCGGTTTGTGAAAATTTTCCCCCGCCGATGTTTAATGGTTCTGTCATAATTAATCTCCTTTCATTTTAGTTGTCACTCGTGTAATTTAGAATTTATATCTTATATTTAAATAAAAACAGCTATGTCTTGATAATTGCTTTGTTTATAGAGGTTAAACATCTTTATTTGTTAAAATATAGATATAATATAGCATTAAATAGTTTACAAATCTTAATATGGTGCTGATATTTGATGAAATTTAACCTCATCTACACTCTATAATAATGAAATTTTGTATCATTCTGCAATTAAAAAGTGTCTTTTAAAATTAACTAGAGGTTAAATTTCGTGAACATAAAAAAACAGTTAGGATTAAAAATAAAAAAGTTACGTCAAAAACGTGGTTTTACGCAGGAACAGCTAGCAGAAAAGATTGATATTGCAACACGTACTTTATGTGGGATTGAAAATGGAGAGAATTTTTTAACAGCAGACACACTTGAAAAAGTTCTTATGGTTTTGGATATTTCAAGCTCAGAACTTTTTGCTTTTGATCATTTAAAACCACAGGAAGAATTATTGGAAGAAATGATTTCCGATTTACGTGCTATTAAAAGTCGTGAAAAAATAGAAACGATTTATAAATTAATAAAAGCTATAATTATCGAATAGTTACTTGCTGTCTTTATATCTGCTTATTTCTTCAAAGTAATGCTCTAATGCAATATAACCTCTGTAAATCTCATTTGAAATATTAGCATAGCTGTTTGCATCAATAAACTTTAATTCTTTAGTACGGATTTCCATAATAGTATCTGCATCATGTTTAAGCTTTTCGTCAGTTGAACCTGACCACTTTTGTAGCAGTGCAAGCTCTTCATACATTTGTTTTACAGTAGTATATTCAAGGGTATTAAAATCATACTTAGCGAGAAGTTGTTTTTCTGCATTTGTAATTCTGCTTTGAACAGCTTGAAATTTGAATATACGCTTAACAATAATATAGTTATCCGCAAGTTTTTTATGAGAATACGGAATAGTATTTTTAGCTAAAAGTGCAGCATAAGAACGGGAAGTAAAAACTTCATCTTCTTTGGAAAATGCACTTTTTGACGTTAAATCGAAATCTGACTTTTTAGTAACAATTTCTTCAATCATACTATCCGATACCTCCGTTGAGATAATAATAGAATAATGGAGAAAGTTTGTCATGCATGTAATGCAAATTTTTAACAAATTGTAATTATTATAATTTGTATTATAGTATTTGCGTCGGAATTATCTTTGTGCTACTTTTTTAACAGAAGAGTTAGGGAGAACAATATGAAAGAAAGTTATTTTCCTCAGGAAATAGAAAAAAAGTGGCAAAAAGTCTGGGAAGAAACAGGAGCGTTTAAAACTCCAGATGAGAGCGATAAGCCGAAATATTACGCATTATCGATGTTTCCGTACCCGTCTGGAAAGCTTCATATGGGGCATGTCAGAAACTATACAATTACCGATGTAATTGCAAGATTTAAAAAAGCCCAGGGGTATAATGTTCTTCATCCTATGGGATGGGACAGCTTCGGGCTTCCGGCAGAGAATGCCGCTATGAAACACGGTGCAGACCCTGAAAAATGGACTGTTGAAAATATTGCATATATGACAAAGCAATTAAAAATGCTTGGTTTGTCTTATGACTGGGACAGAGAAGTTACAACCTGCAAACCTGATTATTATAAATGGACGCAGTGGCTTTTCTTACAACTATATAAAAAAGGATTGGTTTATAAAAAAGAAGCCGCAGTAAACTGGTGTGATGAATGCGCAACAGTTCTTGCAAACGAACAGGTAATCGACGGCAAATGCTGGAGATGCGACCATGAAGTTGAGAAAAAATACTTATCTCAATGGTTTGTAAAAATTACTGATTACGCAGATGTTCTGCTTGAAGATCTTGACAAACTTCCGGGCTGGGGTGATAACGTAAAAACAATGCAGGCAAACTGGATTGGGAAATCACATGGGGCAATTTTCAGATTCCCTGTTGTTGATGCACCGGATGGCACTAAAATTGAGGTTCCTGTTTATACAACACGACCTGATACAGTCCACGGCATAACCTATCTTGTTGTGGCACCGGAATATAAAGATATTGAGAAATTAACAACTCCGGAAAACAAAGAAGCTGTAGAAGCATATCGTGCAAACGCGCGTAAAATGACAGAAATCGAAAGACTTTCGACAGAACGCGTTAAAACAGGAGTTCCGCTCGGTACTCACTGTAAAAATCCGTTTACAGGAGAAATTTTCCCGTTGTGGACAGCAGACTACGCACTTGTAGAATACGGCACAGGTGCCGTAATGGCAGTTCCTACACACGATACGCGTGACTTTGATTTTGCAAAAAAATATAATTTACCGTTAAAAGTTGTTATTCAGAACCCTGAAAATTCTTCAGACTGCAAAGACGAAGCTTATACTGAGCCAGGTGTTCTTGTAAATTCCGGCGAATTTAACGGTATGAAAAATGAAGACGCCAAAAAAGCTATTACCGAAAAAGCTGTAAAAGAAGGTTTCGGCGAATTTAAAACCCAATACAGATTGCGCGACTGGTTAATTTCACGCCAGCGCTACTGGGGTGCTCCTATTCCGGTTGTGTATTGCGAAAAATGCGGAATTCAACCGGTTCCTGAAGAGCAGTTGCCGGTATTACTGCCTAAAGATGTCGATTTTAGCGTTGTCGGAAAATCTCCGATTTTGACTTCAAAAACTTTCCTTGAAACAACCTGTCCTTGCTGCGGCGGAAAAGCTAAACGTGAAACCGATACTATGGATACATTTATTTGTTCAAGCTGGTATTATTTACGTTACGCTGACGCTAAGAACGATAAAATGCCGTTTGCAAAAGATAAAGTTAACCACTGGTTACCTGTTGATCAGTATGTAGGCGGTATTGAGCACGCAATTCTTCACCTGTTATATTCAAGATTTTTCACAAAGGCATTGCGTGATTTAGGGCTGCTTGACTTTGATGAACCTTTTAAAAACCTCCTAACTCAGGGTATGGTATTAAAAGACGGTTCAAAAATGTCAAAATCCAAAGGCAACACGGTTGACCCTGACGAAATATTTGAAAACTACGGAGCAGATACCGCAAGATTATTTATTCTGTCAGATTCACCTCCGGCAAGGGACTTTGACTGGTCTGATGCAGGTGTTGAAGGCTGCTACAAGTTCTTAAACAGAGTTTGGAGATTGGTAGCCTCAAATGCAGACGACATTAATTTGAAATACGAATTGAAATTCCCTCTGAAAAAAGAAAACGACGATTTAGTCCGTAATGTTCATATTGCAATCAAGGGAATTACAAACGATATTTCAAATGACTTCCAGTTCAATACTGTAATTTCAAAATATCGCGAACTTACAAATGCAATATATGAATGGCGTGGTAAGAAATCGCAGCTTGACGCTGAAGATAAGAAAGTAATGAGTTTTGCAATCGTATCATTGCTTAAACTTATGTCACCTGTTGCAGTTCACTTAACCGAAGAAGCATGGCACGATTTGGGCGGTGAAACTTCAATTCATGACGAACCTTGGTGTGAATGGGATGAAAATCTTGCAAAAGCAAGCTCAATTACACTCGTTGTTCAGGTAAACGGCAAGCTTAAGGACAAAATCGAAGCTAATGAAGCTTCATCGGAAGATGAATTGAAACAACTGGCCTTGAGCAGTCCTAAGGTTAAAGAACTAACCGAAGGTAAAACAATTGTTAAAACAATTGTTGTTCCTAAAAAGCTTGTTAATATCGTTGTTAAATAAAAATAGAAAAAAGCCCTGATTTTTCAGGGTTTTTTTATTTTAGTATTTCTCCAGAAACATTGTTGTGCCCATACACATATCTGCGGGTATAGGTGTATCATTTTTTATTGCTTCGTCTAAAATACGGTTTTCTTCTTTTGATGTGGTTGCAAATCCCATTTTTCTCCAGAACTTATGGGGAGGGGAACCGGGGTTGTCATAGTTATATGCAAGGGTGTAAACTCTTCCTTCGCAATTATTCTTTTTGCTCAGATATTTGGCGAATTTTACAAACTCCGCTCCCGCGTTGTTTCTTCTGGCAAACGGCATTATCCATAAATCGTTAATATACAGGGATTTAACCGGTTCTTTATTCTTATAAAAAGGGTTATTTATCAATTGCATCGGTGTAATCTTCATTTTGCCCAGATAGCTGCCTGTGCGTGTATCTGCCATATTAAATCTTGAGCCGTTGCTATAGATTAATCTATCGGGAATTTTTATAGGTTTTAATGGTGCTGTAAAATTTATTTTCATATTTCTTTTAACAACAATAATAATAAAAATTGCTATTAAGAAAAAATTATTTTTACAAAAGGTAAAGATTACATCCTTAAAAAAATTTATGTAATATAATTAAAAAAGGAATAATACATTAATTAGGGATGAGAGTTTTGAACACACGAAAATATTATTTTATAGCAATAGGCGGCGTCGGGATGAGCGGACTTGCAAAGTATTTATTGGAAAACGGCTGTGAAGTAGCTGGTTCTGATGTTTGCGACAGCAAATATGTCCAAAAAGTTAAAAATCTTGGCGCAACAGTACATATAGGCCACAGTGCAGATAATGTTCCTCAGGACTGTGTTGTTATCGCAAGCACAGCAATCCGTCCGGACAATCCTGAAATGGTAAGGGCAAAAGAATTGGGGCTGCCGATTTATCACCGCTCAGATTTGCTTGCAGAAATTTCAAGAGAAGGAAAATTCTTTCTTGGATATTCAGGAACACACGGGAAAACCACGACCAGTGGTCTTTCATCTTATGTAATGGAAAAAGCAGGCTTAAAACCGTCATATGTTGTGGGCGGTATTATTCCGGAACTTGATACAAATGCTCATTGTCAAGGCGGAAAATATTTTGCCGCAGAGCTTGACGAAAGTGATGGTACTATTGTTAAATATGTTCCTAATATAGTCGTTGTAAATAATCTTGAAGCAGATCATCTTGATTTCTATAAAAACGGACTTCAGTCTATTTTGGAAACCTTTGAAACATTTATATCCAAAATGCCTGATGACGGAGTTGTTCTTGTAAATTATGACTGCGAAGCCTCAAAAGGATTACACAGTCATAAAACTATGACCTTTGGGCTTTCAGATGGTGCGGATTATCAGGCGAAAAATATTGAGTTTAATTCTGAGTATACCGATTTTGATGTTTATTTCAGGGGAGAAATTCTCATAAGTTTAAAAATTATTCTTAAAGGCATTCATAATGTATATAATGCTCTTTCAGTTCTGGCAAGTCTTCATCAGGCAGGAGTAGATTTAGAGCTTGTTAAGCCTCATTTTGCAACTTTTGCCGGAATGGGAAGACGTTTCCAGAAAGTAGGGGATTTTGACGGTATATCAATATATGATGATTATGCCCACCATCCGACCGAAATTAAGGCAGCACTATCTTCTGCATTAAGCTTTAAAGGTAAAAATATTATTGCAGTGTTCCAGCCGCACAGATATACAAGATTAAAAAATCTTTGGGATGAATTTCTGAATGCGTTTGATAGTGTTAATAAAGTTGTTGTAACTGATGTTTATGCTGCATCAGAGGATGTAATAGAAGGGGTTAACTCTGAAAATTTCGCGCAGGATCTTTCCGCAAAAGGTATTAATTGTGAATATATCGGCGGAGATATGAAAGCGGTAGCTAAAAAACTTTACCCGTCATTGAAAAAAGATGATGTGGTAATAGGGCTCGGTGCAGGTACAATAACCGCAGTGGGCAGAGAACTTCTGGCTTTAAATAAGGAGCTTGCAGACGTTGCGCGTTGAATTTGATTATGATGTAAAAAACTTAACTTCATTTAAATGTGGCGGAAAGATTAAGAAGGTTATTTTTCCTGAAAGCATTGAGGAATTTTCTGAACTTTTGGAGAAGGAAAAGGATGCAAGGGTTTTTGGCAATCTTACAAATACACTTGTGTCAACAGACGGATACGACGGAACTGTTATTCTTACAACGCGTCTTGGAAATTACGAGATAAATGGAACTATCGTCAAAGCTGAATGCGGCTTAAAGGGTCCAAAACTTGCCCAGGCTGCGGCTGCTGAAAATCTAAGCGGACTTGAGTTTATGGTTGCATTTCCCGGCTCTATAGGCGGTGAGGTTTTTATGAATGCGGGAGCTCACGGGCAGTCTGTAAGTGATACTCTTATTTATGCAGTATGTTATGACAGGGAAAAGCAAGCGGTAATAAAACTTTCAAAAGAAGAATTGGAGTTTTCGTATAGAACCTCAATATGCCAGAAGAGAGATTTAGTGATTTTGTCTGCCGAATTTAATCTCAAACATTCCGACGAAGCTTTAATAAATGTAAAGATGCAGGAAAATCTTGCATTCAGAAAAGCAAAACAGCCATCGTTGGTTTTACCGAATTGCGGCAGTGTATTTAGAAATCCGGATGGTGATTCTGCGGGAAGGCTGCTTGAAGCATCCGGCGCAAAATCTTTATCCTCAGGCGGTGCTCATGTATGGGAAAACCATGCTAATTTTATAATAAATGACCGGGCGGGAAGCTCAACTGATATTTTAGAGATTATGTATAACATGTACAGCGGAGTAAAAGAAAAATTCGGAATTGAATTAAAACCCGAGGTAAGATACCTTGGAAGCAATAACAAAAAAGAGGTTGAATTATGCAAAAGATTAAAAATGATAAAATAAATAAGGATGCTAAAATTGCAGTACTATGCGGTGGTATGTCATCAGAAGCAGAGGTTTCAATGCGTTCCGGCAAAGGTTGTTTTGAGGCTCTAAAAAGACTTGGCTATTCTAATGCAGAAATGGTAGTTGTTGATAAAGATATTGCAAAAACATTAAAAGCAGGGAATTTTGAATATGCGTTTAATGCTCTTCACGGAAAATACGGCGAAGACGGCTGTATTCAGGGTGTGCTTGAAATACTTGGAATTCCTTATGCGGGCTGCGGAGTTATGGCAAGTTCAATTTGCATGAATAAAGAGTTTACAAAGAGAATTCTTTCTACCTGTCCGGATATTCCTATGGCAAAATCTGCTTTTGTCAGAAAAGGCGAAGATGTTATGGAAAAAACAAAAGATTTGACATATCCTCTGTTTACAAAACCGGTTTGTGAAGGCTCAAGCTTTGGTATGACAAAAGTTAACCGTCCGGAAGAGTTAAAAGCTGCCTATGAGCTTGCTGTAAAATATAACAATAATGTTCTTGTAGAAGAATTTATTGATGGATTTTTTGTAACAGTCGGTGTTTTGGAGTGCGAAGGAGAGCCTTTTGCAACTGAAATCCTTGAAATCCGTCCTAAAAACGAATGGTATGATTATGAAGCAAAATATAAAAGCGGAATGTCCGATTTTATAGTTCCTGCACATCTGTCAGAAGAAGTTACAAAACACGTAAAAGAAGTTGCAGTAAAAGCATTTGAAACAGCCGGCTGCAGCGGAGTTGCAAGAGTGGACTTTATGATGAAAGACGATGTTCCATATCTTTTAGAGATAAATACAAGTCCCGGAATGACAGCTACAAGCGATCTGCCGGCACAGGCTGCAGCAATGGGGATTAGTTATGATGAGCTTGTCTTGTGCATATTAAATAGTGCTGGTTTAAATAAATAAGGAAGCAAATGGAAGATTTTGAACAAAATCAAGAACAGGAAGAAGTAATTGATCCTAAACATCTGGTTAAAACCGTCAGGAAAAAACGGCAGATTAGACGTGTGAGGAAAACTCAGGGAGTGTTTAGAAATTTTTTCCGCTTCCTGGTGACAGTTCTTTTGCTTCTTGGTTTTGTTTATATTTCAAAAATGCCTCAGTGGTATCTTGATAAAAAAGTCTTTACAACCTCAAGCAGTAATTCTGTAGTTATTTTAAATAATAATATTGTTAAATCATACAGAATACTTGCTCTTCTTCGAGCAAGCGAAGTACCAAATGTTCCTATTTATATGGCAAATACCTCTGCGATAGAAAAACAGATAAAAAGGCTTACTCCTGTTGAAGATGTGTATATAAGACGCTATGCCTTTCCAGCAAGACTTCAGATAATATTGAAGGAACGGGTTCCAGTTCTCACTGTTTCTCCTGATGCAAAAGTCCAGCCTGTGGCAGCATTTACAAAAGACGGGAAAATTATCGGAAAAGAATTTCTGCCTCTGGATAAAAAATTCAAGACAATATTAGTTCTTTCCTATGGAAATAAAGGGGATGATTATACAAAATGGGATGCAAGAAAAGTCCAGCAGATAGAAAAAATAGTGAAATATGTAGAAACATATTCAAAAGAGCCTGTAGAGTATATTGATTTCAGGAACCCGTATGATGTATATGTAAAAATCAAAACTGTAAATATAAGAATTGGCAAAATAGACGAAAATGTATTTAAGCGGCTGGAAAGAATACCTTCTATTCTCCCACAGGTAAAACTTGTGGATTCAAAGGTAAAATATCTTGATTTAAGTTGGGAAAAAGTAAACTATTTGAAACTTGAATAGTAGAATCTAATCCTTTGTAGTTATTGACAAAACTTGAAACATAATATAAAATAATATATATGGAATTGACGGTTTTGGTGGATAATAATACTCATGCTGGGAATTGTCTAATTTCTGAACATGGGTTATCTTTTCTTATTGAAGAGTTTGACTTAAAACTCCTTTTTGATTGTGGTTCCAGTGATGCTTTTATAAAAAATGCCTATAAAATGCAGATTGACCTTGCACAGATTACTGATATTGTGTTGTCACATAGTCATATAGATCATATAGGCGGATTTTTAAGACTTCAGTCTTTATATCAAAAATTTAAATATGTTGGTATAGACTTTAATTCAAAAAATGTTATCTCCCACCCTGATGTTTTTAAGCAGGGCGAAAGTAATATCCTTGATAACGAAAGTTATCACCTGTCAAAAGAGGAAATGGATAAGTTTTTTAATCTAATTCTGACAACAAAGCCATTGCCAATTACTCCGAAACTGATATATCTGGGTGAAATTCCGATTCCAAGAGAAGTGAAAATTGATTATGCTCCTGATGAAACAGCTCTTGTCTATAAATCAAACGAAGGGCTAGTTATCATATCCGGATGTTCACATAGCGGTGTAGAGAATATAATTGAGCACGCTAAATATGTAACCGGTGAAGAACGTGTTAATACTATTATCGGGGGCTTATACCTAATAAACAGAAGCGAAGAGGAGATAAATAAACTTGGCGAATATCTGCGTAATCAGAGTGTTCAGCGCATATTCCCTTGCCACTGTACAGATTTAGAAGCAAAAATAATTCTTTCTAAATATGTAAAAATAGAAGATGTAAGCACCGGACAGAAATATACATGGGAATAAAAAAGCCCGCATTTTTGCGGACTTAATGGTGTTTTATTTTGGAAGATTTTTAAAGTAATCCGGTTCAGTTAAAGCCTTATATGTGCATGATATACCGTTATTTGTATCTGTAGATTTTGGGTTGCAATAGCTGGGGTACTCACTGAGTGGAAATGTTGTTCCTTCTGCTCCCGTAGGTTTTAATATCCCTTTTTTGTCAATTTGGAACGTAAATAAGTCCTGTCCGAATCTATTTGGTCTTTTATTATATCCGTTAACGTCAACAGAGAGAAATAATGTTGTGCCGCCAACTGTATTTTCAATGAGAACAAGCATTCCGTCATTTACTAAGAATTGACCGTCATCCAAGAAAGCAAAATTTGCCTTTTGCCCATTGTATGATTTATAAATATCGGCTTTTCTGCTGTCTTCGTCTACATAGCTGTTATTAGGTACGCACGCTTTTGATGCAGTGTCTCCTGACCCTTTACCGCAATTTTTCGCTTTAATAAAATAAGGCATGATCATTTTCTGTAAGCTTTGAGAGCCCACTGTTCCATCAGGTTTGATTCTTTCTCCATTTTTTGCATAGTATAGATCAAGCGCCTGGCTTAGTACAGAATAGGCTTTTTTCAACCCTGTTTGTAATTCAGCATTTTTGTGATTTTGAACCAATGTTGGCAGTGTCATAGCAGCAACAATTCCAATAATACCTAAAGTAATTAAAACTTCCGCTAAAGTGAACGCGGTTCGGGATAATCCCACAGAGTAGTAAAATGGCACTCCTGCCTTAGATAAGCCCCCCCCCCCATCTGAGTTTTGAAACTATAACTGTGTTTTGCATCTAAATATCCTCCTTTATTATGTATATATATTATACATTATTTAATATTTACTTGCAATCGTTTTTTTTGTGGTGTAGTATTATTTTACGAAAGTTTTACGGCTTTGGTATGCCTGAAACTTTTTTGTAACTACTTAACTGAAAAGGAGAAGAAAATGCCAAAAATGAAAACACACAGAGCCGCTGCAAAACGCTATAAAGTTACTGCAACCGGCAAAATCATGAAACGACATGCAGGTATAGGCCACTTGCTCCAACACAAGTCAGAATCAAGAAAACGTAAGATTTTCAAGATGGTGACTTTGTCTGACTCACACTTAAAACTGGTATCTCACGAGTTACCATACAAGAAGTATTCAAGATAGGAGCGTAAAAAATGAGAGTAAAACGTGGTAATGTAAGTCGTAACAGACACAAAAAAATATTAAAACTTGCTAAAGGCTTTATCGGTGCAAGAAGCAGAATTTTTAAAGTAGCTAATACTGCTGTTATGAAAGCATTAAAATATGCTTACAGAGATAGACGTACTACAAAACGTAATATGAGAAGATTATGGATTGTAAGAATTAATGCAGCTGTTAGAGAACGCGGTATGAGCTATTCAAGATTTGTTAATGCATGCAAAAAAGCTAATATTCTGGTTAACAGAAAAATGCTTGCAGAACTTGCAGTAAATGATAAAGAGGCTTTTGATGTTGTATTCGAAGCAGCAAAAGCAGCAAAATAATTAATCTTTTTGTCAATATTAAAGGGGCTTTGGATTTTCCAAAGCCCCTTTTTTAGGTGTTTTTCAGGGGCTATATTAAGAATTGTTAAGTTTCATGGAAGCCATGTTTAAAGTTTTTGCTCCCAAGTGCCGTAAATAAAAACATAAGGGAACGCAAAACGAAGGGAAACATGCTATGGGAATGGCAGCATCACAGGCTAGATTTTTAGGTCTAACCGCACGGAAAACAAATGTAGAATATGAAGGACAACAGGTAAACCAACAGAGAACAACTCTGTCAAACCAGTCTGCAAACTACTATAATCAGCTGCTGGGCATGGAAGTACCAACCCCACCATCAGTACAAGATTATACAAAGACAGTATATTCATTTACCGACGGGTCACTACAGAATACAATCACATCATTGATAGCCCAGGCAAATGGAGAATTTTTAATCAGCTATACAAGAACATATACAGATACATCAGCAGTGGTATCAACAAATTCATCAATCGTAACCAGAACCGGCTCACAGGGTAACTATAAATATAGCGTAGGCGCAACCCCTATAAGAGCTTTAGGCGAAGGATTTGATAACCCTGACGATGATCCATATCTTTCAACCTTGACCGAGAAACAACGTGAAAAATTACAGTTGGAAGAAAAAGCATATATAGAAAAATTAAATGCAAAATACGGTGAAGCAGACTGGCAGGTATACTACAAACTTGACAGCACCAGCGGCACATATAATCCAGTATTTTACAAAAAACACGATTTAGAAAAAGAAACAACAATCTACAGTGATACAACAGGCGCATCACAGTCATTTATTCCAGCCTACACAACAGGTCAGGAAAAAGTTTCAGATGAAATAAAAGGGACAACAGCCAGATTAGAACAGGATGCAACCGGCAGATATATAAATATTACACTGTATGATGAAGATGGTAACGGCACAACATATGCTCTGACAACAAATACAACAACCGATCAGGCAGCATACAATGATGCAATGAATCAGTATGAATATGACAAGACAACATATGACAAGTCAATTCAGGAAATCAACAGCAAGATAGAAATAATCCAGCTGGAAGACAAAAACTTAGAATTAAGATTGAAACAGTTAGATACAGAACAAGATGCAATCCAGACAGAAATGGATGCAGTTCAGAAAGTAATCGAAAAGAACGTAGAATCAACCTTCAAAACATTCGGTTAATCCAAAGCTTCTGTTATCTATTAAAAAATATTTCCCTAAAACGGCTGTTATTCAACAGCTTATTAACAGCCGCTTTTTTCCCTTTTCCCTATTTTTTCCCTATTTCCCCTTTACGACTTCTTGAGAAGTCGTTTTTTATTGCTAAAATTATTCGGATTGAACAGAAATATTCATAATTTCAATATCATCATAATCCACGTAGGCTGACTGCATTAAATTCCTGCCTGTTTTAATCGTAATTTCATTTAACTGATCAGCGAGAATAAGGCTGTTAGGAATTTTAATTTTCTGATTATCTCCATTAAGCTGAATCTCAGCGATTTTTCTTCCGTTAAAATAAACTTCAGGAGGGCTTGCAAAAGAGTTTTTGACTTTATTCTGTTTCATTGAACGGGCTAAAGCTGTATCAATTCCGATAATTGAACCAATTACGATATAGTTTGTTCTTGATAGAGTATTTGCAGCAAGCTTAAATGCTTTTGTATAAAACGGTCCTACCGATTTAAGCTGGAATTCTCCTGCGTTTGCAGAATCCTTCGAAAAGTTATCGTCTCCAAGATGCATCATTGCATTTTCAAGCATTAAATCAGTAACATTGCTTTTTTGTATACCGACTATCATAGGTTTTGCAGCTATCTGATCATTTATAGTCAAAGAAAAAGGTCTGTAACCTTCTTTTTCAACAGACATTACAGTATCACCTTTTAAATCCCCGCTCAGGTTAAAATTTCCATTGTTATCAGTTTTTGTAGAATAATTTTTTTGAGGAAGTGAAACTGTAGCTCCGGCAACAGGCGACTGGGTTGAGGAATCAACAACTTTATTTCCCATGCCTACGGTTGATACACCTCCAGTAAGTGCATCAGCATATACCGCCTGTGATATAAAAAACATCCCTAAAATAATTAAAACTGCTTTTCTCATAATACCTCATCTGATTATAAAAGAATATTAAAATGTTTATTAAAATAAGGAAATCGCCCTATTGTGCTATTAGATTGTCCGAAAAAATTCAGTGATAATGATTAATGAGGCAAAAGCCGGATAACAGTTCAGAATAAGATTTTTCTTAAATATCTTGAAATTTATTTTGTTTTTGCTAAGATGAATATACACGAGAATAAGCCGATGTGATGAAATTGGTAGACGTGCTAGACTCAAAATCTTGTGAGGTTTACGCCTCGTGCCGGTTCGACTCCGGCCATCGGCACCATAAAAAAAGACTTCTATAAGAAGTCTTTTTTTATTAGCAGCCCGATAAATATTTATATAAATAAATTGCGTTTATGGTAAATATATATAAAAGTATAATAATCCATGTTATTCTTGCATTATGAACAAAAAGTTATTACTAAAACACTGCTTAGTTTTTGAAGATGCAATTGAAACTTATCCGTTCACAGATAAGGCAAATAGTGAATATGCGGTTATACGTCATAAAAGCAACGGGAAATGGTTTGCGCTTATATTTCACCTTGAGGATATATTATATGTTAACCTCAAAGTTAATCCTTTTGATTCCGCAATTCTGAGAGATGAGTATGACTTTATAACTCCTGCGTGGCATATGAACAAGTCGCACTGGATTAAAGTTGATGTAAGCAAAGCTCCTATTGATTTGCTCAATAACCTTATAAAAGCGAGTTTTGAATTAACGGCTTGCGGCAAAGCCCGCAAAAAATAAAATTAGGAATATTATCAGGATTAAGTATCTTAGTATTAGTTGCTCATGGGTAAACACTGTTTACGCGGATGTTAAATTCTGCATAATCAAGTGCCATAGCATCTACTTTTTATTACTAATCAGTTTTTAAAATAAAAGACGGATATTGAGTTCCGGGTTGATATTTTTTATAAGCATCTTTCAAACCGTCAAGCAGAATTTTATTAATAGGAACTGCTGCTCCGTTGACAATAACATCTGACTTTTCTGCCTGCTGTAACGCCTTAAATCCCTGTCCGCCGTCTGCAATAAAAGAATCAATAATACACTTATATTTTTTATTAGATTTCAGCGGATTTGAAGAGGGATCAAGAAGCGGTTCATCATTTATAAAAATCTGCTTAACCTCAAATTGTCCAACTTCCGGATTATTCTTACCCTCTATTCGTATATTATTTGAACACTGTAAAAATCTAGGGTTACTGCTGCCGTAACCATGTGTTTTCAAAGCATTGTCAAATACAGCTTTCAATTCTTCGGCAGAAAGTTCAACGGTCTTAACCGGACTATCCGCAATTATAGTTTTTTTGAACAGGTAATTTGTTATATATGTGTCCGGACGATAAGCCATTGGCTTCATTAAAAAACCGGTAGAAAAAAATGCAGCATCTGCATTTGCAGTTTCCATCATTTTGTCTGCGAGGAAGCTTCCCAGGGGACAAGGTCGTGAATACTGTTTTTTCAAATCAAGAGTATAAGGTACAATTTTATTATATAGTCCGGTTGCTCTTTCATAAGTTTCCAAATCATTTTTAAAAACAGGATTGAGCGGAAGATCTTTATTTTCAATCATTTCAACACCAGAAAGCTTTTTCATTCCATTATTATTTTCAATATTCATCCTGTACATTGAATCACTGAATGATTTCGGATAATAGATATTCAACTCCTTATCAGGAGGAACAAAATCATGATCATGACCGCCTATAAGCAAGTCAACATTAATACCGTTATTCTTACAAGTATTAACAATTTCCCTGCTGGAAGGCATATAATCATGATTCAGGATTATTACATTATCAGGTTTTTCTTTTAAAATAGCCTCATTTATCTCATTTAAAACATCCTGCTGCTTTTTAGGGATTAAACCGAAACGGGCGGTATTTATATTATCAATACAAAAGCCGGTAACAAGATTTTTATCTCCGCCGCGGTTAATTATAGTATAAGGCTTTAACCATCCGGGACGCTTTCCCCCGGCTTCAAATATATTTGCACATACAGTATGTATACCTTCTGCCGTATAATTTTTTACTGTTTCGATAAGGTAGTCAAGACTTTCTTTATTAAAGCCGAAATCATTATTTCCAAGCGTCATAACCATTTCAACATCAGGTTTAGCATTCTTTAGTTTTAAATAGCAGTCTCTTTCCAAATTTCTGGGATAAATACCTTTGAATATATCACCGCAGTTTAATAACAAAACATTTTTATCTTTTGCTGAATCACTTAGAATTTTTGAAAGAAAAGCACTTGTCTTACGTGTTTCCTGATGGGAGTCTGCTATTGCATATATTTTAGTAATTCCTGTGAAATTCTGATTATAAGAATTATTCTTTTGTATCTTCATATTGAAATTCTTTCCTAAAAAACTTTTATATATCAAATTATACAGAATAAAAAAGCATAAATATAGAATTTTAATATTTTTATAAAAAATGATTAAATTTTGTAAAAAAAATAACAAAAATAAAT